>Ga0209367_1013982_pt1 | contig 10250 bp, 6 predicted proteins | sample WorMetLIZISLAND2_FD_187412 | JGI IMG/M metagenome (GOLD analysis project Ga0209367, IMG submission 187412) | Marine gutless worms symbiont microbial communities from Max Planck institute for Marine Microbiology, Germany - Olavius geniculatus... ...
GGGCGATGAGGCGTCACAAAGCTGGGCGATTTTCGAGGCCGGTAAATCGAGCGCAAAAGAGCGGATAATCACTCTGAATTTGGCTTCCGAAAGGTGTGAACGCCTGAAATACCTGTTTTTCCCTTGAATAACATAACCTTAGCATGCTCTCGCAGTGGCTAAAGTTATCTAGACCCTATGATAATAGTCGGTTAGCGTCGAGTGTCAACACGCCCGAGGGAAGCGCACGATGCCGATCGATCCGTGAGGCTCCGCGTGATTCGCGGCTCTCCCCGGCCATCGGGTCAGGGCGTGTCCCGCTTGATCGACTCGACCACGACCAGACACCGGACTGCGCTCAACCCGGCTCAGGTCCCTGTTTACGGGGCCGCTGCCAATGATCCAGGGTAATCTGTCCGGCGCGGGTGACTGTAAGCTTTCCGGCAGGCGCCTCGCGGGAGACGACCGAGCCGGCGCCGACGGTGGCGCCGGCGCCGATCTCCACCGGCGCGACCAGGGATGCGTTGGAGCCGATGAAGGCGTCATCGTCGATCACTGTAAGGTGTTTGTGGGCACCGTCATAGTTGCAGGTGATGGTCCCGGCGCCGACGTTGACGTCACGGCCGATGCGGGCGTCACCCACATAGGTCAGGTGATTCACCTTGCTGCCCGCGCCGACTTGGGCTTTTTTAAGCTCGACGAAGTTGCCTACGTGCACATCGTCCGCCAGCACCGCCTCCGGACGGAGTCGGGAGAAGGGACCGATGCGGGCATCGGCGCCGACGACGGCGCCCTCGATAACGCAGTTGGCGAAGACCTGGGTGCCGGGACCGAGGGTGCAGTCCCGGAGCAGACAATTGGGTCCGATGGATACGCCCGCGGCGAGCCGGACCTCACCTTCGATGACCACATTCACGTCGATGCTGACGTCTTCCCCGGCCTGCAGTCGGCCGCGGATGTCGAGTCGGGCGGGGTCGGCGAGGGTCACGCCGTCACGCATCAGGGTCTCCGCCCGGCGGCGCTGAAGGGAACGCTCCAGGGCCGCGAGCTGGACCCGGTCGTTGACCCCGTACATCTCATCCGGGGTCTCCGGCCGGCTGGTCGCGATCTCCACCCCCGAGTCTACGGCCAGCGCCAGGATATCGGTCAGGTAGTATTCACCCTGGGCGTTATGGTTCCCGATGCGCGCCAGCCAGTCGTCCAGCCTGGCCCGATCCGCAACGAGGAAACCCGTGTTGACCTCGTCGATCCGAAGCTCATCCGGCGTAGCATCTCGTTGCTCCACGATGCGTACGATCCGTCCGGCCTCGTCCCGGACGATGCGCCCGTAGCCGGTGGGATCTTCGGGCACCGCGGTCAACACGCCGAGATCGGTGGCCGCCGCGGCCTCCATCAGGCGTCGGAGCGTGGTCGGCCGCATCAGGGGGACGTCGCCGTAGAGGACCAGGATCCGGTCCATGTCCTGCATGCGGGGCATCGCCTGCATGACGGCATGGCCGGTCCCCCGCTGCTTGGCCTGCTCCACCCAGATACAGTCGTAGGCGGCCATCCGCCGGGGAACCAGCTCGCCCCCGTGGCCGTAGACGACGCCTACCCGCGTCGCCTCCAGAGCCTGCGCGGTGTCCAGGACATGGGCCAGGAGCGGCCGGCCGGCAAGTGGATGCAGAACCTTCGGCATCCGCGAGCGCATCCGCTTGCCTTTTCCCGCGGCCAGTACAAGGATACCGAGCTTCATGGCAGTGATACTCCAAGAACGAATTCCCGATGGAAGAACCAAACTGATGTCATTCGGTACATAGGTACCGCTGTACCGGAATTCGGGTCCCTTCCCCCAAGACCGGGCGGTTTGACGGGCCGGCCATCTTCAGTGCAATCCCGACGGCGTTGGCTGGACCATCCCGTCCTGCATGCGTTCCTGCTCCGTCGGATCGCGGACATCCTTGATCTCTATTCTGACTTGCAGGTCCTTTCCGGCGAGTGGGTGGTTGCCATCCACCGTCAGCCGCCCATCCTCGATCCTGGTGACGTAAAAGGTCTTGACCTCGCCTGCCTCGTTCTGCATCTGCACCTCGGCGCCCACATGCCGAAACTGGGGCGGGACATTATCGATGCTGTCGGTAAAGGTGAGCTCCGGGTCGTAGGGACCAGCGCCCTGCTCCGGTCCCAGCTCGAGCTGAACCCTGTCGCCGACGCGTTTTCCCGCCACCGCCCGGTCCATGCCGCCGATGAGCTCGGTCCGGCCGCCGTGGATATAGCTCACGGGCAGATCGGATTGCTCCAACACGCTACCGGATTGGTCGCAAATGCTATAGGTGAGGGATACCAGCTTTCCGTTCTTGATGGTTTGATCGGTCATCGCATTTAAGGATCGTTCAAGGAGAGGTTGACATTGATCCGAGTGCGGGCGCTATCAAACTTGTAGATACTCTCCGGTATGGGCGAAGCGGGCGGGGAGCCAATCTACGTTCAGGCTCGAGGCCTCAGGGTGGGACGGCTTCTCCAGGTACGCTCTATCAAGTCCTTTTATACCTTATCCTTGGCTCTCCCTCGGAAACAGAACATACAAGGTTGGGGTGAGCTTGCCCCGCACCTATCTCCACCGACCAGTCGGTCGGTGGAGATAGGTGCGGGGCAAGCTCACCCCAACAAATCGCTGTGTCGAGCCAAAGCCGTTGGAGTTCGTCCCTCACTCCAATCTACGAGATCTGTAGTGGTCAAGAAATAAATAAAAGAGCAATGGAGCTTCAAAAGAAATTGGAGAATTAAGTGAAAAAGCCTAGCACAACACAAAACTCGACCGCGAAAAGTGTTGATGTACTTTGGGTCACGGGTTAGCTTGGCGTTAGTAGAAATAGAGAAATAGAATAGAAAAATAGAGGAAAAGAGGCCAGGCTCAATTGATAAGTCGTTTTTCACAGATCATTTGCCTAACATTCGGCTGCAAGCGACCCAATGCTGCGGTCCGGCTCCTTGGTAACTTTCAAGCTCAGTGCCACGCAGCATAGGGCGTCTGAGAGACTGTCTAAGAACTAACCTATTGATTATAAAGAGATGGTTATCTAAAGATAGCAAACCGTACCGAAGAGATAAGCAACATGTTTTTCCGTCAGCTGGTCGCCAAAGAGGTCACATTGTCCTATCTGTTCGGCTGTGGTAGCTGCCATGTGGCCGTCGCCGTCGATCCCGTACTCGGCGACGAAGACTGGTTTCTCACCGAAGCGGAAAAACAGGCCGTCAAGATCACCCATGTGATCGACACCCATGTCCATGCCGACCACTACTCCGGCGGACGGGCACTGGCCGAGAAGTGCGGCGGCCTCTACTGCTTGCACGAGAGTAACGCCGGGTGCGTCGAGTTCCCCTTCGAGGCCCTGCACGACAAGCAACAGATCGTGGTGGGCAACGTGCTCGTCGAAGTCATGCATACCCCCGGCCATACGCCCGACAGCATCAGCCTGGCGGTGACCGACAAGCGGTGCGGCGATATGCCCTGGTTCGTCCTGACCGGCGACACCCTGTTCGTCGGTGCCGTCGGCCGTCCCGATCTGGCCGGCCGGGAGCAAGAAATGGCCGGCGTGCTCTACGACAGCCTGCACCGGCGCATCCTGGCCCTGCCGCCCGAAGTCGAGCTCTACCCCGGCCATACCTCCGGTAGCGTCTGCGGCGCCGGCATCTCCGGCAAGCCGGGCTCGACCATCGGGTTCGAGAAGCGCTGGAATCCGCTCCTGAACCTGGCGCGCGATGCCTTTGTCGATGCGCTTGTTGGGGAGATCCCACCGCGTCCCGCCCAGATGGATCGCCGGCTCGCCGCCAACCTGGGCGCCTGAAGGGGAGCGGAGCGTGCGTAGCGCGGACGACATCCGGCACGGCATCCGTCCCAACCTCGGCCAGTTCCTGCATCAGCTGTTCCAGGTGCTGCTGGTCGGCATGACCATCGGCATGATGCGCACTGTGGTGCCGGCCTTGGCCGAAAGTGAGTTCGGCGTACCCAAGGGCAGCTTCGCCCTCCTGGTTTCCTTCGTCGTCGGCTTCGGCTTCGTCAAAGGCGCCCTCAACTTCGTCGCCGGGCGTCTGGCCGAATCCTGGGGCCGTTACTGGGTGTTGCTCCTCGGCTGGGTCACGGCGATTCCGATCCCGTTTTTGATCTACTTCGCGCCGTCCTGGGACTGGGTGGTCGTCGCAACCCTGCTGCTCGGGGTCAATCAGGGCTTCACCTGGTCGATGACCCAGACCGCGAAGCTCGACCTGACCCGTCCCGACCAGCGCGGCCTGTCCATCGGTTTCAATGAATTCTCAGGCTATATCAGTGTAGCCATCGCCGGCATCGTCACCGGCTACCTGGCGGCCGAGTTGGGACCGAGAGCCGGACTTTTGTATTTCGGCCTGGTGGTCATCGGCCTGGCGACCCTGACGACGGCACTCTTCGTCCGCGATACCTTGCCTTGGGCCCGCAAGGAAAAACCGATGACGGCGGCAAGCGGCGCGACCCTGCATCCGCACTATCCGGCCGGGGTGTCCGCCGAACCTTCGACCCGGGAGATTTTTACCCTGGTCAGTTGGCGCGACCGCCGCTTCTTCGCCATCTGCCAGGCCGGTCTCGTCGAGAAGTTCGTCGATGCCCTGATCTGGGTGTTCTACCCGGTCTTTCTCTATTCAAAAGGGGTCTCGTTGCCCGGCATCGGCTGGATCGTCGGCGTCTACAGCTTCACCTGGGGCGGCGCACAGCTCCTCACGGGACGCCTGTCCGACCGTTGGGGCAGGCAGAAGCTCAACGTCGCCGGCATGTGGATCTGCGGTGCCGGTGTTGCCATGATGCTGCTCGGCGCAGGGACGCTCTGGTGGTCCGTCAGCGCCGCCCTGTCCGGCATCGGCATGGCCATGTTGTATCCGAATCTGTCGGCCGCCATTGCCGACATTTCGGCGCCCTACTGGCGGGCCTCGGCCATCGGCATCTATCGCTTCTGGCGCGACCTCGGTTACGGCATCGGCGCGTTGGGGCTCGGGCTCGCTGCCGCCTCCACGCAGTCCGTCGAAGGCGCATTCTGGTTTGTGGCCGCCGCCATGGGCCTGTCCGGCCTGGCTCTGGCCATCCTCGGCGAAGAGACGCATCCGCGCCTCAATCCGGCGCCCGATAATGAAATATAACAAGACTATGCGGAGTGAAGATAGAGAGGAACGTATAACGATGGAGATCATCGTTGATGCTTATGGCCCAGAGGAAAAAGCCATGGGTTAGTATTATTATCTTGAAGATCAACTCGATTTTCCTGAAAATCCTGTATTATTAAAAGATAAGTCCGATCCCCCAAACCGCGTCGAATCATTCAGGATTGCTACGAATCGCGCGCATCATACGCATCCGATTCGCGTGATTCGCGGTCTTCCTTTTTGAGGGCACCTTGAAAAATAGGTATTTTCGCCACCCAGCCGACTCTAACCCATTGATTATTCAAGCCCCGAATTTGCGAAAACTGTATTTTTCAAGGTGCCCTTGACCTGGATCAGAAAATCGAAGCCCAGGAATAATTCCTGACCTGGCGCAATTCTTTACGTTTCCGAAGGGTTTTTTTCCGCCGACCTATTTATCATTTTTATCATTCGGCTTGACCGGGGCGGCGGCAGGGACCCCGTGTCTTCTCGTCACGAATCCGACTCCGCACCCATCCGAACCAAGGGGGAAGCCATGAGGCGGTTGATCTCGATTGCACTGTTTCTGACCCTCGGAACGGCAGGCCCCCTTGCGGCCACTGTCCCGGATAAAATTACATCGGAAATCGCGGAGGAGAAGGGCTGTCTGGGTTGCCACGAGGGTATCGAATCGATCCGCGAGGAGACCAGCGCCATGCTGGCCGCCATCAAGGCCCTGGGCAGACCCCAGGGCGATCCCGGGGGCTGCGTGGTCTGCCATGGCGGCAACCCGCGGGGCCTGACGGCCGCGGAGGCACACCAAGGCGTACCCGAGAAGGCATTGAAAACGGGACCCAAGACCTTCTATCCGGACCCGGGCAGCATCTGGATCGCCGACCACAGCTGCGGCCAGGCCGGTTGCCATCAGGGCTACCCCTACCGGTTGGAGCGCGCCCTGATGAACACCGAGGCCGGTAAGATCCAGGGCAACCTGCACACCTGGGGCATCGAGGAGGTCCAGAACTATAAGGTGCCTTGGGGCAACTACGCCGTCGAAGACACGGACGGGCCGGTGCCGACCGTCGGCACCCAGGTCTACAAAACCTACATGGCCAAGCTGATCGAGGAGCACCCGGACCAGCTGCCGACCAAGCTCGATCAGATCCCCCTGCCCTCGGTCGAGGAGATCGAGGCCGATCCCAAGCTGGCGGGCTTCACCTATCAGCGCCAGCAGTGTCAGCGCTGCCACGTGGGTATCAGGGGGCGCGAAAAGCGCGGTGATTACCGCGGCATGGGCTGCTCCGCCTGCCATATCCCCTACGGTAACGAGGGCTATTACGAAGGTGGCGACCCGACCATCGACAAGGAAGAGCAGGGCCATATGCTGGTGCACCGCATCCAGGGTACCCGCGAAGCCAAGGTCAAGGTGCGGGACGATATGGAGTATTCGGGGATCCCGGTGGAGACTTGCAACTCCTGCCACAACCGCGGCAAACGGATCGGGGTCACCTATCAGGGCCTGATGGAGTTCCCCTACGGCTCGCCGTTCGACGAGAAGGGCAATACTCAGCCCAGGCTGCACACTAAGCAATATCTCTTCATCTCCGACGACCTGCACCACCAGTACAGCCAGAGCCGGCCCGAGAATCCCAAGGGCGGTATGCTGTGCCAGGACTGCCACACCACCATCGACGTACACGGTGACGGCAACATCTTCGGCACCACCCTGGCCCAGGTCGAGATCGAGTGCCAGGACTGCCACGGCACCCCCCAGGCGTTCCCGTGGGAGCTGCCGCTGGGCTTCTCCGAGGAGTTTGCCAAGGAGCTGGACCCCAAGGCACGGGGGCTGGGCGATGCGCTGCTCGCCGAGACCCAGGACTATGCCACTCAGTATGACAAGAAGGAGGGCTACCTGCTCTCCACCCGCGGCAACCCCCTGGGCAATGTAGTAAAGGACGGTAAAAAGGTCGTGCTGCACTCCGCCACCGGCCTGGACTTCCAGGTCCCGCTCCTGAAGCAGTTGGCCTTGGACGACGGCTGGAAGAGCCCGGATGCCATGGTCGCCATGAACGATGTGGCCAAGCACGCCGAAAGCATGGAGTGTTACGCCTGCCACGCCTCCTGGGTACCCCAGTGTTATGGCTGCCACGTGCAGGTCAACTACGGCAGGGACAAGGACGGCAAGCCGTACCAGGATACGGACTGGATCGCCGGCGGCAGCGAGCGGTTCGAGGATGGTCAGACCGCCGAATCCCCCCTGGGCACCCACGGCTACAAACGGCCGGGCAAGGTGTTCGAGAAACGCTCCTATCTGCGCTGGGAGGAACCGGTGCTCGGTATCAACGGCGAGGGCCGCGTGACCCCGCTGATGCCCGGCTGCCAGATCGTCTACACCGTCATCGACCGGGAAGGCAAGGCGGTGGCGCTGAACCGGCTCGGCAAGTCACCGGACGAGCAGGCGGAGCTCGGGCAGGAGCGGGTGCCGGACGCCATCGATATGGCCCCGGTACAGCCCCACTCGGTCCAGCGCAAGGCCCGTACCTGCGAGTCCTGCCACAACAACCCGAAGGCCCTGGGCTACGGGATCTCCGGCGGCGTCTTCCAGGCCCGTTATCCGGAGGACATCGTCGAGGACCTGATCGACCAGAAGAACGGTCGGCCGATCCCCGGCCGCTACCAGATCCAGATCCAGGGGATCCCCGACCTGGACTACGACTGGTCCACCATCATCAAGGATGGCCAGCAGGTGCAGACGGTCGGCACCCACTGGCCCCTGTCCCGCGCCCTGACCAAGGAAATGCGCGCAGGTATGGAGCGCACGGGCCTATGCAAGGGCTGCCACCGCGAGATGAGCAATGCCAAGCTCTGGTCCAAGGTCGCAACCGAGGGCCAACTGACCGATGAGCAACACATCGAGCTGATGAACAAGATGTTCAAGACCTATGCGGACTCGGTGGAGGAGGGGAAAAAGAAGTAACCGGGTCGTCTCCGACCCCAAGTGTCGCCACTCGACGCGCCTCCGCATCAGGCGGGGGCGCATCTTTGGTACCTGTCTTCCTGTTCGGGGTGCCGGCGGGTATTCTCTGTACGAGCGCCGTCGTTCTTTGGGCCGCGTTTCACCTGGCCGACTGGCTCGTGGTCGACGGGGAGATCCGGCCGGCGGATGTCGCCGTCGTGCTCGGCGGTGGCGGCGGCAGTCGTCTGCGCAAAGGGCTCGAGCTTTACGATCGGGGCTTGGTCGATGCCTTGTGCTGGTGGATACGAGGGCCCGTTATTGGGACGGTATGTTGGCTCGCTGGTGCCCCGATTGCAAAACCGGCGGCAAACCGGTGACCATACTCACCGGGTCCACCAGTACGTGGACGGACGCGCAATTGGTACATGCTTATTGTGTGAAAAAAGGAATCAAACGGATTCTGGTGGTTACGGATCCCTACCACTCGCGCCGCGCGTTCATCCTCTTCAAGCGGCGGTTTGCCGGCAGCGGAATCCATGTGACGGCGGTCAACTCGGACGATTACCGGCATCTACTTCCGCCGACCGGGAAGTGGTGGCATGACGAGGCCACTTTACAGAGGGTCGTAATGGAGGCCGGTCGGGGTAGCCGCGTTCTTTCTGTCGCTGCTATCCGATCCTGGGTGATGGTTGATTGTCGGAGTGGTAACCTGGAGGTGATTCGGCAATCACTTTTCGTTTCTTTTGTGATCCCCTCACCCCAAGTCCCCTGGGAGCGCCGGCATCTTGCCGGCATCCGCGGGTACCGACCGCGGGAGAGCAAGGCGGTATCCCCGGATCGGCGCCTCGGCGATGCCTGCCGCCTGGAAGGCGGCGCTCCCGGCCACGGGCTTTTGCGACTCCCTCGGAGGGAGAGGGGCTAATTGGTCCGAGGCAAAGCCTTGCTAGACTGTATACAATCTCACATCTCACACGGAACGTGGCATTTTATAGAAACTGTTAAATTCCTCCGGTGGGCATTGTGAGAATTAAAGAAGAATATAAAAGGTCTGGATACTTCTGGCTCCCTAATAACCCGGAAAAGGAAGCTCCAGGGACTCTTGTAATATCCGATGGTGGCAAAATTGAATTGGAAATTGTTGGGTTGCTTGATGATGGTATAGAGACACTCAATGGAAAGGGTAATCTTGGCAGAATGATAGGTTGTGTAGAGAAAGATGGCCTTGTCACCTTAGAAAACTGTTTCTATAAAGGGCACCTTGAAAAATAGGCATTTCACCAATCAAGCGACTCTAACCTATTGATTATGCAAGGGTGCCACAGACGAAAATCGTATTTTTCAAGGTGCCCTAAAAATGTTAGCATTGGAGGAATCCAGAAATTACCGGTGCATGTCAGTCAGGTGTTAAGCGGCGTCGCTTATGATAAAGGTGAAGTCGTTAGATTTAAGGGCACCTTGAAAAATAGGTATTTTCACCACCCAGTCGACTCTAACCCATTGATTATTCAAGCCCCGAATTTGCGAAAACTGTATTTTTCAAGGTGCCCTTAATACGCTATCCTTCTCAATAGAAGGATTGGATAAATGGCTTGGTATCAGTGGAATTGGCGTTGCTTATGGAGATGATTTCAAAACGGTGAGCATTAGCTACACGCCACCACAAGAAATCACATATAAGCTGGATAACGGCTTTCAGTTACACATTGTCTTTAGGCACACGTTGCCAGGATTTCCGCATATAACAGAAGCCCAAATAACGCAGAAAGCTTATTTCAAACTATCAACGGGAACTGAAAAAGAGCTTGGTAATTTTATTGATGTTATTTACAAGATAACGCATTTACTATGTTTTGCAGTTAATGCAACGGTTGCGGTTAGGGATGTGATAGCAACATCGAACTCGGTCGTGCAGAAGATATCAGAAAATGAAACCAGGCATATCCCAATTAGAATTTACTACCAAAGCTATCCATTTTCAATAGATGTGCCGGAAATTGGTGCCCACAAAATGTTGTTTACATTCAGGCAAATTCAAGATGACGCTGAAAGGATAATTAACAAGGGTCTAGATAACTTTAGAGAGGATTTTCTCTCAGTAGAGTAAGTATTATATCATATAAGCTTTCCTCTCGATGATTGAATCTAAATTCACATTCTTTCAGGTGTAAATGAAAGGTTTTTCGTGGAA
>Ga0209367_1013983_pt1 | contig 10249 bp, 4 predicted proteins | sample WorMetLIZISLAND2_FD_187412 | JGI IMG/M metagenome (GOLD analysis project Ga0209367, IMG submission 187412) | Marine gutless worms symbiont microbial communities from Max Planck institute for Marine Microbiology, Germany - Olavius geniculatus... ...
TGATAGATTAGAATATTTCACATAACGTAACATAATGCCACATTTTGTTTGAAATCACACATTAATTTCATATATTTATGAATCTCAAATCGAGATATTACATATGCAAGGTTAAATGTCTAATTTAATTTTACATAAATTGCGCGAGTGAGTTTGACCAAGGCCATGGACCTTTAAGGAACAGTTGAAACAAGTTTCTGTTCTAATTGTGTAGATTGGATAAGAAAACTCATCAAGCAGTTATTTTAAATAATCAACAAAAATTTTGTCATTGATAAAGACTTAATGTGCCATGCCAGTTTAGACCTAGATGCTGTTGTTCATATTGATTATTGTGTGCTATTTTTAAGCTTATGACTCTATATGTATTTACAGTTAGTGGAATTGACACCATCGTGTGACTGTTTTGTTAACAGATAAACTTGCATTGTGTACAGAATTGTTTAGATTTTGCCTTAAATAAACTGGTGATAGTTTGCTTCCTGATCTAGTAAGACATGCTTATGATCTTTGGACCGCTGTCAGCCAGTGCAGTTTAGTCCAGTGCTATATTTTGTTTGGTCAGTACATACACAAGACTATTTTAATGAGCACTAGGCCTACATGCAGATATTTATTGAAATTTATCCTTTAGCAGTTAATTAAGATTTCAAGGCAGTTGAAGTTGACCAAGATTTAATCTAATCTAATTTAATCTAAAAACAATTTGATACAGCACCATTGTCACAAAGTTAAGTGTGAATCAAAAGCGCTGTGTTGGCGCTGACTTGTACTAGATGTGGTATCGAAGTAGGCGGTGGTAAACTAAACAGTTCGGTTCTTAGTCTGTTTCACAAGAACTGGCTGATCTAATGTTCGCAGACAGTTTGTTCCAATTCTAAAGAGTAGGTGCAGCGACGGAGAAGGAACGAGACAAGAACGTAGTAGTAGTAGCTAGGGGTTGATGAAGATCAGCTGTGGATGAACGTAAGTGACCTTTTCTGGTGGGCTGCTATTCACGTAGGACACTGCTTAAAGCTGCCAGTTGCCAAAATCTCTTCTTTCCAGGATCCTGCAACTGTACCTGCCAAATGGCAGCTAAATCCTTTGAGCAGTGTAAGCAAAGGTAACAAATGTGACAGACAGACCACGCTACGAAGAAATGTTTAGGGATAGGCGTGCTGTCAGCAACAGCAGCAATAATTTGTAACGTGCGATGGCAAATCATTACAAGGGCGGAACAGAATAATTCGTGAAGCACCTAGGACAACGTGGGTTGTCCAAGATTGCGATATATTTGACCTATGACCTAATAACCTACTTCCAGAATGCTGCTAAGCACTTGACATGTTTGTTCTGCGATGTTTACATTTTCATCGACAACCAAGCTCGCGATTGGTCAGTGCGCCGATGACGTCATAGTTACGGGAACATGGCGGCGCCCAGTGTGTGTTTGTTTTGACATTGAGTACATGCGCGTCGTCGCAACTCGATGGAATGGTGTTGAGTCGTTTTCGTCGGCCACTAACGTATGCAGTCGATTGCTGTATATGGGCGACTTGTCGTCCGAGCCGTGCTGTCGGAGCTGACAGCTGATCTACCGCGGGCACTTCCGTGGCACGGCGGTGTAGCGTCGTCGATTCAGCCGTTGCGCAGATCCTTCCACCTCGTCACAGCCGCTTCCGGTCTGTCCAAGACGCATTCCACCCTCGCCTCGTCGCAGAGTCTGCTCAAACCGCGAACTTTTGGCGACGACGCCTGTTTCGTTGCGCGACACAAACTGGGCGATGTCATAGGTACAGCTGACTCTGTGCTATGGTAGCACTAATACCGAAAACTACCGAAAACGTTTTCGTTTATTTTTGGTTGTTTTCGGTAATTTTCGGTTGTTTTTGGGAACGACTTCCGAATTGGACCACTGTTTGATCGTTCCCAAATTAAGGGATAACAGACGTTCTTAGGAAAGAGATTTACTTTTGGGGTTTCAGTTGTGCGAAAATGAAGTGGCGTGGCTAGAATAGAGGGTACAGAAAAGTAGGAGTACATCGCAAAACTACATTCTGCCCTACATGGTCACCTCGCCTGACCTTCCCTATCTTTGCCTACCTACCTACGTACTACTTACCTTACTAATCTACCTACCTACCTAGACACTTACCCTATGCGTAGTCTAACATAATCTATTCGTTCACCGTCAGAATCGATCCTGTGATCACGCGTTTACAACCTAAGCATTATACCAATATCGCTATCGAATTGCGTTGGTAAGTGAACGTTAAAAGTTGACATCATCCTGTTTTTTATCACGTCAAACTTGGTCAAACAGGTTATGCTTAAACTTATACCAATTGTTGTAAAACGTGGTGTAGAATAAAGGAAAAATAGATGAACATGGTAAATTTAATGCATGCGTTTAACAGCATACAAAACTTGAAAGTAGAACGTGGCGACTTATAGCAAACTACAATAAACTAGATAAACTAATTCGACTGTGTCTTACCTAGTCACGTGATCAGGTCCAAGATTATCTCAGAACAGTACTTTCCACTAGAGCTGTGCAGATTGAAAAATTTACTAAACCTTTACAAATGATGCACAATTTGTGCGCTAATTCACCAGTTTTCGATTAGTATAGACCTAGTAAGCAAAACCAAATAACAAAGTTCAGCCGTGCACACCCAGCTTGGCCTATGGCCTCGATCTATCCCTAAAACCTCAGCTGTCACGCGTTTCCGTTAGCATTAGCTGGGCTTTCTTGTCGAAATTAAGCACTGATGTTTGCTGTGTATGATGTAGGTGTCGCCGATGGTGTCGGTGGCTGGAGAACATACGGTGTTGATCCGTCACAGTTTCCTAAGTCATTAATGGCTGCCTGCGAACGTATGGTACACTCGGGTCAGTTTACACCACGGCGGCCCGTCGATGTTTTGTCATCAGGCTATAATGAGATACAGCAAGATAAAGCACCACTAATAGGTACGATAACTGTTGCAAGGTGCAACAGAATTCTATCATCACTATCATTTATTGTTTGATCAGCAAGGTCGTGAATTTTGATATGGTAATGCTGTGATTTCTGTTGAGTTCTTTGTCTCCCAGAGTACGTTTTGTGTTGCAGAATTTTAAATCTTTCATTTTGTATTTATCATTTGTTGAGCTTGTCAAGTTGAGTTAATCTGTTCTGCCAATCACTGGTTGTTCGGTGTATTCCATTGAAATTGTTGCATTTACTAGTACCCTTCCATCTTGATCAGTTTACTGCTACCACGGTACTTATAGTTACATGGGCTATTGGCCTTACTACGAAACTTGCTTTTGATAGTTCCACAGAATTCTACAACATGTGGATTTTCATTCCAAATCGGTTTTTGATGATACTTTTTTTTGTTTTTTGCACATCAGGTGCCTTGTACTGTTAATGCTGTTACATGATATAGCAAAAGCATCTACGGTACTCAGTCTACTGCCTGCAGAATCTGATACATTTTGTGATGACTGTTCACTGCTGAGTGGGTTTAGCTGAAATTTAGAGAATGTCACAAAAGTGTGTAATAGAATTTGGCTAAATTTGCTCCAGAAAAATTTTGGCTTTGCTATGCAATCTGGCTGCTAATACTGTTGTATAAAAGCCATTTTTTATTACGTGCAACAGTAGCTACTGCTGTAGCACGTCTTAGCCATCGCAGTTCTGTCTCTCTGTCCATCTGTCCGTCACACGGGTGGATCAGTCAAAAATGCTGCAAGCTACGATCACCAAATCTTCATTGTCGGCTGCCTGTAAGACTTTAAAGCTTTTCCATAAATTCAAAGAAGTCACCCCAAAAGAGGGCACTAACTGAGACAGGGGTGGGAAAAATTTGCGATTTTCAGATGATACGGCGTTGGCAGAGTGAGATAGGTGGCGCCCTCTGGTGAGTACATGTAAAACACTATACATATTTAGCCGCTGATTGTCTGGTGCCCTCTGGCGACTGATTTTGTTTTACTGGGCTTTCTTTGAAACTGTAGCCAAAAGCCGTACGGATGAGATCTACGGATGAAGCTTACGAATCACTAGCTTATGACGGTGCACCGCTGTTGCGCGTTCCCCTTTGCGTTAGCAGGACTTTTCTTGTACCAGTGGGGATGGCATATAATGATAATTGTTATGTCTATAAATGTGTTTACATTGCTATTTTTTGTGTGCAGGTAGCTGTACAGCATGTGTAGTGGCTCTCCATCGTGAGGAAAGTGCTATCTATACTGCAAACCTCGGTGATAGTGGCTTCCGTGTTGTTCGCGCCGGTAAAATAGTTCATCGGTCGCAGGAACAGCAGCATTACTTCAATACTCCTTTCCAGCTAGCTGTTGCCCCATCCGACATGCAAGGCCTTGTTCTTAGTGACAGGTTAGCTGTTCACTTGTTATGGAACGATTAACTGAATGTCTTTTTTCAATAATATTGTCGTTCATCAGGTTTATGACAGTCTCTTCTTTATGTTCGCCGTCTTAGCTGTTTTATAGCCGACAGTACTTAAGTAACGGTCGAGCTTATGGTATGGTTATCGGCTGTTGTCTGTCCATCCATCCATCCATTTGTAACGGATGTACTCCTTCTAAGTGGTAGGTTGTAGGGGATAATTTTTTACATGAATAATTAGCCCCATGTCATAAACGTGCATGCAAACTTTCAGCTATCTAGTGCAAGGGAATCATTTTTAAATTCAGGGTTGAATGGAAAGGGTAGTCCTAACACAAGGCCCAACTATTTATCTTGGACATCTTCATATTATTGTCCTATATTTTTCTATCTTTTTGAACAAGATTTAATCTTTCTTTATTAGTCTTCTTATACTTAGTACCAGTACTAAACTAATTGTCCCATTTTTTATGCTCTCGTCATCCATTTATGCACTGTCTAGTGTGCACAAGTGGAAAGTATTATCACTGCAGACATAATTGTTTACTTGACTAGTCAGTAGTCATTTTAAAAACTAATTGATTAATTTTTATTATTACTTTTTTGAGATAATCAATTTTAAAAATTCTAATAAGTACCAGCTGTAGAAAATGTGTAACTTGCACTATGTGTACAATGTACAGGAATGAACATTATGTGATATGTGGTAACAGGAACTTCAGTTCCCACGTACTTTCGCTCTTAGGAGCGAAAGTTCCATACATGGAACTTTCATTCCCTGGAACTCTCATTCCCAGGAACTTTCATTCCCTAGAACTTTCGCTCCCCTGAGTGAAAATGAGGTGGAACTTTCGCCCCTCACTCAGAGTTAACTGTATAGGCCTACACACTTAATAAAGCAAATGAAATCAAAGGATGCCAGCATGCGGTGTAAATGCTCAACATCCAAAACAAGAAAGCCCAGCTGTCGCTAGGGAATGTGCTACAGCTAGCCTGTAAAGGTTTTCCGAAGGATGGGTTTATGGTTTAGGGAAGAGACTAAAATTTAAAATAATTGTAAGAACTTGACGAAAAATATAATTTAAGGAAGAATTTATAAACAGATGTAATTTAAGGAAGAATTTGGGGAACTTAATAAATTTAAGATAAGTTAATTAATAAAATAATTTGCTAAATCCTCTCATCTTTTACTACATTGAAGCTGTACAAAGATACATACAAGTTATAACACCTTAATACCATTAGTTTATCAATTAAATAATCATAATTCGTGTTTGGGAGCGAAACCATGTTATGTTGAGTGTGGGAGCGAAAGTTCCATGGAACAAAAGTTCCTGCGAGCAAAAGTTCCACGTCACTTTCGCTCTCGGGACCGAAAGTTCTCGGGAGTGAAAGCTCCATCTATGGAACTTTTGTCCCTGGGAGCGAAAGTACATGGGAACGAAAGTTCCATAATTCTGTTATATTAAGCATTATGCTGAATGCAGCTTTAATAACATGCTGAAGTTAAAGTGTCGCATTGAGAAGTGAAATAGTTGTGGAATGTAAATTGCGTGTTGCGTGTGACCAATGTTGTAGCCCAGAATCTGCTGAGACGACATCGTTCACTGTGCAAGAGGGTGATATTATTATCCTTGGCACGGATGGACTCTTTGATAATATGAAAGACGACATGATTATGAAACATATCTCGCGGTTAAAGGTATTTGCCCCATCCTTGTAGAGCTTTGCATGTTTGTAATATGTAGTTTAGTTACTAACTGGTAATCAGAGTGTATCTTGTTATGCAGTTGTTCTAATAGGCTGCACTACAAGTGTTGCCTAGATACATCTGTCAGTCTGTTTTTTGCTCACAGGCCTCTAACTGCTAGTGCCTAAAGAAAAACCTGTGCTTCCGGTTGCAGCCAGCAGAAAAACGGGACTTGGCAGTGGAGTTTTTTATTTATTTTTCTATTATGACGTGTACTGTAATATTACCCAACAACTCATGAAAACAAAATGACACACTAAATAGTATACTTACGAGAACTTAAGCAGAGATACTGTAACATTTTAGACTAGATGCAAACAGTATTTTCAGTAAAACTTTAAAAAATACTAAAAACTGCACTGATATTTTTGAAGGTCTAATAAAAATTTTAGGCTTGCAGGTTTTTTAGGGATTGGCAGCAGTCGGAAGTACAGATTATTTCAAATTTTAGGTCTCAGTAAATGAAAATTGATAGGAGTGTTTTTTATGGTAAGAGTAGTCTAGTAGCTAGTGTGCCAGTTTCTGATCAATACATCAAACATAGGTGTTGGGTTTAGAGTTATGGTCTGGATCGTGCATTGCAGAGGTTGAGTGCATATTACGTAGATAGGCAGATGGATGAAAATCATGTCAGCACTTGCCTAATATTGTTGCTTTTTTGTGCAAATATTGATTGTGTGATACTTGCATCTTTTAATGGACAAAAAGAATTAGCTATCTCTGTTTTGGTGTTGAAATTAAGTGTGTATGAGACGATCATTTTGAAGGATTTTCAGAAATTTACTAAATATTTAGTTATTGTGGAAAAGCCTGCTAGTTGTGTGGTTAAGCACGTGACATGCAGATTTTGCTGTTGCACTGATCAGTGTATGTAATGTGTGAATGTGTAGGACGACTTGGTTGATATACAGGAAGTAGCCGATGCTATCGTTAGTGAAGCCCACAAGCTCGGCTTCGACCCTCACTATGTTTCGCCGTTTTCTCTGCATGCCGCTGCTAATGGCTTCAATGTCATTGGTAAGAACTGCTGCTGATTATAGCATTTAGCAAGTGTTGTAATTTACTGTGTGTTGTCAATGTTTGGAAAAGTATCTGACCTGTAAAAAGTACTGCCACAATAGTTCTTAAAAGTAAGTTTTTGGGTATTGACCTCACCTGGAAAAAATTGGTTGCTTAAAGATAAGAATGAGTGTGATGTGAGAGTATTTATTCTGAACCCAGCTTATTTGTCAGCTAGGCCCAGGTCACATAAATTTAAATTAATTTTGTTAAGTGTTGCTGATTAAGTGTTTCTCTGAATGTACTGAGTTTTGTTGGTCCCCTTCCCTATCTGTACGGGCAAAGCCTGCAGTATCTTGGAGCTGGAAGCTATTTAGCTGGTACATTACATGAATTAAGTATTATACACGGTGTTTCATAAAAAAGGCACCCTTTTTGTTTCTTTTATAACTCAGTCGAATGGTGATCAATTTGCATGAAATTTTTACCAGATGTAGCTGAAGAAATACTAATTCAAAATATTTCAACAAAATGTGACCGTTGGTTAAATATTCTTTGCTAGTCGTGATGTAATGCTGACGTCATAATGTGTCATGAGTACAAACTGGCTTTTCGCATCTGGTTCTGTCAGTTGTTACCCTGCTTCAATAGCAAACTTTATCTTGTTCACTGATGAAAATGTTTATTCTGACAGCACTAAGCAAGATGGAGGCATAAAATCAGGCATCTGGCAATCCAAAAACTCGACCATTTCGCAAGCGGTGCGTGCAGTGCACTGTCTTGCTGAAAGGTGTAAAAGTTAAGCTATCCACACAAGTGTGTGAAAGTGATCATTTTGGGCATTTTTGTGGCTACAATGGTAAAACTTCAACAGTTTGTCATCAATGAACCAGAAAAAGTTCGCCATCGACGCAGAGCAGCTGTTCAGCAAGTCTGTCAGCACCGGTTGCGACAGGCCAGTTTGTACTCTCAGCACACTATGACGTCAGCATTACATTACGACTAGCAAAGAATATTTAACTAAAAGCCATATCTTGTCCAAATATTTTGAATTAGTATTTCTTCAAATACATCTGGTAAAAATTTTGTGTAAATTGATCATCGTTTGACTAAATTATGAAAGAAAGAAAGAGGCTGCCTTTTTATGAAACACCATGTGGATGAAAAGATGTTACATGTGAGTTTTTAAATTGTGCTATTGTTTTTTCTTGCATCTATTGATGCTTAACTAGTGTATTAATAATTTCAGAGCATATGTAACTGGGCGTGGTTGTGATGATATTAGCAGGTTTTTCTTGTATGTGTTATGCATTACAGTGACTTGGGTAATTTTGTAGGTGGAAAACCCGATGACGTTACGGTGCTGATTGGCCGTGTGACATTAGGAGACTTGCTGACATAGCTGCTGCCATATACCGTGCTCGCTCGCGCACCGAGGTTCATGCATTTCCATCTCTCACACTGCATCTGCCAGTGACGCCGACTTGACTCGCACCGTCTGCAGTGCTAGTGCTTTCAGAGTGTCTTGAGTCTCATTGACCGCAGATATATGCAGTGCAGTTGCGGGGCCAATTGGCTTATCTACCGCTAAGCTGCAGCGTTGATTCCTTTAGCCACAATGATCGTACCTATTGCAGATCAGTCATGAACTGAATCGATGGATGTTTAGTGAAGATTGTTATTGAAGTTTGCCACAATGGCAAGTAACGCGTTTAATCTCAGTACGCTGACTGGACTTCATGCCAGGCATTTCTCGGTTTTTATAGTCACTGCATTTTTGCAGTTGGTAATAATAATAATAACTAGAAGGCGCTCGTGAGAGTGCATATCTCCACCAAGTAAAGTAATTTAAACCTCTTAATTTAAATCTCTTAATCTTCTCTAATGTTCACTTTGTTCACCTTGGCGGAGATAATAATGATATTATTAGTGTCAGAAAGTTTATAACATTCTATAACATCGATTCGTCACAAGGGTGTGTCATACTGCAAGTTACCAGTTCTGTTGGTATTGTACTTGGTGTGGTTTACACCACTTAACTTCTTAACATATCCTGTAGGTAATTACTGCATTCTTCTTGTCAGTATTGTTCACTGTTAGATTAAAGTCTAGTGTGGTAGGTATTAAGGACTGATCTTGGCACAGGCAAAAATCATGCTTATTATTGGCTCTGTCTGTGACGTTTGCTGGATGATTGGATGAAAGCTGGGCTATTTTAATGGTCACTGTACGCAATTTACGCTGGTAGTTCGCATGACACATGTAGCAACAATGTTATGGATGCTGCAAACTCAAGGGAAATGCTAAAGGAATAATTTCTATAGAGTGGGCATTCGCTCACATATCATCCTGCTGTCCCTGCTCTCTGGTAATCTTACACTTTTGCTTGGACTATGACACCCAGGAAGAAAATAAGTTTTTTTCCCATTGCACATTGATATCATTCAGATGACAGTGTACATACGGTAAAGCTTTCAATCAAGGCATTCATAATGCTGAAGCCTACATCATAGATTTATCGTAGTGTGTGGACTGAGTTGCCAAGAGCCACACTCAGTGCATCATTGTTCATTGGGTCACTTCACTTTTTGACTTAGACTTTGCCTGAGACTTTCGCTGAGTCTAAACTTCAGTCTAAGTACCTACTAAAGTCAAAAAGTGAAGTGATTTCGCTGAGACTTTCGCTGAGCCTAAAGTACCTACTTAGACCAAAGCTGAGCCGAACTAACCTGGCTAAAGTCGGTTCGATCTGCATGGAAGAGATAGCTTTAGCCCTTAGGGCTTAACTTTCGCTGAGTCTGAATCCACTTCAACTTTTGACTTTAGCTGAGCGAAAACATGGCGACCATTTACAGTCCTATGCGTACGGATGGTTTAGTAAATTAAAGCAATCTGGTACCAAAAATAAAGCCATAATAAATATGCAATGACGTCAGATGTTACGTAATTAGGCCCTACGTTATTTGCGTGCGCGGCGCAATTAAATAAGCAAGTCCAAGCGTAAATGATTGATTAATTTCTTGTTAGGTTTACGTGTTTTTCCGCCATTTTTAATCGTTTTGGTCTAAGTCAGTAGACTTAGACCAAAGTTTAGTTGAACTGTTGTCTAAGTACAGACTTTA
>Ga0209367_1013984_pt1 | contig 10249 bp, 3 predicted proteins | sample WorMetLIZISLAND2_FD_187412 | JGI IMG/M metagenome (GOLD analysis project Ga0209367, IMG submission 187412) | Marine gutless worms symbiont microbial communities from Max Planck institute for Marine Microbiology, Germany - Olavius geniculatus... ...
AATTTCTGATTTACTGTAATTGCAGCATAATAGGCCTACTTTTGAGTCGTTTGAATGCGGTGACTGTAGACATAAGTAGTCAGCTAGTCTGCAAACTACACTGTAGTTTGATGTGTATGGTACTATTTGTCTGTATTACATTTTGGATGTTTTTTAGTGCTTAATGGCAAGTGTGTGGCCTACTGTTATTTTTTTACATTGGTATTAGAAGTTTTCCGATTGATGTTCTTGTGTGTGGCTTTGAAATGGTGTTTTGTACCATTAAAAAAGTAACAATTTATCAAATGTGTAGATTGGTGTAAGCGTCAATGAAACTGTAATAGTATAGCTTACCATGCATGCTCTGTGGTCAATCTCAGTTTGCAACTACTGCCTTGTTAGTGAAAAGGTCTGTGCTGGTTCTTTTTGCCTGGCAGACTTGGTTCCTTTTGCCCGACCATTTGGGCAAAAGGAACCACTGCGGAACGATTACTTTGATCCAATTTATGCTCAAGTTCTAATGATGACCAAAATTATACTTGCATCTAATGTTAGCTATGTCACTGGCATACACACTACCACAGTTAATTGTTTAATCAATGCAACAGCAAGAGAGAGAAAGACAAGGTTCTTTTAGGTGGTTCCTTTTGCCCTGATCTCCCCTACGTTATAGGCTAGCTAATGCATTTCGAAACGGTTAGGCTTACCCAAAAAAAATTTAAGGCATCTGTATGAACTACGTACGACTGAACCCAGAAGGGTGAAACTCGGATGCGTACGTACAATCTACGTTTTATGCTAACGAGAAATCTAAAATAATGCTCACTAGACGCACGACAGCCTATCAGTTTCTGCGCGCAGGTTGTACGTCTAGCTCCACCTAGCCATCCATTTCGTCGCAATTCACTCTTTAAAAAATCAGCCAAAAATCGCGAAAAATTCAATAAAACCCTCTATTTTAAAAATTCGACCAAGGTCGTTCGATAGCTCATTTATGTTGATACCTCTAAAAAGCTCGTCACCAGTGCTTGTTATGGTATGCAGCATGTTCATCGTGCCTGTGTGCAACCGTTTTCACGCTAGACGAGCCAATAGCAGCAAAGTAACGTGTTTTTTGTTAGGGGTGCCCCTCGATCTCTACGCTTTCGTTCCAGAGGAACCCCCGTCACTCAGCAGCATGACATTTTGTCACGAATTACTAGAGACTCTAAGCTATTAGGCCTAGGCCTATATGGTAAAAACTAGAAGTCCTGTATAGGACTATCAGATGAGTGCAGGGGCATGGGTCGGTACCGGGACGTGACATCAGGACAGACGGACAGACAGACAGAATTACGGTAGCTAACACGCTCTCTCAGCACTTAACTATATAGGCCTAGGTGCTGTCGCACGTAAAAATTACACAGGCAGATTGTCATGGTTTGCCTCCTGTAATTTGCTGCAATTCACTGTTAAAATATGCGTTGAAACCTAAAATGGCGGAAAAAATCACTACAGACCCGTTTTTAGTTTTCAAAATCGTTTAACGTTATCAATGTTGGCATCCCCGGAAAGCTTATATTAAGCAGTGCATGTTGTCAACTTGTCATAAGCAGCAAGTCTAGTTTGTTAGCTGTTAGAAGGCTAGAAACAAAAGTTGCGCATTTTGAAGGAGTACCCAAATTTGACGCCCGTAAAATTTTCTGTAGATTTACTCAGACTGTAAGTCACGATAGAAAGGTAATATCATTTTCTCACCTTACTTATTTTCAGTGTAGTAACCAGAAATTTTAATTAGGGGAGGGGCTTGTCTCCCCTCCCATTCCTTCCCCTTTTCCCTTCTGTCCCTTTCCTTTTTGCCCCTGCCTTTTACCCCTCCTCTTCTTTTCCGTGCCCTTCCCTTCCCCCCTTTTTTTCCCTTGGAAGTAAAACCCCATAAAATCCAGCTAGGGGGTCTGGGAGAGCGCTGCATATGTGAACTCCCCCAGCGGGGTCTGCGGCGGAGCCCCAGCCGAAATTGAATTTGGTGCATTTTAGCTTTGAAAGATGAGATTTGGTGGCAACAATTTTAATTATTTTCCTTAAAATAAACTTACCAAATTGGCAAATTTTGTGCAGTTTATACGTATGCTTATTTTTTGTCTGAACGACTGGGGGCCTGGGCTCCCTGCCCCCCTGGCTACGCCACTGCCTATTTTGTACAACAGTACTGTCTAACTATGGAAAACTGCAAATGGCAAAGTGCTCCAATAGCAACAAGCTTGTATACACTGTGTCCGGAAAAAGTAACCCCCTATAGACATCATAATGAAAATGTCAACTCTGAAAGAATCTGGATAAGATTTTGTAGACTTAATTTCTAATAAATTGCTAAAATAAACGCCATATTTCGTTGAAAATATTACCTTTAGCGAAGTTATAATTGTTAAATAGCGATAACAAAACATTTCCGTTACCAACATAGCGTTAGATAAATAAACCTTTTTGTTAGTGTTAATTTGCGTAACTTTAACAAAGAGCATCTGATTTCAGCAAAAGCCTGCAACAACAATTTATTGGCAGCCAGAATACCGAATTTTAGTTAAATCTGGCACAACAAACAAAAGTTACAGCGGCTTTTGTGAGGTCACCCCAAAACACTGCAGTTTCTGGTCTTTGTGTCTGACATCACCCACAAACACTAAAAACCAAAGTGTTTTGAAGTTTGCTGGACGTTTGCTGGATCGTGTAAACACTCCATTTAACACCCCATTAGCTTGTGTCGGAATCAGCCAGCAAGCGTCGAAGACGTCTGCGTGACGGCAGGACGTAGGCGTCAGTGTTTGCGGTGTACGTCGGCTCTTCGACGTGTACGGTGTGCAGCACGAGGTCGCCAAGCATCAGAACTTCCACGATTCCCGCCGGCAGGGCCGGATGCTCGCTGTCGCGAAACGGAACGGCGACGACGGCTGCCAAGCGTCGATGAACGAACGGGTAGACGTTGCGGAGCTTGTGGCAGCGCATCGACACGCTCTGCCCGTTGGATTCAGTCCTGTGGTCGTAAAACACGGACGCGCAGTGCCGCTTGCCGGGGTATGTGGCGACGAGGAAGGCCAGGGTGTCGCGGGGCGCCGGCAGCCAGAACCCGGCAAACGGGCGCAGATGCGTCGGAAACACCATCGATTTCCGGTAGACGTAGAAGTCGCGGAATTCCAGCCCGGCGTCCCAGATGTGCGTCGCATTCTCCTCGTAGAAGCTGATGTCGACGTACGGCCAGTTCCAGGGCTGCCACGAGTCCGGCTGACGCGCGCTGCCGTCTGACGACCAGAACTTGAGCCGGCGCATGTACTGGAAGCACACGTAGTCTGGTTGGAGGCTGGCCAGGGCGGCTTTCAGGCGACGCCGGTAAGCCGCTTTGACCACGATGTCGACGTCGTCGTCCCACGGAATCATGTCGTGATGACGGTACGAGCCCAGCAGCGTTCCGCCGTAGAGCATGTAGACGATACCGAGCTGGTCGCAGACTGCCACCAGACGCGCCAGAGCTTTCAGCACCGACGACTGAGCAGCGGACGTCATCATGCGCTCGAAACGCTCCGGCAGTCTGGTGCGCGAACCTCTCCCACGTGACATCGTCGACGACTCAGATGATCTGTTCGCGTCGAATTCAACCAAACCCGCATCCTGCAAGCACAGAAACAGCAATACTGAGCAATGCATGCGTGAAAGTGGCGAAACTATGAAAAGGTCAGCAGCTATCTCAAGAAGTATAGCGAGCGTCGTCGTCACGTCGCCTAATCAATCCCGCTTTTGACTATACCACGTTCTAGTGCGTCCGTCCTCTGTAGGAAATCCGCGTAATAACGACACATACCTTACGCAAGTTACATTGTCACAAAATACACTACGTCCCAGAAAAGTGATACACCAAACTTATGTCTGTAACTTTCTTAATAATTTTTGACGGATTTTTTTTCTAATTTTTACTAGCACACTCTGCAGATAATTTAGAATGAAACTAGGCTCTGAAAACGCAACACTTTTCGGGCTAGTCTGTTATGCGAAGTTTTCGTCGAGAAAAAAGCGGCCAAACATGCAGCAATACAGCATAACTCTGACCATTTGATTTTGATGATATTTAGGTCCTACTCACGTGCGGCGACATGAAGCGTCGATGTAGTTGTACATCGTTGGCGGTGACAACGTACAGTCGCTGAGAAAGTGGAGCGGCGTACGAAGGGTACTTGGAGTTCTCGTCGCGCAGACAGAGGCTGCAGATAGAGAGAATGACGGCGACGGAACAGCAGACCAGTAGAATAACGTGTAAGCTTACTCGCCCTGTCGATACAATTCGTGTAAACATCGTCATTTCGTCATCACGTCGTCCACGCATGTTAAACTTGACTGCAGACTAAAGAGGGCCACTCCAAATTCATAACGTCCAATTCAATAGACGCGAAACCTTCATAACTGGACATACTAATGATTACGACAACTCCAAATAGCGTAAATTTACTTTTCATAAGTATACCCATCTTGTATAGAGACCATGATTGAGACTATTACGTCATCAGAGTTGCTATAGTTATGACGTAAAACGTTTCTATGGTGACGCTTATCGGTAGGCCTATATCTAAATCTTAGTACAGGTCGTAAATAGTCCCAAAACATCACAAGTAATTTAAGCATAGCTCACGTGACGCGCGACAGCATCGATCCTGTCATCTGGGTAATCGGTTTACAGCGTACAATAAAATTATAACGTGTCTTAAAAAGTACCCAATTTGATGCATCCGTACGGAAGACTTCTTGAACTTAAGAGGTAAAAACCCAGGTGGCTAAAATGTACATTCTGTGCTAAAAATTTTATACGCGCAGGTTGTCCGGATCTTCAAGTTTGGCGCAATTCACTCTTGAAATGTGCGCCGCAGCCAAAAATTGTAAAAAAAACATTAAAACCCCTTGTTTTGGGAGTTCAGGGTCATTCAAGGTCATCGATGTTGACACCATTAAAAGCTCGTCATAAGTGCTTGTTATGATAAGCGACATGTCTGCACCTATCTGCAACCGCTTTCACACACGAGCCAATAGCGGCAAAATAACCACTTTTAGGGGGTACTCCTCTTTGACGCCCACCTGCGCAGGCCTCCTTGAACTTACGAGGTCAAGACTTAAACTTCTAAAAGCTACGTTTAATGCTGAAAATTTCAGGTCAAGTTGTCTTGGTCTATCTCCAGCCATTTCAAAGCAATTTACTCTTAAAATGTGCGTCGCAGCCCGATATCGCGAAAAAATTCACTAAAACCTCTTATTTTGAGGGTTCAAAGATTGTTCAAGATCACTAATGCTAATAGCCATAAAAAGCTCGTAACTAATGTTTGTTAGCAGCATGTCTGTGTTTATTTGCAACCATTTCTACGCTAGCGGTAAAATATGAACATTTTAGGGGTAACCTTTTTTACATCCTAGTTCGATAAGAACCCCTTCACCCAGAGGCTTGAAATTTCGTCACAAGAAACTAGAGTTCTTGGGGCCGCCCACAGTAAAAATTAAAGATTTCGTGATCTTAGCTTGCACCGTTTTGATACAGATCAAGGGTGTGGCAGACGGACGGACAGACGCCTAAACGATGCATGCTAAGACGCGCGAAGCATTCTGCTGTCGCGAGTAAAAACTGACATCAGCTATTTTCCTTGGATATTCGTGTAGGCCTAAGCATATCCGCAAACGTTTTAAATCCAACACTAATTAAGTCACTGGCGGATTCAAGAGGGGGGCAAAAGGGGCGGCCGTCCTTAACGATCGGCCAAATTTAAGCAGTGATGCAACTGCATAAAATATTCAACGCAAACAAAGAAGTCACTACATGCGTGAAAATTGAGTACAGTTGATAATTGATACAATCATGCAAGCTTCAGTTGATATTAACTAAGAAACGGTCGCCCCAGTGCCGACATATTAATGATAATATGCGGTCGTCAATTTAGATATTAGACGGCACTTAATTATTTCGAATGTCATGTGCCATTAAAACGGGAAAACCGACAAGCAAGGTGTATAGTAGGCTATATAGGCATCGAATTCTGCCAATTGCTACAACTGACAATGAGCGCAGACGGCCCCGGATACGTGTAAGTAAATAAACTTCATAGCTCGAGTTTTGGTCTTAGTTCGACGATGTACGTAAATACATATAATTTTCATTTGTTTGGACCGCAGTGCGAATCACATGAAGAAATTAAGTTTAAAAACGATAAATTTGTTCTACAGCATTTTGTCCGAAAATTTCTACAGGTGCCAATAAAAAACTTAATGCTACGGGTTCCAGCCGACTTGCAGAACAACGGGAACTCGTATTATCAGCCAGTCTGATGCAGTATAGCCGAATACGTGCATCAGCTCGGTTGCGTCGTTTTCGTCAGGTAGATAAACGCCAGTGCTTGTCATCGTTCGAGCTGTCAGTGTTATAGACCTACAGTGCAGGCCTATAAGTTATGAATGACAGCTGAGAAACGCCGTTGGTCGTCGTCGCTCGTCTTAAGTCGGCCTGCATGACCCCACACACGATGCGTGTGAGAAGAGACGAGACGTTGGACACCGGCTAGTACATGATGTCGCCAGCTGCTGCAACATTCCTACATACACTATAGCTCTGTAGTTCGCACATTCATTAATCAGCTTGCCATCTATAGTTATGTGACACAGACTAAGATGTTCACTGTCGACTTAACGGTCTTGCTCTTGCAGTAGGCTAAGTTAGGCCTACTGCAGTTACAATGTCATGTAAGGTGGCGTTAAAATGAGGCCACTTTGTTCTACGCTTGTAACTATAAAAATTGGACAGATAGGGTTAGGCCTATCAGCAAAATTATCTTATTTTTAACACTACATCATAATCTATACAGGACACGGTAGGCTTTAGATCTACGGTTGATACTGATAATAGTTTACACAGCGACGCAAAATCGTATAATATATTTCTGCGGTGTGTTTTTGAAGAAAATTTTGCAAATGCACAATAGGCCTACAGCCAATCGACTGATCGTCAGTTAAAAATCTGCTGAATGTATTTCGTTCAGAGCATGGCTATACATTATTCCGAGTTGCTGCTCATCTAGCGACAATAATTAAAATACGCTATAGCAAACGCGCGCTCGTCGTTTAATGCTGCTATAGCTATACGTGGCCATGACTCGTTAAATTCACTCGGCTCGCGTGATTTATCGTTCGTTTATTGTCGATGTTGGCAGGCAGCGATATGGATCAGAAATTTCACGGCGCCGGGCATCATTACATCGAATCGAACTGTCTGCCCTGGATGCCAGATGGTTTATAGACGTGCATGCACGTAGGGCCTATATGGCGTGCACGTAGCAACTGTTACTGCTGCTGCTGTCAGGTGGACGTCAGACGACATGCACGGCGGACGTGTGTGAGCGGTCCACTCACTCACACAGGTGCGACCTTGCACCGACGTAAACCCGATTGACTCCCTCCGCGAGATCACGAACGGACCCGTGCTTTGGTGCAGCAGCTTCGATAAACGATGCGTTATGATGTAAGTCCTATGCCGGGAAGCTGCGTGACTGATGATATTTCGAGACGGCGAGTAGACCTAACTTATTTGTCATCAGCTGTAGAAGACATCCTGATTGCTGAGGACGAGACGGTGTGATAGGCCAGGTCGGTTAATCTTAATTCCACGTCTGTGTGTCCGTAGCCTGCTCAGTTGCACGATAATACCTCTTTCACACGATCAAGCAAACATCGAGCAATGATCGAGCAAACATCCAGCAAATCTATTAAAAATGCACGTGCACGACGTACGTGTTTGTTTGCTTGGTGATTGCTTGATCGTGTAAACGGGATATAACTCGACTGCGCAAGTTCCGTAAGTACCACAGGTTTGTACCATGTTATCTGCAGTATTGTAACAAGAAGTCCAGCTGTCGCTAGGATAGCCGACCGTACTGGTTTTCAGTGACCTTCAATATATCCAAGGTCGATGATTTTCATTTTATCTGAAAGCCAATATGCGACTTCCTATCAGCGATCAATAGCAACCGAGGTCGCATCACGTGACCTTTGCTCGACTTAAATGTTAGCTCTTACAACTTTTTTTCTGTGTGCCAAAATTGACGAATTTTGGCAAGAAAAAATATACTTCCGATCAATCGTAGGGTGCTCACGAGGTTTACGATTGTTGACGTTATTTGTATATTTCGGTAAGACCGTAATAAAGGTGTGGAACTTTATACCAAATTTGGCAAACGTTACTCAAACAGCGTAAAAAAAACTTTCGTCGTGAGCGCAATAATTTAGTATAAAGTAAAACGGCTTGTATAGGCGATAGGCCTACAACGTATTTGTGATATTTTGTTCCAAGGTGCTTTCACCTTGGTAATCGGTTTACAACGTCCGTTAATAGCACTACCAAATTTGGCACTATCGCACCATGGCAAACAAGAAATCTAAGCTAATGCTCATGAGACGCGCAAGAGCCTATTGCAGTTCCGGTTCGCAGGTAATCCTGGTCTATCTCCATCCATTTCGTCACAATTCACTCCGAAAATCGAAAAAAGATAACTAAAACCCCTATTTTGGAGGTTAAGGTCATTCAAGGTCATCGATATTAATTCCACTAAGAATTACTGGTTGCCAGTGCTTGTTATAAGCAGCAGATCTTTTCGACGACTAACTACACAGCAGAAACTCTGTACTCTGTAGCGTGTTTTTTTGATTGAACAAGAAATCTGAGCTCACGAGACGCGCGAGAGCCTATGGCAGTTCCTGTTCGCAGGCAATCTATCTCTATCCATTTCGTCGCAATTCACTCTTTTGCAGCCAAAAATTGCCAAAAAATCAATTAAAATCAATATTTTTCGGGTTCGAGGTCATTCAAGGTCACTGATGTTGACATTCTTAAGAAGCTCGCGTCAGTGCTTGTTATGATAAGCGGCATATCTGTGCCTATCTGCAACCGTTTTACGCCAGACAAGCCAACAGCGGAATGATGGGGTCGGGACTTGGACTGCTAAAATCTATATTCAATGGCGAAAATTTCATGCGCATGTTATCTTGGTCTACCTCCAGCCGTTTCGGCGCAATTCACTCTTGAAATGTGTGTCGCAGCCCGAAAATCGCGAAAAAATTCACCAAAACCCCCTTATATTGGGGGTTCAAGGTCATTCAAGGTCATTGATGTTGACACCATTAAGCAGTTTCGCCATTGCTTGTTATGTTACGTAGCATGTCTGTGCCTACAATAAAATGTATCTGCAACCATTTTCACGCTAGACCATATATCGGTAAAACTGCCGTGGGAATTGGATTTCAATTTCCATACCCATCCCATACCCACAGAAAAACTTGGGAGAATTCCCATAGAATTCCCACAGAATTTCCACAGATTCCCTCTACCCAATGAACCCCGAAATTTTTCATACTTACTTAGGCTTACTTATACCCCCACACCTCCCGTCTTTTCGTTGGATGCATGTTTTTTTAATTTTTGCTAATTCTCATGACATTGTATACTTGAAGACTTCGGTGCAGTCGGTTTTTTGTTGTCCGTTGTAGAAGATAAGTCTATCCATAAACGTGGCGGGCTCCAGCTTATAAGCCTACTGATGTTTATTGAATTAGCTTGCTCCCCTTAACACCGACACAACTCAAATGTTTAATCTTAATTTCTGACACAACTCGTCACAATGTTGTGAGGTACAGAAACAGATGAGTTGTGGGACAAAGCATTTTATCTGGGATCTGCATTTTACGAAACACTTCGTCAAAAAATAACACAGATGAATTTATTATTAATGGAAAGTCAGTCAGCCTAGCCAGAGATTAGAATTTACAAGAATACTAGCAGTTAATTGTCGCCAGTTGCTGTACCAATAGTGCTAAAGTCGTAAAAGTAACGCCTAGAATGTCCGACAGCGGCTGCTGGCTAGACGTTACTCTGATTGCGTCACCATGCTGCAGCGACGGCGACATACAGGACAGCGGTTTTGGGCTCTCGGAAGACTATTATGCGTTTGCGCTTAATCTCACATCTATCCAAGAATTCCCACAGAATTCCCATAGAACACACGGGAATTCAGCACAGTTCCCATACCCATCCCATACCCATACCCATGGGAATTCCCATACCGACGGCAGCCCTGGTAAAATAACGTCCTTTTAAATATGTTTATTCGCCACTCAGGCAGAAATACAAATACAGAATATAAAAAAGTACAATACCACCAAAAAACCGGACAGACAAGACGAGACAGAACAAATACTAATATAGGCCTACATAAAGTTCAAA
>Ga0209367_1013986_pt1 | contig 10249 bp, 7 predicted proteins | sample WorMetLIZISLAND2_FD_187412 | JGI IMG/M metagenome (GOLD analysis project Ga0209367, IMG submission 187412) | Marine gutless worms symbiont microbial communities from Max Planck institute for Marine Microbiology, Germany - Olavius geniculatus... ...
GTGTAATGGTAAAGTTTGAATTTTTAAATTGTGATTTGTGCTGTTTTATATCTACAACCACGATGTCACCCTTACATTGTATATAAACGGTTTTTTTATATAAATATATTATATAGGCCTATTTCAGTCCGATGCTCTGTTTGTATTAGCACGAACTTTTGCTGTTATCGAAAAAAATAATTCAAATAATTTTCGTCATGCAACGTCACGAAGGAAGCCGACGCATACGCTACCCAGTATGAATTCATTGTTCTAAATGGCCAAACTATGACTTTGCATTTCTCAAGGTAGTGTAGCAACAGTATTAAGGTAAAGAGGGCGAAACTGAAGTCATTTGCGACAAGTTTCTTTACGACGTAGCGTGCCAAAATTTATTACAATCGGCCTATAGGCTTTACGGAGTTATTTAACACACCGTCTACGTCTTTGGGCGAATACTTAAGATAATTTTTCTTCTCAAAGTATTAACGTAAACAGCGCATTAAGGGCTGTTCTGCGCGCCTTTATATGAATCAACGTTTTACTCAATTACTTACTTATTTTTTATTGAACCACCCGGTACAATAGGACCACTGTTAAAAACAAGAAATTTGAGATAATGCTCACGAGACGCGCGAAAGCCTATAGCAGTTCCGGTTTAGTAGTCACCCATCGCAGTACTAACCGGGCCCGGCGTAGAGTAACTTCGTTTCAGTCGAAACGCGTTACCAACTATGCCACGCCACCAACGCCAGTACCGTGGTGCCACCTTGTGAATGATATAGACTTGCGCAGCCCGAAATCTTTGAAGTCTTTGACGCCCGCCTGCGCCGGGCTCCATGAACCTAGAGAATCGGGACTTAGACTGCTGAAATCTACGTTTAATGCTGAAAATTTCATACGCAGGTTGTCTTGGTCTAACTCCAGCCATTTCGCCGCAATTCAGTATTGAAATGTGCGCATCATCCAAATATTGCGAAAAATTCACTAAAAACTCCCTTTGGGAAGGTTCAAGGTCATTCAATGTCATCGGTGGTGATAAATTTGAAAAGCCTGTCACCAGTGCTTGTTATGATAAGCAGCATTTCTGTGCCTATCTGCAACCGTGTTCACGCTACACGAGATAATTGCAGTAAAATAACCACTTTTTAGGGGGTATCTGTCGTCTGCGCCGGCCTCCTTGAACCTAGGGGGTCGGGACTTGAACTTCTAAAATTTACGTTGAATGCTGAAAATGTCATACGGAGGTTGTCTTGGTCTATCTCCAGCCATTTTGTCGCAATTCAGTGTTCAAATGTGCGCTGCATCCAACAATTGCGAAAAATTCACTAAAAACCTCTTTTTGAAAGGTTCAAGGTCGTTCAAGGTCATTGATGTTGATAAATCCAAAAAAGCCTGTCAGCAGTGCTTGTTATGATAAGCAGCATGTATATACCTATCTGTAACCGTTTTTACATTATTCGAGCCAATAACGGCAAAATGATGTTTTTTAGAGGGTATCCCTCTTTGACGCCCTCGTTCGAGGGGAACCTTTGCACTCAGTGACACGAAATTTTGTCACGATAAACTAGAGACCTTGGGGCAGCCACAGTGAAGATTTCGTGATCCTAGCTTGCACCGTTTTGATACAGCTCACGAGTGTGACAGACAGACAGACAGAGGGACAGACGGACAGACAGACGCCCAGACGATGGCGAAGACGCGCGAAGCATTCTGTTTTCGCGCGTAAAAAAGGAAAAGACAGACCGAAAAAAATGTTACTGAGTTGGTTGCAGGAGACAAGCGACGGGTACATCGATTATTCACAACTGAAAAAGCTCATGAAGAAACGAACAAAAATGTAGTCAATGAGAACAAAACCTGCCCGGAAAAACAGAATACAGCAGAAGAAGAGTACAGTGATAAACAAGTAAGTAAACAAAAACTGTTATAGTGTCCGAAGCAATAATACGAATCACTTACTAGGTGACCGAGTGCTGGCTTGCGTCACGTGTTGCCTGTTCGGCCGTGGCACAGTCTCGTCGTTGCTATTGACAACGGACGCCGGCTTGCGCTGCAGCAGGCTGCGGTGTCCAGTGTCGAGCGACCGTCGATCAGTGATGTCATCAGGTGCGATGACGTCATCGTCTCCACTGACGTCAGCGCTGCTACTGCTGCGTCCGTACGTCAAGCTAACTCCTGCTGTAGTGCGCATTATATCCAAGACAAATTACACATTCAAACTATACCCATTCTACCCACTCCACTTGAAGATTACTTTAACTTTTACATTCAAAAGTTATTAATGCAACTGATTAACATACTGAGCAGCGAGCCTAATTTGGTTGTTTTTTTACTGACAAAAATAAACCTTCAAACATCATTTCCCTTACTTACTACTTCCAGTTAGTGTTCCGCTGTCAGATGATGTTGCGGCCTGCGTGATTCCTACGAGTACTCGGTATGGACGATATTTTGTGCCATGGGCCAATTGTGTATTTGAAATGTTTTGAAACTCGTGTTTGTTTCTTTGCTTTTGCGTTTATCTAAATGAATTCTGCATCGAGCACAGCATTTACCACGCGAAGGACAGGTCATTATCCAGAGAATAATAAAGGCGTCGTGCACCGGCGTGTCAGTGTGTAGGAGCAGGTTCAGTCAGTGCGCAAGGGTCGTACTCGTAGCCAATCAGAATTTGGCTTAGAACTATACGTCACAAGCGCAGCACTGTAGCGTCTTTGGTTCGACGGCTACAGCAGCTGCACTGCATCTTTCCGCCAGACCGAGGGTGGAGCGTACGTAATCTACCTGGCCATGCAGCACAGCAGCAAAAATACACCCACAGCAGCAGCAGCAGCAGCAGCAGGGGTGAGTGCTGATGATGCAGCGTTGCACCAGCAGCCGACCGCGGAGCATCATGATGCACTAACCGCGCGCCGCCAGCATCCCACAACATCCCTCGACGCACAGCTGATCGGTAGCCTACGCTACACTTGCTGGCCAGCGGCATCTCTCCTCTCAGCATCCTTGACCTTGTTGTTGTGACGAACCCGTCAAGCAATGCCGATGCCTCTATACGTCTGTACTGACGTCTTTGCTGCAGCGTCGATTTACTGCGATCCAATGGCGGGTTACCTGGAACCACTGCAAGCGTGAGTACCGACGAAACAGATCAGCTGATTGTAGGCATTGCAAACCAGTGACTAGTGATGTAGTACCCCAGACCAAGGTCTCGGCGTTGAAGCATCTCGCGGACAAATAAAAGTTCTGAAATCATAATATTGCTTACATCACTGTTACATACCTTTCACGTTGTGGATATGGCAGTACGCTATGTGGAAACCTGCCTAGTCTGAAACGGCGCCAAATCTTAAACTGTCAAAGAAACAGCAAGTAGCCTAACTGGGTCACGAGAATGAGCGATTCAAAGAGGAAACTCAGGCTAGAATGGACGTCATGCACGAACCAACTGCAAAACTTTTTAAAACCAGGTCAGATAGTAAACAAACAATTTGAGCTAATGCTCATGAGATGCGCGAAAGCCTATAGCAGTTCCTGTTCGCAAACTGTCAGTCTATCTCCAGCCATTTCGTCGCAGTTCACTCTTGAAGTGTGCGCTGCAACCGAAGACTGCAAAAATCAATAAAAACCCCTTATTTCGAAAATTTAGGATCTTTCAAAGTCATCGATGTTGATACGACTAAAAAGCTCGTCACTAGTGCTTGTTGTGATAGGTAGCATGCCCATGCTTATCTGCAACCGTTTTCACGAAAGACTGGCCAACAGTACCGCTCTTTGATAATTTCATGCGCAGGTTTCCTTGAACCTAGAAAATCGAGACTTAAACTATCAAAATCTACGTTCAATGCCGAAAATTTCATACGCAGCTTCTCCATGTCTATCTTAATTGATTTCGGCGCAATTCGCTCTTGAAATGTGTCTCGCAGCCCAAAAATCGCCAAAAAATCCATAAAACCCCTATTTTTGCGTTCAAGGTCATCCAAGGTCACTGAATTCGGTGGCAGTTGAAAGCCAGTGTACGACTTTCTATAGTGATTAATAGTAACCTATAGGCCCTATCTCGCACTGTTATTGGGATACAGCGACTTATTGGCTAAAAATTGCAAATTTTCCCCACTCCCCTCTCATTTAGCGCCCTCGTTCGGGGTGACACTCTTCGAATTTATGGAAAAGCTTTACGGTTCCTGAAACTAGAGTCTTCCAGGCAGCCGATGGTACAGATTTGGTGATTCTAGCTTGCACCGTTTTTTAACTGATCCACCCATGTGACAGACAGACAGACAGACGAACGGACGGACGAACAGAATTGCAATGGCCAAGACGCGCTGAAAGCAGTAGCTGCTTTCGCGCGTAAAAACTACTGTAAAAAGTTACCATCTACTGACAGTTATTTTTCTTTGCAGCATTCACACAGATATACTGCGGTCTTGCAATTATGATTATGGAAACAATTTTTCTAATTTCGCTTCCCGCTGATTAAGATTAGAAGGATGAGCCGACCACCTCAAGAACACAACAGATTAGCAAGTTGCTGGAGGTTGCATGCAATTGCAAATGACCCGCGGTCAGATGCGAGAAGCAACCCGAAGTTGTTAACTTACGAGTTCGATACAGATAAGCTATATCATTTAATGCTATATGTAAATGGAAAAAAACGACAGACATACAGCTTACCGATAAGCGTAACAATCAGCACGCAACCGTTGCAGACGACGAAACGGCGTTTCATTGAGCATCGGCGAGGCGAAAGCGAATAGACGACGAACGATATTCAGACCATTGGCAATCGCCGACGACTCGTCCTCCGTCTGTAGGCGCAACTAAGTTACACCAGGACTAGCAGCTATACGCTGATCTAAAAGTTCATCTAAACGCTCGACTTGACGGAGACAAAAGACAACAGCAACAGCCGGAGCTGCCGGTGCTGTTGTGAGACAGCGCTCTGCAACGGCACAGCCCAACACTCGATCAGCGCAGTTGTCAGTACTTGTCTGCTTGCTGCAGCTGATGTAGTCTAAGCACTGATAGCTACGTCAGACGTTACGTCATTGCCACGTCACTCACCGGTCACCCCCCCCCCCGCCGAACGCTGCAGCAAGACTGGGTTCCATCCAAAGCAACGCACGCAAGGCTATTTTGACTCAAGTAACGCAGCAGCAGGAAACACAAGGATAGAAGATTAATGGTGTCTATTCTTGCGTTGCGTGCATTGGATAGAAACAAAGTTTAAGCTCACATACTACGCCGTGTCCCAAAATTAGCGGCACCCCAACAGATAAGAAGAAGAAGAAGAAGATTCCGCATAGACAGCTAGGTCCGTTGCGTGGGAGCTCATCCCCTTTACAGCGCTTTGAGCCGGTGAGAGCGAAGCCCAATTAAGCTAGCATACAGCCCAGGTCGGCCGGATGGCCGGCTCAAGTTAACAGCCAGCGCCTTTAACCGACTGGGTCAGTAAGCCTATACTTGCAGTTTTGGCCACAGGGGCTACTGTTGCGCAGAACTTGCCGTTTCTTCCCTAGCGATGGGCGTGACCACCGCCAGTACTCATTTTACAATCCCGCAGAGGGTAGAAGGCTGAGTCACCTGACAGATTTCTACAAAATTTGAAACAATCATTGAGACAATCATTCTGAACGTGTCTTTAAAGTTTGAGCTTAAAATGACCACCTTTGGTCTCAACGCAAGCTCGTAACCTAAGACGGATACGCTGCTGCTTGATCCCTTTGTCAATAACAATGCATTGAATGTAAGCTTAATGTAAACGAACTCTGACGTCATAATGACGTTACACTGAGCACACACGGTAAAGTGCGTACGTCATAATGAAAGTGACAATAAGTAATGTCGAGGCAGTGCAGTGTACGATATTTCGTTGAAATCCATGAACTACAAACTGAATTGGGAATGTTTGAAACAGGCGTGCCGCTAATTTTAGGACACGGTGTGTAGGCCTATACCCTTTAGTTTTTTTCGCCAAGTGACTTCTTACATAGCCCCGCAGGTCACTGCCCCTACATCGCTCCCTCTCCCGTTCCCATCCCCATCCCGGTGGCTGCATCGCTGATAATGTCAAAGGCAACAGACAACAGTAGGCCTACTGCTTCCCTCGCAAATGTCAGTGGTTGCGAAGTAGTGCTAAAAGGTCAAATTGTTTGTCCGATGAAACTATTCTTTTCTTTCAGACAAGCGTAGACTGTACGATGTTTGATCACTTTTAACGAATACATTCCGTAAAAAATAATAATTTTTACACTTCAGAGTTAATAGTATCCAAAACAGAAGTAGTAGTAGTAGTAAGCCTATAGTAGGCGCATGTCTCCGTGGTCCCCACCGTGCTCGGCCATCTTGTCGCGGTGATGTAGCTTAAAGCTCCGATGCCCCGAATCTTCGCCGTGGCGTGGACCGATTTTGGCTTTACAGCCCCGTTTACACGATCGAGCAAACATCGAGCTGGCTCGTCCAGCTAACATATAGCAACTCGTCGAGCCAGCTCATCGAGTCAGCTTGATCGTGTAAACGGGGTATAAGGTAAGTTCTCTGTAGTCATCGAAGAATGCCACAGGAACTGGAGACGATTCATAGGACATCAAAGTAGTAAAGTCCATGTCGCGAGAGGTGTCGTGTAGGCTAATTGCTCCAACATAAATTATATTGCCTCGTTGTTGATGACATCGTGTTTTCAGCCTTTACGTACGTGCTTACGGGTTGTCGCCATAATGTGGACCGCTTTCGGAATCGGTCAACAGAATCTTTTTGGCCAGTCCTCTTCGATTGTTGTTTAGTGTTCGAAAATTACCGGTAAGATTGGGAATGTTACCGTTACCGTAAATTACCGGTAAATTAACGGTAATTTACCGGTAATTTACCGGTAATTTACCGGTAATTTATCACTAAATTTCCGGTAAATTACCCATATTTTACCTTTAACAAGTGCATCCCATGATCCCGCTGAAAAAGTCTCAGAATAGCTGTTAACATACGTAAGTAGACGAATTTGGCGCTTTAGTTTCAAAATCAAATTGATTAGACTATTGTGTCTAATGTCTAATTTAAGTATTTGATATGCACAAAATTTGAAAAAATAAAAGTCCGTAATGTACCGGTAATTTTGCAATTTTACCTTACCGTAATTTACCGTAAGTTACCGGTAACGTTACGGGAGCTTTAAACCCTATTGTTGTTCTCCGAGTTAAAGAGTTTTGTCAGGGTTCACACTCGCATGATTGGTTATCTGCCCAGTGACTACACTGACGATTCTATCTGAAAGTTTTGTCGTGTCAAGAGGATTACCGTAATGCAAAGTTCCAGTTTGTAGCAGCAATTTCTCCCGTATGCCGAATATTCTCCGTCTAGTCTGTGTCCGCTGCCGATCCAGATGCCGATATCTACTCACACTCGCTACCGCCGTGAGCTGACCTGTCATATACCTGCGAGCTTGACCCTACAGATCTTCTTTCACCACCAGATTTCAATGAAATGACCTCAAATGGAAGATTGAAGTCGGCGGCCAGTACGCGACAGTTACTGCAGGTGAGCAGAAAATTGCTGAAACAGATGAAAAAAATATCCAAAATTAAGATAAAATTGACATTAAAAGCCAAGTTTGAATTACTAAGAAGCATTTTATCCATGAAATATTTATTCTGTTGCATTTCTTGGTCTTTCAAACACACACACACACACACACACACACATATATATGTATATATAAACCCAAAATGAGTTTTTAATACAAATATTAACGATGTTAAGGGGAACTGTAGCTTTCGGTACTGCGATCGGCGGCCATATTGGATTCTTCATTAAAAATGCTTAAAAGTGAAAGCTCCACACCCACCTAGGTGTGTTTTTGAGAACCGCAAACATTAAGAATCTGCAAAGAAAAAACTTAATTAATCAAAACAAAATTGCCTATTTGGCTGCCAGACTATAAAACACAATAGCTTAGAAAACTAGAAATTCGGGGCAGAGCCCAACGCGAATCCGCCCGGCGACGTAAGTTTGATTTGGGGGGGGGGTAATTGGAGTTGAAACGTTAATTTTAAGGGACATGATGCACGTTGGACGCTTTCAACGCAATCGCCAGATGGCAGAACCTAAAGTTTGTTTTGCAGTGTGCAATCGACCTAAACCTAAAGCTGCACCTATTTTTTTATTATTATTATTTTTATACCCCCGGTAGTAAAGATCCCGGGGCTTAAAAACAAAAAAGGTAAAGTTAAAAACTAATCCATGGATGGCCAGAGGTCTGAAACGTGGGAAAGCTGTCGTGGAGTGCGTTAAATCGTTGCACTGTGACCGAAAGTCTCTGGAAAAGAAAGGCTGTCTGTCGCTCGTCATTGGTTTTGACCGAGATCCTGCGCCCCAGCTCACGGAGAAAGTCAACAGCTGACTCATTAATCGGCCCCAGCGTTTCAACAGCGATTGGCTGGAATGAGAATAAAGCCGGCATGTCAGCATATTTGGCTTCCTTCCTTGTGGCGGCTGCCTCAGCTGCTGATGCTGCAAGTGCAGAGGAAGCTGGGAGGTACACTGTAAAAACTGAGAACAGCTCAAGTGTTAAAGGGTGTAATACTTATTTGTCCACTTTTTTGACATGCATAAAGTGATAGTATGTGAGCACTTAGAGTGTTACACAGCGGAGTCGGCCAGTGTGGTCACAATCGTAACATCCCATGCCACAGCCCTTCCAGACTGCCATGGCACCAGTGTGATGCCATCCGGACGCTTAATGCTGTCCCGATAGACCCCAGAAGGTTCCTTTGAAACTGGGATCCCGGCAGAAGCGAACGACCTGGCAACAATGTCATTAAGGGCATGATGGCGCTGGGTTCGTCCCGAAGCGTGTTTGCAAACAAAAGCGTGCTGACCCCAGGCGTCTACGGCTTCTCCGCCAGGACAGGAGTGTGGAACGCAGACGCCCAAACCCAAACGCAAAGCCACTGCCACTCGAACTGACTCATCGTCCATACGCAGCCCACAAGAAGCAATCGGAAGGGCGCTAAGCCAGTCACCAGAGTGAGGAGCCATGGCTGATAGAAAAACGGCCTTTTGGCGGGGATTCGCACGGGTTGTCATAAGCTGGTCCTTAATGGCACCAATACCAAGTCTATCCCACGCTTCCTGTTTATGGGAGGCATTGCCTGTTGGGAGTGCTCCAAAGCTCGCCGACCATAAAGACATGTAAAACTCCACAAGAGGGTCATCTGGTCGACACTGACAGTCGAAAAGGATCTCATTATTATTTCATTATTATTTATCGTTATTAGTTATGTTCCATTTTGCTGTCATTTGACGAATAAAGGCGTATATATTGTCAACATAGTCACTGATGAATACAGTCGAATCTGTTATCTTGTAGCCGTGTGTAATGTACGCGTAGACAGCGAGTAACATTCATCACAGGTTTACTTACTTTTTACTTTTTCGGACAGATGTTCGTTTGCATTTTTATCTCAACGTTTTCACTTGGATAAAATAAACCAGAGTAGGCTACGAACATTTTGTCATTGTATTGGCAAAAGAGCGTTAATCCATTTATCAAAAACCCGAGACAATCGCAAAAACGTTGCAAAAGGGCGTAAGTGACAAGTTAGGCTACGCTTTAATAGCGTGAAAGCAGTTGCAGATAGACATAGACTTGCTGCTTACCGTAACAAAAACTGCTGACGAGCTTTTAAAGGGTACTAACATTGATGACCTTAAACAGTTGAACCTCTCAAATAGGGTGTTTTAGCGACACTTGTGATTTTCGGATGCAACGCACATTTCAGGAATGAGTTGCAACGAAATGGCTGGCGATCAACCAAGACAATGCGAACAGAAACTGATATAGGCTGTAGCGCGTGTCATTAGCATTAGCTCAGATTTCTTGTTATACACAGTGTAATTCATTTATTATACTTCCTTCAGCTTTAACTGGCAAAACGTTTTATGCTGTTTATTTGCATAAAAATTTCCACCACTCTAATAATGTTGTTTGCAACGTCGCTAAATTCAAGCACCTCACGCAGTGCTGCGTTTACCGTGACGTAATGTGATTGATGTCTGCGTCAAGACTCGCGAGACAGTTGATCAATTAACCGGGAAGACTTCAGACTTCATTCCTCCGACGCTTCGACCGCCAAACAGCCCAGACTTAAAAATAAATGTACAAAACATCAGTTTATACACTTGTTAACGGCAACATTTAAGGACTTGCACATCGAAAACAGCAAAAATTACAAAAGGTGATATTATTCAGCAGCACATTGACACACAGTCAGTGTGA
>Ga0209367_1013987_pt1 | contig 10248 bp, 6 predicted proteins | sample WorMetLIZISLAND2_FD_187412 | JGI IMG/M metagenome (GOLD analysis project Ga0209367, IMG submission 187412) | Marine gutless worms symbiont microbial communities from Max Planck institute for Marine Microbiology, Germany - Olavius geniculatus... ...
GTCAATGTCAACTACTTAGTGCTAAAGTGCGACACGTGGCAAACAGCAACATCCGTACAAAAGCTGCTGATAAAACTCTGGAATTGTCATAAATTAAACTAAAAGCGCTAAAATTCACGAAAAATCACGGATTTCACGGAAATCGGCGTTTTTCACGGAAGAAGGCCAATTTCACGGAAAATGTCACGGCCGTGAAATCGTAAATTAAGTTGGTCCCTATCAATAAGCAAGCAGTAATGTATTTCAATGGGTACCGTTTAACGGCGTCGGTGACTACGTGACTACGCTCACGTAAACGTCAGCCAATGACCAACGGACTCTTCCTACTCGCTTATTTGTCATTTCGCCAAAAAGTTGCATATTACCTTTTATATAACACAAAAACATTGACTTTGGATAATTTTGAAGACAATGCGCCAGCTACTGTGGATAAACGGTACGTCGTATCTCAGAAACTGTGAGAGATAGGACCAATATGTTCCTATTGAGCACTAATAGAACGTCGCATAAGCTTTTGCATATGACACGAGATTCATTCGCTGGCCTTCCGATAACCGCGTACGGTCGGCCCTCCCAATCCGTCGCCAACAATTATGCCTGTGCCCGTCTGGGTTTCGTGATTTGGTCGAGACCGCGGGTCGCCAGGAAACGCCGTGTTGGCTCGAGCATGGGTTCGGCCCCGGCAATGTTTCGGCCTAAAGCGACCGCAGCGATGCAGCTATAGTGGTTTTGACGTTGAAAATCGATTTAGCTGCAAGGATTAGTCGGTTGTGTGGTCAGTCAGTGTTCGGTGTCCAGTCACCGCCGTGCTGAGCAGACTGAAATCGGCTGATTAGCCCAAGATACGCTAACTGCGACGATAACGAGCAAGTTGTGTCTGGGGGACAATTTAGACGTCTGTCTGTCTGTCTGTCCGTCTCCGGGCCGGTTACGCAACAAGTTGTAGATCAATTTTCACGAACTTTTGGGAGGGACAGGCTGTGGAGCAAAAATCATCCTCGAAAAGCATGAGGTGTCTATTACTAGCGATGATTTCATGTAGTTTTTTTGCCAGCTCTGATGATCATTCGCAGCTGAAACACAAAGATTTCCTTACCAGTTTGTATTCTGGAAACTGAAAATGACATTGTGAAAATTTTGATAGGTTTTTTGTTAAAGACTCTTTTTGAAATTTTGCAATTTTACGTCGTGACAGAATAACGCATGCCACGGACAATACGGCGTATTGTATGCCGGTTTTTGACTCGCTACAGCTATGCTGTAGGCCTCTTTGGCATCGTTGTTGTCCGTCAGTCTGTCGTCTGTAACGGATGTACCCTGACTAACGGATAGGTTTTAGGGAAAAACTTTACACGAGTAATTAGCCCCGTGCATTAAACTTAGGCATGCACAATTTCAGCGATCTATAATTAGTGCAAGGGGAACATTTGCAAATTAGAGGCTAAATGGAAAAAGTAGGAAAATGTGCGTTTTCAACGGAAAACCGGTTATCTCGAAAACGGTAAGTGATAGGGCTTAGATTGCTAATGATTACTAATAGAAAGTCGCATATTGGCTTTCAAATAACATAAAACTCATCTACCTTAGATAACCTTGTAGGTCACTATTGCAACAGGCTGTAGCGCGTCTTCCCTAGCGACAGCAGGGCTTTCTCGTTTTTTTGCGTCTTACTGCATGTCAGTTCAATTACTGTCCTGCAAGGTCGAATATGCTACCGGCGGAGGTCGCTGGTTACTATGAAGACGGTGAAAGTAACCAGCTAGCGGAACGCAATAAAAGCAGAATGAAACATGGCGATAGGGCGGAGTCTTGGGAGACTTTTATACCCACCATCATCCAGCCGAGGAATAAAACAGCCACTTGATGGATGGCAAACTGCTTAATTCTCTCTAGCGCTGGGACACTAGCCAGACTTTTAAAGCTGCAGTGACAATTACGAAAAGTAATAGTTAACTCAAAACAATAATAATTAACTAATCGAGAATTTCGATTAAAACAACAATGGTTAGCAAGATAAATGCATGTTTTTCAACTACAGTATACACAGTGTTTCATAAAAACACTTTTTGTTTTTTTTCTTAATTTACTCAAATGACAATCAATTTACACAAAATTTTTACCAATTGTAGGCAAAGAAACACTAATTCAAAATATTTAAACAAAATATGGCAGTTCTTTAAACATTCTTTGCTAGTCGTGACGTAATGCTGACGTCATAATGTGTCTTGAGCACAAGCTTGCTTGTTTCAACTAGTGCTGTCAGTTGCTATCTCGCTTCGATGGTGAAGTTAATCTGGTTCGCTAATGAAAAATGTTTACTGTGTCAGCACTAAGCAACATGGGGACATGAAATCAGGCATCTTGTGATCCAAAACGCAACCATTTTGCAAGCTCGGTGTGCTAGTGCACTGTCTTGCTTGAACATGTGAAAGTGGAACTATCCCCACAGGCACTTAAATGTCATCGCTTTGCATGTTTTTGTAACTGTAACTGTAAAACTTTAACAATTTTCATGAATGAACCAGATTTTTCACCTTCGGAGCAGGGTAGCAACTGACAGCACCAGTTGAGACTAGCAAGGTTGTTCCCGTGACATATTATAAAGTCTGTGTTACGTCACGATTAGCAATAATATTTAATTAACTGCCATATTTTATCAAAATATTTTAAATTCGTATAGTTTTAGCTACAACTGGTAAAAATTACATGTAAATCAATCATCATTTAAGTGAATTATGAAAGAAAGAAAAAGGGGTCCTTTATGTAGTAGTAGTAGTAGTAGGGCCTAAGTGTTTGTTTTATCCGCTTACAGTCTCTGAAAAAATGGTCTTCGTTTTCAAATGCTTTTCATTGTACCGATTTTACCATGCGTTTTTAATTTAATTTCTGTTGGCGTGACGTGTGTCGAAAATTGTACACTTATAATTTTATTAATCTTTAGAAATTGCGCGTTTTCAATACATTGCCGATTCAGCATTTGCAGCAACACTCAATATATTGCAATCGAAATCGCGTGTTTCGTAAAAACGCTTTAGTGATTTTCTGACTATTATTATGCGAATTCATTGAAAATTTGGAATTAATATCAGCGCAGCTCTAATACCGAAACTGCTTTCAGCTTTGCATCTCTGCTGCTGCTGCTGACTCAAGACCGATAACGAAAGACAATTATTAGGGTTGTGCCAGGTACTCGATAACTTGAGATATTTGATTCGAAAACAGAATCAAACATTTTCACCAATTAAGCTGTCAATGCATAAAATATAAACATGTCCGCAACTGAATGTTTAAATTGTATATTTTTTTTTCTCATATCGGCATTGTTATATTTTTCTCGTTTGCGACAATTTAACGTTTATATTTATAAAGCTGCACGTTACTGAAGTTATGAACAAACAAAACCAAGTTATTAGTAACCCTTTTATGTTACGATATCTGTAAAAAAAATCAACGTTTGCTTTTAATAACTTTCTGTTTGTATGTTACAATGTGACTTGATTTGCAAACTTTTTCTGTGTGCGTCATGCATGGACGTTTCTGATATATGCATCAAATTATTACTGTCTTTCTACTTGAGCAAGTTGCCAATCTACTGTGTGCTCAGGCCAACTCGGCCTCCTACTCTTCGTGGAATGGCAAATCATCCGAAATGAGTAGTAGCTTATGGGCTACGGGGTGAAGGCCTAATGCGGCTGATTGGGGCGGTGGTATATCTTCTTGCTGCAAGCCACAGGTCCAATTGTTTGCTTAAGCAGGCAATAGATGGACACATACTGCGCTGCCTTATCATTAGATCATGCCAATCAGCTGCCACTTCCAACAGTGTAAAGCGCTTTTGGTTTCCTGCAGGAAGCACCATAGCAAGTGCTGAACTTTATCTTTTACTTACTTAATTACTTTCTCGTTTCGATTCTGTGCGTGTACTCGCGGCGGGATAAAATGATTGCGTTGGCCCAGCTCTGGAGTTGGCGGTCGAGTCGTGTCAAACAGCGGCTGCATCACCTGCGCTCTGTCTGCGCGGCTTTCAGTTCTCTCTAGCTCTCCATGGCAACCGGTCGTCAGAAACACCTGTCTTCTTCGACGATCCAGCTTCTTCGTCGTCGTATTCGTTGGAAGCAGCTGCTGCACATTGCCAACATCAAATCTGTCGTTTTCTAGTCACCTCTACAAAGTCGCGTTTTCGACAGTTCTTCCGCTCGGCTTTCGCTCGTTTCCGGCGGCGCACGTCTATCGCCACCGCTTAATCGCGATCGTAGTCATCGGTATAATATGTTTTATTTATCTTGACTTTAACTGCGCGATGTTTTCGGCGGAAGAACACTTCGTGTTTTAACTGCGAGAACTTTAGCAACATCGGCACGTCATGGATGACTTTGAGTTGTTTCGAGCACGCGCGATGCACGGTGACGTCATAGAACAGTTTCCGGTTGAACGCTTTCGCCCCGGTTGTCTGGAACGACGACGCCGAGGCCGCAAGTGCAGGTTTGCGTCGAGGTTCAAGGCTTCCGGAGCACCCGAGAACCATCTTAACGTTTTCACAGACGACGTGCCTGTGGACGACCGTTCCGACATCAACACTCTGGGCAAACTCTGGACGAAATGCGATGACGTCATAAAAAGTAATGACGTCATACGATGCGCTGACGTCACGACCGTACCGAAAATAGTGCGCCGCAGCGACGCCTGGATTGACTTCAGCACGACGACCAACCAACTTCCGGTTAGAAATGCGGATCAAAATCAGAAACCGTTTCGCTGGCGAGGGACCCCGCGAAATGCCTGGATGTCGCAAACTACTTCCGTTTCCCGTGGGCTGAGTTTTCGCCCGGAGCAGGCTGTCACCGACGAGTTCGATGTATATCGGCTGCGAAGCTTCGCGACGTCGGCCGGTCGCATTGTCAACCGCGGAGATTACTTCCGCGTGAGACAGCGGGTGCATCCGAGCGAGCCGGACCCTCTGGAACAACGAGGCTTCCACGAATCCGCGGCTCAGACGAGAAATTCCAGCAAGGGTAATTCCAGCCGGGTTGCTGCGGTAGCGTCACCCATCACGTCGAATTCTGCGACATCGTCGACGACGATCGAGTACCGGCCGGTAGTTTACTACGCGACGAGCAAAAACCTAGCTGACGCCGAGGAAACGTTTGCCGATGATGATGACTTCGAGGAGATGGATTTCAGCGACGAAACGACAAAACTTCTGAGTGCGTCGAACGGCGATCAAACGACTGCAGGCTACTTCAGCTGGCAACATCAGAAAGGCCGCTTGTGTGGTGGGCGGAGGACATCTCAACGGCGTGATGACGGCAAGGAAAACCGGGCGGAAGAACCCAGGTCGACGGTCGTTCCAGACAACGACGAGGCAACGGCTCAGTCGCGAGTGATGTCGCTCGTACGGGTCGTACTGCTCGGTGATCGCGCTGTAGGAAAGACGACTTTAGCCTGTCAGCTTCTTACGTCTGAACATCTTGCAAACCGGTCGTCCGCTTGCCTCAACTTCTCGCAAGGTAAAGTAGCATCATATCAATTGCCGTTAAGTCACTGTGTCAATTAACGCCATCGGGGTGAACGTTGCTATTATAAGAAAAAAATAACAGTTGAGTACTTTGATGGTTGATTAGGAGAACTGAGTAACGAGTAACCGTCTTAAGAATTACCGTTGTTTAAAGCCGCGAATTCTTAATTACGATTTAAATCGTTAGATATGTTCTTTTTCAGTTAGGAATTTTAGTAAGATAATACTTTGATCTACATATAATTCTGGTTTGATTTTTGCACCAGTAATAATACGAATATAATATTTTTTTAGTTTTTGATTAACAATGTTTTAATATTTTGTATTTTCGGAGATAATCTGCCCGCATGTTAACAAATTACTTGTGAAATCAAAAAGATTGTTATAGGCTAAATAAGAGTAGGCAATTTATGCTAATAAGTAAATTAAACAGTAAATGGGTGGCAGTAGGTGCTATTTCTAAAATTTGGCAGCAACAGTGGCGCGATATAGTATTACTTAATTTTTCAGAAAGATGTTTTGTATTTCGTAATTATCGGTTGGCGTGTTTCGGTATATTTACGGTATACTGGTAACGTAGCCAGCAGCTGGCTGCGGGCTACAGGCCTAGCCAATCACGTTAATGAATTAGTTTCGATCGATCAGTAACTAGCGAAAACGAAGCTAGCGTGCATCTACTGATTAATGTTTCAGAAGACACTTAAGTCTATATGTCTACAGCACGCAACATTACATACTTGGGAGAGAGATAGCCTTTGCCGACAAACCCAGCACCAGCAGTAACGGCGTGGTCGCAAAACGCGTTGGCTGGCTTAACGGTATAAAAGTTTATAACAAATTGTTCACAGAAAATAAGAAAAAATGTCTGTACATGTGCCATGCTAGCTAAATTCGAAGGTTTTTATGTCTAATTCACTTATTACAATTACAATTACGACTACGATCACGATACAACCACGATAGACCTATACGACGGGACCACAACGTGACCAGTGGTAGTTTGCCAATGAAAATGCCTTTTCTTTTTCAGAAAGTTTTTTAGTTAGGCCAACAATTTAATGTTAGGAATAAAATGTCGTTAATTTGTGCTAAACGTTGTGTCGATTTGATCAATATTTCCAAAGTTATAGACGCCTACAAAATACAAATCAACGTGGCCCGTTTGATGGCATTGGCGATATTCAACTGAGTGTAATAGGGGTCTAAAGGCCTACTACTAACTCTGTAGTTTATTTTACGGCCAGCTGAGAGCTTGTTGCGTTTAGTTTATCTTTGTTCAGCTAGAACATCGGTCATCATGTTGCGTGTCTGTGACCGGATGTAAACGCTGGATGCGTGCGAGATGTATGAATGCTAGCTTTCGTTCTTAGACCTAGAGTGGACAGATAAATTTCACAGAACAGGAGAGAAAATGAGGATGTAGCGCAAAATTGATGGTGTGGCGAGTGGAGAAAATGGCCGCTTGGCCTACGTCAGGGCAGGACCAATCTGTCGTGCCTCACACGGCGCTGAAATATTGCTAATTCGTGTTAAAATAGAGAGCCACAGATATGTCGCCAAAGTGCGCCGTCCATAAATTGTTTTTCGTGGTGGTGTTTCCAAAACCCGGCCACAGCTGGGGGCCCTGTCCTGTCCTGTGGCGGATTCAAGAAGAGAGGCGGGGGATCGCCCCCCCCCGTTCTCCCAATTGACTGGATGCATGTCAAAACAAGTAAAAATTTTGCACAAAAATGCAGTATTTTTGCTTGAAATTTTCAAAACTTTTTGGGGGATAGGGTTCCGTCCTCTTTCCAGACCCCACCCCTTACACTTCCGTTCCCTATTTCAGATTTCTAGATCCGCCACTGGCCCTGTTCCCAGACTCTTTGGAAAAATAGGATTTATAGCACACAATAAGCCGACATAATTTTTACAAGCACATCTTATACATGGCCTACTGAAGCCTAAAATTTAACATTGCTCCATTTGCTTGATAGGCCTATTAGCTATAATACTTTACGGAGAAAACTTAAGTTTGAATTTTTCTAAAAGACGTTTTAAACAAAAATACTAAGCCGACACTGACATACAAAGTTCTGGCTGTCTTTTTCCTGCTACGCTTTTCGGCGACTGCGAATCTAGGATACGATTTATGTGGGTTTTTTTTACCAAAATACGTTAGTATTTTTTCTCAAATGAAGCAAATGCGTGATGCGGCTTCACCTCGCCCGAACACAGGCAGGAAATTGAAAGTTTACCCCGCCCCCGCCACTACAAAACACTATACTGTAGCCTACACGAAGATTAAAGACGTCGTCGCTCGGGTCATCATTTGTCATTCTCCAGGCGCAGAAATAGAGGACCACTGAGCATGTAAATTAACAAGGACTGTACACTGGCTTACAGAGTATTAGACCTGACTGACTCGTAATTTTAAACTATTTTTAGTGTTTTTGTAAAGGCTGGGCTATTTTAGCCGCGGTGGCCTTCAAGCGTAGTGCTTTATTGCTTTTAGTATAATCATTCTTTGTATTATTGTATTATTATTATTATTATTATTTATTATACCAGTCTGGTATAATTTATAATAAAAAATTGGTATGACAAAAAGCTACCTTCTTTTGTTGATGTGCTGGTTAATGAAATGCAATTTTAAAACACAAACAAACAGTAAAGTGATAGGCCTAAATGCAGAAAAACAAAAAGGTACAAAGCATGCCTTACTATAACAATGTTTTCGTTTTTTTATATTTTATGTGTGTAAAAATGCAATGTTCTCTTATGGCCGACTCGTTTTGTGCAAAAAAGTAAAAGCATAAGCCCCCTATTTTTAAATAAAACGCAGCATGCATAACGCAGATTGAACAGTTTGAACAAGTTCGGAAAACGATCATAATCGATCATTGTATTTGCACTTTTGCAGTGAATAATAGTCATGTTGAACCCTTAAACAGTATATGGCATAATCGAGGTGAGGTAAATTGTTTCCGAAACTATCCTGTTGCTCAATCTTCCACTTTTTTGCGCCGCCTCCATTATGTACAGAGCAACGTGTCCATCTATTTAATGATGTATAGATTTGATATTGCTATAGTTTTTGTTCCCGAAATTTTTTATCGTTAATTGGGTGCTTGAACCTTACCATAATTCTCCAATAGTACCCGCTGTGTAGTGTCCATGCCGCTACACAGAATGATAGCAGCTGCTCGCTGCAGCAGACAGTCTGCAGTGACGCCGATGATATAATTGGACGCGTTGTAAGGAACAAATGGCCTAGTGTCGCCAGAGATAAGAGAGACGGAGAAAAATCTTAGTTAAGCTAAGAGCTACTGTTAGTTGCGCCTAATTACTGGCGACCGTCTTCGTCTATAGGGCTGTGCCGTCCGAATAATTCATAATTACTTGATGAGTAGGTTAACTTAACGAGTACTCGAGTACTCGTTTGATGATGAAGTACTAAGTAAAATTGTTATAATTTAAGCTTTCAGTAATATATTATGCTTATGTAACTATGCCAAAACTGTTGATTTTGGATTTAGAAATTTGACATCAACAACGGCAATATCGAATACTTATGGCCAGTTCACATCTACGACGCGACTCAACTCAGCGGTCGAGTTGAGTCGAGTTGGGGTCGTAGGTGTAAATTGACCATTACACTTCAGCTTATGTGCAATAAATTTGCGAAAAAAAATTTTCAAGGCGTTAGATTTAGTCAATATAATTGAAGTATGAAACATCACGTTTCTAATTGACGGCTCGAATCGTTTTTTTCAATACTTTTCTTTAAAAACGCGTTTTAAGGTGTAAAATATTTTCTCAGACGTTTATTACGTCTATATTGCTAAAGTTGCCGAGCAATAAAGTTGCTGTGGCAGACAGAGGGGTATTGTTTTCTCCTTAAAATTTTAGCTTGTCGGCACATTTTCTTTCTTGTCGTGAAAATTGCTTTTACAAATAAAATACATTGATGTGTAGCTAGAAATGCCTCGTTTCGGGGAAATGGAATCTAAGGGCAAACATTAAAAAAAGCATCCGTATTTCGACAGACAGAAATTTGCATCTGTCTGGCCGCTTTGGCAGAAAATGTTAACGTTCAGCCCCACCCTGCATCTTTTTAGACCAGGACGCCATTGTTGCAGAAGCTGTAGGGAGATCTCTTTTCACACATCAGGCCGTTCGTTGTGTGCGGTCTCCCTGTGCGCGTGATAAAGCTATTCTCTGAGTTCGTTCTTTCTCGCGATTAATCTCCAGTGGTTAAGCCCGATGACGTTCTATAGGATGAAGACTAGATAACAGATGCACCGATCGACGGATGCTGAAAATAGTGATCCGCCCGGTTTTTCACGTCAAGGCCTAAACCCCATTTACTTCAATTTTTTCGATGCTTTCACACCGTGGACCATAAAAACGTGGCACTTTATTTTTGTCAGTATTTTTACCAATTATTGGCCAATTTTTAAATTTTTTTACTGGCACACTCTGCAGACAATTTGCAAGAATATGATTATTATATATCCCACCACCTTGTAAATGCGTTTCTACACTACCTTGTGAAATATAAAGGTAAGCAAAACTAACGATAATAACAAAAATTTAGGTAAATGAAAAAAACACTTCAGACCAAAATTGCGATGAATGGATCTCTACACTGTGTCTCAAAAAAAAGCATGTGACTACATTTTTTGCAATAACTGGAACAATGAATGTCCGATTATAATAATTTTTGGCACACTTATTAATGAGACTATATG
>Ga0209367_1013988_pt1 | contig 10248 bp, 6 predicted proteins | sample WorMetLIZISLAND2_FD_187412 | JGI IMG/M metagenome (GOLD analysis project Ga0209367, IMG submission 187412) | Marine gutless worms symbiont microbial communities from Max Planck institute for Marine Microbiology, Germany - Olavius geniculatus... ...
TGTTTGGGGGTCAAAACTCCCCAAAACATGATTTTTGGGGGTCTGAATAGGAATTTTAAGCCAAATTTTGCGAAATTTTCGAATCTCGATATCTCAAAGTATCCACTCAATCAACACAAAATTTGAAGGGGAATTTCAGGTGCACAAATGGACTTCGTGGGTGGTCCAGCATTACAAAATTATAATTCAAGATGGCGGCGGCCGCCATATTGGATTTTTGCACAAACAGCAACAACTCAGCCGCCGATTGACGTAGATGAATGAAATTTTGCAGTAATGTAGACGGCTGCCACGAGAAATAGACCGTTTGACCAAAATGGACAGAAATAATAAATTTAAGACTGCGGCGGCCGCCATTTTGAATTTCATTTATCGCTCATAACTCGTTTAGTGTTGCACATATTTGTACGAAATTTGGCATGTGTATTATGTTGGAGGTCTTGCGTACAGAAATGCCAAAGTATTGAACAAAAATAAAATCCAAGATGGCGGCCGCCGCCATCTTGGATTTTTGCACAAACATCAATAACTCAGCTGCCGATTGACGTAGATAAATGAAATTTTGCAGTAATGTAGACGGCTGCTACCGGAAATCGACCATTTGACCAAAGTGGACAAAAATAATAAATTCAAGATGGCGGCGGCCGCCATTTTGAATTTCATCTGTCGCTCATAACTCGTTTAATATTGCACATATTTGCGCAAAATTTGGCATGTGTATTACGTTGGAGGTCCTACATGCACATATGCCAAAATATCGACAATAAAATAAAATCCACGACGGCGGCGGCCGCCATCTTGGAATTTTTGCACAAACAGCAATAATTCGGTACCCGATTGACGTAGATGAATGAAATTTTGCAGTGGGTATACGGCAAACCGCTGCGAAACCGAATACGGTGCTGTCACCTAGCGAACAACTTTGCTTTAAATGTGGCAATGTATTCAATCGCACTTTTTTAGGTCACGTAGAACTAAGTCACTGTGGAAAATGCAACTATACTTTGAAATGCGTAGGTGAAATCTACATTACAATCTGACAAGCACTTGGCGGAGGTGTGCGGGCTCTGACTGCTTTCTAGTTGCTCATAAGTCATTTATTATTGCACGTAATTGCACGAAGTTTGGCATGTGTATTACTTTTGAGGTCCTACATACAAGCATGCCAGAATATTGAACAAAAATAAAATCCAAGATGACCGCGGCCGCCATCTTGGATTTTTTGCACAATAGCAATAACGCAGCCGCCGATTGACACAGATTAACGAAATTTTGCTGTAATGTCGTCGGCTGCTACCAGAAGTAGATCATGTGACCAAAATCGACAAAAATAATAAATTCAAGATGACGGCGGCCGCCATTTTGATTTTCTTTATCGCTCATAACTTAGTTGCTATATATTGCACGCACTTGCACGAAATTTCATATGCGAGCTAAGTTTAACGTTCTACATGTAGTTATGCCATAAAATCGAACAAAAATGAAATTTAACATGGTGATGGCCACCATTTTGTATTTTAATACAAAGCATACAAATAGGCTGCCGACTGAAAAAGGTTCATATAATTTTACAGGAATGGGTTAGTTGCTACTGGAAATAAATCATGTGACCAGAATCGAGAAAAGTAGTAAATTCAAGATGGTGGTGGTCACCATTTTAAATGTCGTTCATGACTTATAACTGCTTTTTCACTCATCTGCCTGAAATTTGGTATGTAGACTAAATTTGCGGTCCCACGAACAGGCTTGCCATTATATTAAACAAATAACAAGATCCAAGATGCTGGAGGTAGCATAGTAGTAGTAGTTGTTTTTGTGTACAAAGTAACTGTTCAGTGACCTTTCAAACTTTAATAAAACTGCAAATATTATATATAAAAAAACTGCAAGCAATACATTTAATTTTGTATAAGCGCTGATGTAAAACGGCAAAAAACAAAAATGTATAAGCACGAACATTGTGCATTGGCTTAGACATTTATATCTTGCTACTGATGTCAGATTAAATGTCTAAGCTAATACATTTGTTTGTGCTTATACTTTTTGATTTTTGCTGTTTTACATCAGCGCTTGTACAACATTAAATGAATTGCTTGCAGTTTTTTTTTATATATAATCGATTATATTGGTTAAGTGATAGTTCCATGTTCTTACAAGTAATCTGTGAATGTGTTTATAAGGATATGATCTCAGCAAGACAGAAACAGTGTCAGCGACAACTTCGTCAAGCAGCGTGTCGCGATCTTTTACAGTATCATCTGTGACCGACGTTACTATTGCCTTTTTACTACAAACGAGCAAGCTTGTTTCTGTGTGCACTGTTTAAACTAGAGTAGGCCTATATTTATGAATTGTAGAGACATGTTAACAGTAATGTTTATTAATGTGACAAACACACGTGAAATGTAGGTAGAAATGGTTCTATCCGTCACATAGTGCATATGCTACCTGGTGGGCGCAGCTTGCTTTCAGTGAAAAATAGAAGAGGAAGTTTTGATAAGGGTGTAGATCAAAATTCCCCCCTATTTTTCGCTTCGCATTCTACGCCCTTAGCAAAACTTTACACCGTCTGTTTTTCACTGGGCAATTTACACCTTTTATAAAACTCCCCTCTGTTATTTACTTTCTTCTATTTTTCATTTCACATCCTTAACAAAACCCCCCTAAAAGGGAAAGAAGCTTAGAAGGGGGGAAAACTTGAGTTCGAAAATGGAGGGGTAAACCTAAGCTTGAAAATGGGGGAAACCTAAGCCCAAAAGTGGGGGGAAGTTGTGCCCGATTTCTACTCCAGATTTGGGGGATATAAGCCACTGACACAGTGTACTACAGCAATAATAAACCCATCCATCCATCCATTTTATTTAAATCAAGCAACGTGGCCCATACACACACACACACACACACAGACACAAAGAATAAAAACACTACACAGAAAAACCTAGAAATAAAACCTATAGAATACACAACATGCAAGAGAAAGCTACACACAAAACTTAGTTACTATTCACACAAGTCTGTTATGACACAGTTCTTTACATCTCAAAAAACTCCACTCAGCATTATGTTGGACGGTGCAGAAAGTCGGTAAGCCCAACTGCAGAAACATATCAGAAACACTGCTATATTTATGAAAGTTAAAAAAACATTTTTAAACATTTGATATATGCAGACTTAAGCTTGCTTACAACAGTTGCTTTTACATGGCTCCATAATGCAATGTCATAAAAGCAAACACAGAAACTTCTAAACATAGTCCAGGAGCATTAGGGTTTACTAAGGAAAAAATTAGTATCAAGCTGATTTTTTCAAAATAGTTGGCCTGGAGCACTAGAAATAACATATCAAAACTCCTTAACGATCCCAGCTGTGCTCTCTTCAAAATCTGAATTTGATTTTTTTAACCAAATTGAAAAATAGGTCAATTTTTAAGTACGTCAAAACATAGGCATATTGCATATCAAATCAAAGCTAATAAAGAGTAGAATGTGAATATAATATTAGTGTGTTAATATAATGACTCTACTGCCAGTAGAGGTAAAAAAACTGCATTTTGAAGAAAATGACAAATGCCAATATTCGTTATCCGAACTGTTAGATATTCACAAGTCTTTTTTGAATAATGTGAAGAAGGATATTCGGAAAAGACGTTGAAAGAGAAACCGACAAAGAAATATGGTGATCAAGTGATAATTACAACCATTCCTTCTTAGTCCAATGATGTCACCTTCAGGGAAAAGGGACATGAAGTTCTACAAAGCTTGTGGAAATTAGAAAAGAAATTTGATGTACAAAACGATAAGGACAGTATAATTAGTATGGCTGCTTTATTCATTCTGATGATATTAAAATGCAGATATATAACTGCTTCAAATATCGTGCCATGGAAACTACCAACAGTGGATTATCTATGATTCCAGACAGTCTGTCTCTGTTATTGAATGAACTTTTGAAATTTAAAGCAACACAGATCAATCAACGAAGATGCACATCAGTTGCACATGCCATAATTTCCATCTTTTATTTCGCCTATTCTGCTGGCCATTGCAGTTTGCATTCATCAAAAGCATGCATCTCGTGAACTGATTGACATTTTAAGCACTTCTGGTTCTGTGCCGAACTACTAATGTACCGTACACAGTGAAAACAATGCTGAAGTTAGTGTACATTTGCCATATGCAGTGCGGTGGGATATATAATAATCACATTAGGCCTATTGCAATTTGTCTGCAGAGTGTGCCAGTAAAAAATTGACAATCTGTAAGTGCCACGTTTTTATGGCCCACAGTATATTTCATGTCGTTGCAAACTGTTAAGTTCAACTGGATATTAAAGCTTTTCACTGATCGTTTGATTGGATAATTATTACATGAAATTATGACAAGTCACAATTCATGCTGTTCGATAATGACAGTACGAGTACGATGTATATTAGCCTGCATTAGCGAAATGGGCATGCAAGCATTGGCAAGCATATAAACAATTTGTCTGTCAAACGGCAACACAGGTCTGTGATGCACAGTCCTACTGTCCTACACCCGATGATCCTATACCAGCAACCGCCGTGTGCTCTTCTTAAAGTGCGCCAAAAACTTGTCCATAGAAATAGCACGTAACAGTTGTTTCTCATGTGAGAACGACTATGTTTCTTAAACGTTCGTGTGTCATCGACCGCCTATGATCTGTTAGCAGCTGTTTCGCGGTTGAGAACGACCTCTCTGCTTTGGCTGAACCTGCTACTTTGTTTGTAATTACGCAATCACAAAGGATGCTGAGTGGGTGCTGCATGGGGGTGCTAAGAGCTTCTTTTAGTACCGGTGCTGAAAAATTTGAGTAGGGGTGCTGAGCACCCCCTAGACCCCGTCTGGCTACGGCCCTGCAGCCATCCCTAGAAAGTTCACAGCAATTATACTTGGTACTGAAAGTCATGGTGGGAATAGCAAAAAGCACAACTGCCCCTACTCACATGACTATTCCCTATAGTGTAGGGCTCATCAAAAGATTTTCCAGTCCCCACAGAAAACCACCCAGCATGCGGCCCAACTTATTAGCAGACCGGCCATATGAGCAATGCAGCCACACCACCCCTACCATGCCTCCGAGCCAAACGGGGCGAAGTGGAGCCCCACAGAATTTTTAAGCCTGACAAGATAGCCATATAGTTCATTCCCGAACTGCATTGAGTTCAGTATCTATCGGAAATCCTAATCTAACCCATCATCCCACAAGACGGCAAGAGCCGTTCCAGCGCGCCATCCGACTCCAAGGCATGACAGGAACAGTGAAGGCACCCAGTGCACATGACCAGACCACATACCAGGCAGGCAGCAACCAAGCAATCATCCATGGGTATCTGTACGATCCCAATAAGCCCCAGCAAGGCACAATCTCAAATCAGCACCTTATGCTGTCAGAGGGTCAACCTCCTTATGCTACCTCATAGAACTAGCTACTGGGTTGGTGCAACCCTTCAGAGTCACATCATGAAGTGCTTTTTCCATCGGCCGTCGTCAGGCTCACTGCAGATGTTGCATGAGACATGGTCGCTGATTGCAATATCTAGAGGCCGCAACGGCCCAGCACCGGTCAAGCGGTCCACGAATGTGTAAGTTGAGCAGTGTGCAGATCTGCAATTTTATATGTTACAGTCTTGCCAGTATAGGTACAGGACATTCGTTTAGCTTTATTAGTCCGCCCGAAAGCGGTAGCTTGCGGAGCGGACTTATGTTTTACGCGTGATGTTTTTTTTCCACTCGCGAAATCTCCGAGATGCGTGGGCCGACTGGCGTGAAATTTTGCACGATGGTCAGTACTAGGCCGAATTTTATAATGCTGGTCCAAAATTTTGGGGGGGTGCACCCCAAAAAAATTTCAGGGGCCAAAAACATGCAAAATTGAGCCCGATTTCGGACGACTTCGAAGTTCGGCGGCGAATATCTCCGAAACGGATGAAGATATTCAAAATCGGATAGTCATTCCGTCTATCGCGATTCCTCCTGCGTTAGGCGAAACAAGTCCGGTGATGTTTGGTCCAGTGACCTTGGAGATTTAGATGTGAAATTGTACCCCCTTAAAGCGCAATTTTCGGAAGGCCATATTTCGGCCCCTACGGGGTGCTGCGCGCCCAAATTTTTATACGCGCTAGAGAATCACCAAGTCTTACTAGCGCACCCCCCACCGGGGACGGGGGCTCCCCTTAAAACTTTTTTCAAAGGGGAGTCAAGAATTGGCTTAAAATGCAATAAAGGAGCGCTTATAACTTCGGAGTTAGGGGGTGTAGCCCGACGAAACTTTGGCACTTGACGCGACTCTAGGTTGGGATGTTAACGCAAATACGAAATTTAGGGGCACCGTCCCCCTTAAAATTTGGGAAAGCAAAAAACGTTCAAAATTTAGTACGTTTTACCACAACTTTCGAGTTTGACCGCGAATATCTCTGAAACCGATGTAGATAGCGACAGAATCTAAACGGCGTTGACGAGAGGGATCTTTTGGGCGTTGAACACAAAAAAATTTGTAAAATTCCGTCCACTACGAACAAAGTTATGAGCGCTCATTTTGACCTACCCTAAGTCGCTTTTTTCGGAAGACCATATTTCGGCCCCTAGCGGGTGCTGCGCTTCCAAATTTTTACACGCGCTAGAGAATGACCAAGTCTAACTAGCGCACCCCCCACCGGGGCGGGGGCCTTCCTTACAACTTTTTTCAAAGGGGAGTCAAAAATTGGCTCAAAATGCAATAAAAGAGCGCTTATAACTTCGTAGTTAAGCGGTGTAGCCTGACGAAACTTTGGCACTTGACGCGCCTCTAGGTCGGGGTGTTAACGCAAGTACAAATTTTGGGTGCTCCGCCCTCCTTAAAATTTGGGAGGGCAAAAAACGTGCAAAAATTGGCGCGATTTACGACAACTTTCGAGTTTGAGCGAAAATATCTCTGAAACCGATAAAGATGGTGACATAATCTAAACGGCGTTGACAAGGCCGTTCTTTTACGCGTTGAACAAAAAAATGTTTGTGAAATTCGGTCCACTATGAACAAAGTTATAAGCGCTCATGTTGACCAACCCTAAGTCAACAATGCGCGTTCGGCGTATGCCACTGCATTTGAGTTCGGGCCACGTGACTTTGATGCCGGGGAAATTTTATTCCCACCTACTTTCCCCCAATCGCGATTCCTCCTGCGTTAGGCGAAACAAGTCCGGTGAAGTTTGGTCCAGTGACCTTGGAGATTTAGATGTGAAATCGTACCCACCGAAAGCGCATATTTCGGAAGAACATATTTCGGCCCCTAGGGGGTGTTGCGCCCCCAAATTTTTACACGCGCTAGAAAATCACCAAGTCTTACCAGCTCACCCCCCACCGCGGACGGGGGCTCCCTTAAAATTTTTTTCAAAGGGGAGACAAAAATTGGCTTAAAATGCAATAAAGGAGCGCTTATAACTGCGGAGTTAGGCGTATGCCAATGCATTTGAGTTCGGGCCACGTGACTTTGACGCCGGAAAAATTTTACTCCTCCCCCCTCTAATTTCCCCTAGTCGGACTTAGGGCGCCGGGCGGACTCACGTTGGGCTTTGCTCCAAATTTCTAGTTTTATATGCTTTTAAGTTACTTACGTTTTTTTAAGTTACTTAGTTGGTTTTTAAGAGAATGCTACGACCTATCGTCTACAGGGTGGTCCAAAAAACGGCACAAAGTTTATAGCACCATAATATTGCAACCGTACATCACAGTCATGTGGTTTTCAGCGAAATTTTCCGATAGAAATTTTTTACATGACTAAAGTCAATGCTTAAATACAGCAATTACATATTCTTTGTTTTTGCCGCTGGCAAGTGAACTATTGAAAAACAGTACCTTCAGTTCAATGTACTTTGGTCCATAAAACATGCCATTATTATTTTTTCAATAGCTTCGTGAAACATTGGCCGATTTCAATAATTTTTGGCATGCGACATTAAAAAGAAACTTGACGCAAAGGTCTGTAGTTTTAACCGCATCACCTTAACACTGTCGCTAAGTAAGTAAGTAAGCAGTCTGCATTTGTAACGCGCCATATGTCAAAACAGAAGTTCGAATCGTAGGCGCTACACTACTGTGTGAAATGCAGAAGTCGCAGTTTGGCCATTGACGATTGACAACAATAAATTTCTACCGGGTAGCGTATGCGTTGGCTCAGAAATTAGTAAAAAAATTACTAACTGAATAGCGACAAACGCAATTAGCAATTATTATCACTCAAAAAGTCACGCATGTCACATCACATCATCTTCATTTTAGCATTGGCTCAAAATGTCCTCCTGCAGCACAAACGCAAGCGGTAGACGTTGACACTATTTGCCAACAGCACGTTCAGTAACTGCATGACTTAAGCAGCCCACTCGCTGTTGATGTATCATTTCAGTTTGTCGACTTACAATTTTAAAATAAAAACGAAGCAACAAATTTTCAATGATTTTGCGGTCTCAGTAATTTTCTGAGCTGACGCATGCACTGCAAATATGAATTCATTGTTGTCAATGGTCAAACTTCGACTTTTGCATTTCACAAGGTAGTGTAGCGACAACCTTAAGGCGAGGTGGCCAAAAGCGCAAGAATTTGCGGCAAAATTTTTTTTAATGTCGCATGCCAACAATTATTAAAATCGGCCAATGTTTCACGTAGCTATTAAAAATAAAAGTGGCACGTTTTTATGGACCGCGGTGTCGAGGGTAATACTGTTTTTGTATAGTTCAATTGCCATCGGCAATAACAAAGAATATTTGGCTGCTGTATTCAAATACTGACTTCAGTCATGTAAAAAATTTGTTTCGGGACATTTTGCTGAAAACCGCATGACTCTGTGACGTACGGTTGCAAAATTATAGTGTCATTAACTTTGTGCGGTTTTTTAGACCACCCTAAATTAGCGCATGAAACTTTTTGAGTGTTTCAAGCGCTGTGCATCTATCGACGTCAAGTTCATCGTTGAATTTGTTTAAAATGAAGACATCTATAAAATGACGTTTGCACATTTCTGCTAATATTTCCCCGACAACAATGATTAGGCCTAAGCGAAACTGTAGGCCTATAGAGGTTGTCCATAAATAACGTCACGCGATTTTAGTGTAGGGCCTAGTTTCTGCTGAGATGAGTTTCAGCGTATCTAAATTATGATACATGTATATAGGCCTATAAGATTTATATCTGTTATCAAAATTGTCTATTTTCTGCATCGTGTGAAATTAAGCAAAGTGTTTCGAAATGTTTCTAGCTTTACTCGTCTTGTCACAGACGGCAAGTTGGCGACATAAACTTGGCTGTCCAGTGTCCATTGTCCCTTTTCTCAAATGTGACGTGTGACGTCACAATACTTTTAACTCCCCTTCCCTTACCTCACATGTCGTCACAATAATGTGAACCTCCCTCCCCTCTCCAAGCGTGACGTCATTTATTTATAGAGTATCCCTTATAATTGTAACTTTGAAAAACGGCCAGCCCAGAGTCTCAGACAGAAGATCGAGGACGGACAGACGACGTTACGGTAACGTCTGTCGCAATAGCCATTATGCTGCGCCGCTATACACAACACTTTCTGCGTGGGGAGTTTTAGCGTTTTAATAACAAGATCACGTAGCGTTCGTATGTCAATCCTCCTTACAATGTGCGTGAAACTGATCGCGAGGCGTATTCAACGACTTTTGGGCGCCATCGTTTTCTTGGGCGTCCGCAATTAGGAAGTTTTTACACGCCGATGTTCAGGTTCGCTCGCAGCTGCGTCGCCATTCATTGTAGGCCAAAGCGATTTGATCGCGCACCTGTTGAGACTGAATGAATAACCGAGCACCACCTGTTCCAGGCTTGACTTCATTCTTTCATTACCTGCGGTTGTACTACACCTGAGATGGCAATAAAGCGCACGTGGGAAGGTGATTAATCACGTGTTCTCACACCTGACGTAGGCTAGTATACGCTTTTGGCTGTCAGAACGACAAGAGACACGTGTGATAGGCCTAAGTTAAGCCGCTGGCCATTTCAGCGTCTCAACAAATAGCGATTGATTGGCGTGATTTTTTTCACTACGACACTCGACATTTTATAATGATATGCGACATGTTAACTACGCCGCCAGAACGTTATTTGCTCATGGCCTACAACGGCGCATGTAGCCTATACCGAAATAAATGTACAAAACATTAGTTTATACACTTGTTAACGGCAACATTTAAGGACTTGCACATCGAAAACAGCAAAAATTACAAAAGGCGATATTGCC
>Ga0209367_1013991_pt1 | contig 10246 bp, 10 predicted proteins | sample WorMetLIZISLAND2_FD_187412 | JGI IMG/M metagenome (GOLD analysis project Ga0209367, IMG submission 187412) | Marine gutless worms symbiont microbial communities from Max Planck institute for Marine Microbiology, Germany - Olavius geniculatus... ...
ATTTTGAATATCTTCATCCTTTTCGGAGATATTCGCCGCCGAACTTCGAAGTCGTCCGAAATCGGGCCAAATTTTGCATGTTTTTGGTCCCTGAAATTTTTTTGGGGTGCGCCCCCCCGAAATTTTGGACCGGCATTATAAAATAAGGCCTAGTGCTGACCATCCTGCAAAATTTCACGCCGGTCGGCTCACGCCTCTCGGAGATCTCGCGTTGACGAAAAAAAACTAAAAATTTGCTGCAAAGCCCAACGTGAGTCCGCCCGGCGCCCTAAGTCCGACTGGGCAAAATTAGGGGGGGGAGTAAAATTTTCCCGACATCAAAGTCACGTGGCCCGAACTCAAATGCATTGGTATACGCCGAACGCGCATTGTCGACTTAGGGTAGGGCAACATGAGCGGTTATAACTTTGTTCATAGTGGACCGAATTTCACAAAATTTCTTTTGTTCAACGCCCAAAAGATTTTTCTCGTCAACGCCGTTTACATATTGTCGCTATCTTCATCGGTTTCAGAGATATTTGCGCTCAAACTCGAAAATTGTCGTAAATCGCACCAATTTTTGAACGTTTTTTGCCCTCCCAAATTTCGCGCCGATCGGCCGACGGAGCTCGGAGATTACGCGGCGAAAAAAAAGAAAAAACCACAGCAAAACATAAGTCCTTCCGAAAACTATCGTTTTCGGGCGGACTAAAAAATAAAATACAAAATAGCATATAATTAACATAATAAAGGCATTCAGAATGTTTGCAGTTTAGTTTAAATGACTTAGCGCAAAAATATGTCGTCATTATTATTATTATCATCATTATTATTATTTATTTCGCTAAAGCAGCAGATACAGATAACACCAGAATGAAGTGACTTACTTGTAGCTGTTTAAAAACACTACAACGCGTTCTACAACAAATGTTTGTAGACGTCTAAAAATGTGGTTTAATACGTTCTAGAAAGGATTACTTCAGTGAGCATCAGAGCGCTGATCTACGTGAGAACTGCGTCTGGCAGTTACACGATCACTACTCAACGTCCATCCACTACGTGCGCATTGTTGCCAGTAACGAGTTCGGCAGCACCGCGTCACAGTTTCATTTTGATGCCGTCAAGTCAGGTAGATCTAGCTGCTGCTGCTGCTGCTATTACTACTACTACTACTAGTAATACTGCGGCACGGTGTCACAGTTGTTTTAATTTGACGCTGAAAAGTCACCTAGGCAGCGGTATGTGGTCTTTATTTGCCGAATTAACTGCAAACACTGCATGCAGGCGTGCTTTTTACTACTCTTGACTGACGCGACGACCGACGCCATCATTGAACACTAATACAGTAGGCCTAAATACTACAGTGTGTCCGGAAATAGTAACCCCTTAGACATTGTGCAACAAAAATGTCAAATCTAGACAAATCTGTATAAAATTTTATGTGCTCAATTAGCAATAAATTGCTAAAAAAACCACCAAATTTTGTTGAAAAATATTATTTACTAACAGAGTTATTAATTATTGAATATCGATAACAAAATATCTGCGTTAACAGTATGATATTACATGCTGCAGTCGCTCAATTGGGGGTGACATTTGTTAACGCAATCAACGTAAAGAATAACGCAAAAAATAACAAATGGTATTTTTTACAGACGATTGTGTCTTTTCTTTTAATTAAATTGTTGAAACGAGACAGGGTTTTGTGCTGAAAAGTTTATCGCGTACTGTATGACTAGGCTCATGTCCGTACGGTTGCGTAATATCGAACACTACACGTTTTAAGGTGACCTACTGTTTTGTTGACAGATTTAACTAAAATTTGGCACTTTGATTGCTAATGGATAGTGCATTGTTGGTGTAAAAATTCTGTGAAAATCAGATGTTGTTTGTCGGCGTTATGCAAATGTACAGACTACAGAAGGGTTTACTTATGTAACGCCATGCTGGTAACGCAGATATTGTGTTATCGATAATCATCAATTTTAATAACTTCGTCAATAAGTGACATTTTTTAACAAAATTTGGCGATCATTTCAGCAATTTATTGCGGATTACGTGTACAAAATTTTGTTTAAATTTGTTCAGATTTGACATTTTTATTGTAAAATGTCTAGGGGGTTACTTTTTTCCGGACACAGTGTATTATTAAGCTACAAATAACAACAAAATAATAATAGCAACAACAACAACAACCTAAGTGGATGGTGTTGTGTTAAGAGTGAACGAACGTGTTATTTGCAGTTGCAGCTGCAGTAACAGTGGCGTCACTCTGGAACGAAGCTTCTTGGATAGTTCGGACAATGCCCGGTCAGCTGATTTGACAGTAGATTTGCCGTGCTTGATGTTATTGCAGTAAAACCGGATCCTGTGCAGAATTTTCGCGCGACTTCCGTCAGTTCTTCAAGTTGTAATTTGACATGGCAGTTTCCACCAACTCTTGGCACGTGGTTTCCGCTCATATTCAGGCTCGAGTACAGTTCTCGCTGGAACAGTGACGTCACGGTACGTGTTGTTACTGTAACCGGCGTATAAACGATCATTTTTGTTAGCGGTTTTTACGTTTTAATTTCGATTGTTTTTAAGTGTTGTTTATACCTTTGCTATGATTAATTACTTGTTTTTATTGTCGTATTTGTGTAAGACTTTATAATCGCCTTATTTTTGTTGCCTGCATTCTGGCGTAGCGCATTGTTAAACGAATGTTTCATTGTAGACAGTTGATATCGGAGAGAACGTTCTATCAGTTTACTTGACGGACCTGATTCCGTACACTGAATATAACGTCAGTGTTAAAGGCAAGCCAACAGACTCTGGATGCTGGAGTGATAAAGCTTTTCTCGCCATAAAAACACTACAGTCCGGTAACTACTACTACTACTACTACTACAGGGAAAGCGGAAAAATGTTCCGCAACTTGCAACCCGAATGGGAAATAAGTGTCATATTTTGCTTGGGCTTCAAATAACATCTTAAATCAACTGCTGCTATTTATTAAGTCATAACAATTGGCAAAGTAGTTAGGCCTATTTCAATGCTGTCACTTTTGTGGTGGCAATTTTTTTCTTGTGGTGAACAAAGATGTATGTATGTAATTTTAAATGTTTTTCTTTTTCCCCGTTTATTCGGGTTTCTCCTTAAATTGAACTAGGGTCACATAGACTCTTTTAAGGAACCGAAACATTTTAGGCCTAAAAACGCATTTAGAAGCAAAGCAGAGAGAAAAAGTTGAGTTGACGTAACTTAGATGCGAAATTTACTGACTTTTCCCTAAAAGGTTAAAAAAAATTTTCACTCTATTTTCGTATCGTGGAGTATTTGCTCCAAACTTTTTATGTATAGACCCCAGTGCATTTAATGTGGTATTTCGGTGTGCGTAAACGTAGGTCCTGCAGCTGGGCTCAATGTACCGCCTGGTTGGTATCGTATTGACGGTTGTGATGAAGCGCACACTGTTTGTGCCGTCACTGTATTCTGGCAGGTAACACTTGTCGCTGACGAACTGATTAGTCTAAGGTATAACACAGGTAGTGGTTATAGTGTAATGGTTTACAACATGATGTGTCCGAGCAACGAAGCTAATCGGTTAGTACTTGGTTGAGCAAACGAGGTATGTAATCAGCCACGCATATCAACTCAGCCTGGCCATCCCTCCGTGGGTAGGCGCAATGAGTATGTCTACCATTGAAAGCTCGGGCGTAAACAGGCACACCGCGCGATGCACTGGCTGCGTATCAATAGTCTCGCAGTGTAAACTAGTGTCTGGGTGAGGGCTAAAGAAACAAAGATTAACGTCTCAATATATATGTTTACTACCAATATTTGGTAAAAAGCAGTATATAAATATTTCATAAACACTTTAGGTTTAAATTAGCTGAAGAGCTAAATAGAAGAAATGCATTCTCCGCCTCTATTATTATCAGTGTTTTGTGTTTGACATTTCTGCTCGCTACCTTGACATTTATTTCTCGAGACAATTTTCCTGGGCATCCGAGCGCCAGTATTGATGTAGGCGCTTGTGTACGTCCCGTTAAAAATCAACTTGGGCAGCTGGATGGATGTATAAAATATTGTTGTTGTGTGGTTTGTTTCGTGCAGCCAGTTCCCGAGCACCTGACTAACGGCGTCATTACGAAGTACGCGATTGGAGTGCGGGAACTACAGCATGTGATTGAAATTAACAGCAGTGACAGCGGCGTGTTCTCCGCACGGATAGAGTTGATGCCGAATATTTCTAGCTATTGTCTGAGTATTGAGGCTGCAACGGAAGCCGGCAGTTCACCGGCCCAATACCTGCTCGTTACTTTACCATTAGCAGGTAAACTGATGTCACTCATTATGTGGTAGTTTTGATAGGCCGTATTATGCCTCTTGTTTGTCCATCCGTCCGTCTGTCTGTCTCTCTGCCCCGTACTAGCTCCTAACTCGTAAACAAAGAGGAGTAGAAAAAAACACTCTGATTGCAGAGATTTACACGCGTTTAAATTAATGTATTGTTTTGAAGCAAACAAAACACTACCAAAGAAAAGAAAACGTGTGAGCGCGAATAAATTCAACATGAAAATCTGGAAAAAAAGTTTTATAAAAACATGAAATTGCCGATATGTGCATGTCTGGCAACAATGCTTTTTAGCAGCAGCAGCTGTTATTGTCGATGTTACAGCAGTAGCGCCGCTGCAAGACGTTTACATGGAAAGCACGGAAGATGAAAACGGCGTGCTGATCAACTGGAGCGTATCGGATAAAGATTTGTATGATAACTTCACAGTTCTCTACTGTGTCGCTGCAGACAACGCTCAACACGTTTGCAGCGTACGTGTGTTGCTGACTTCTATCGTACATTGGCGGCTGCAAAATTCGATTTATGTTAAATTCTAGATCATTAAATGTGGCAAACAAGGCGCCAACGCAAAAACCTTTTCAAGGGACAAAGCTTTTTCGCCTTTCTCTGTAACTTATTCTTTTTTCTGCTCACAATCATACTTAAAATAGTGCGGTAGTTAAAATGTTCGTCTTGATCAACATAGTTGCTTTATGCCAGCGACGTCCCGGTCATTATTTAGATGTATAACTGGGAGTCTGTCTACAAACAGGTAAACCATTTTCGTGTATAGGTCAACTCAGCCTTACATCCCTTCGAAGTCAATAAATCGTTTACCGGCTCGTCCGGTTTCGGTTAAATCATGAGACGTTTACCTATGCCGTGTGACAGATAACACTGTGTCCGGAATAAGCAAATTTTACACATTGAAGTAAAACATTTCATCTATTGGGATAATTTGTGCCAAAAGTGTAATAATACGTTTGCATTTATTAAAGTTATTAGGGGAAATCGTAGTAGACTATTTTTCCACACACGGGGTGGGTGTTTAAGATGGCTCCAATAACAAACGTTACAATTCTGGAACCAGAGCGACGCGCGACTTGCCCGGCATGTTGCGTGCAGGAGCCGCCAATGCAAATCGTGCTACCGTTCAACGTGACTGCCGTAACCGTGCCGCGTGTCCACGCCGACTGGGTGTTCTCGCTGGCTGGTAACACAGCGCACGGTAGCACCGGACTTACCTTGCACTGGCTGTGCAAGTATGACTACCACGCCATTCCGACTGAACCTCGGTCACTGTCAGTAACCAGCCACTCGACCGATGCAGACGCTGTGGTTATACGCTGGGCGCCGTTACAATGTGACAACAGGAACACCGCGCGAGTACTGCGCTACATTATACACTACGTCAATAATGAAACAGGTTAATCAGTCTCAGGGCTTATAAAAATTATTTAGAACTATACAAGGATGGACTGTCTGATGAATTAGCTACCGGTTCCCTTTCTGGTCTTCAGCTCCATAGTACCAGCTTGTTGTTGCTGTTAACGTATAGGCGACATTTCTTTTTGACTTAAGCTTTCGCTTTCACTGGGAGCAGCTAAAACTAAACGCTAAAGTATGTTTGAGTTACAAGTCAAAAAGTAAAGTCACCCAGTGCATTGAAAAGGCCAATTGTTATGTGGCCGTCTTTATACGCCGCATCTTTATACGCCGCAATGCAGGCCTTGTCCGTCTTTTCGTTCGTCCGTTTTACACTGATTTCTAACTCGAAAACAAAAAAAGACGTAATAAAACGAAATTAGCGTGAACGTTCCCCAGGCATGAGTAACTAGCCAATGTGCCAATTTGCAACTCAAAGTACAGAGTTTATTTCTTCAAAAATGGCGCACATTTTGCGTAAATGTTTACTTGTGGCCTGCGCTCCATTGGCTGACGTTAGGCGCAGTGCAGTGTGCGGATACACTGGTGTGCAGTGGACAATAGACAGACGGCCGCATACATGCCGACGCACGGCATGGCGACATCTACATTTCTGTTTGAAATTATTATGTTTGGCTGCAGGAGCATCAGAGCGTCGGAATGTATCGGCTAATGCTACAGAGTTGGTTCTGTTCAATCTTGCGTCTAACACACGTTACCGCGTGTCATTGCAAGCAGTTTCCCGCCAGGGCCCGGGACCCGCCGCCGTCAAGTACTACACCACCCGTGCGTTATTCGCCCTACTCATTATTTTATTACTTACTTCGTCTTCATATCTTACCACAGTGACTGAAGCGTTATAACTGCCCATAATCTGGCTACAGTCAATCGTGATGATTATAACGCGTCTCAAGTCCATTTCCAACATTTACGTCCCAGGCAGAACACACCGCCGATCACAGTCATGAAATAATGTACGCTTCAGCGCGGTCTAGAGCGTATTCAGACACTTTCAATTCCCCTTCTTTTTCGTTGCCAGCTTAAAACTTTTTTCTGCAACCTAAGTCCCAACCCCCAGTACTTACACGGTGTTTCATAAAAAGGGACCTTTTTTGCTTTTCTCATAATTTACTCAAATGATGATCAATTTTACAAAATTTTTATCAATTGTAGCTAAAGAAATACTAATTCAAAATATTGCAACAAAATATGGCAGTTGATTAAACATTCTTCGTTAGTCGTGACGTAATGCTGGCGTCATAGTGTGTTACGGGTACAAGTTTGATAGTCACATCTGGTGCTGTTAGTTTCTATCCAGCTTCGATGGTGAATTTAATCTGGTTCGCTAATGAAAAATGTTTATTGTGTCAGCACTAAGCGACATGGGGACATAAAATTAAGCGTCTTGCGATCCAAAACGCAACCATTTTGTCTTGCTCAAACATGTGAAATTTTAACTATTCCCACAGACACGTAAATGCGATCGCTTTGAACGTTTTTTTGTGGCTGCATATGTAAAACTTCATAAATTTGTCATCAGCGAACCAAATTTTTTACCATCAGAGCAGGGTAGCGATAGACAGCACCAGTCGAGACTATCAAGCTTGTACCCGTGACACATTATTATGTCAGCATTACGTCACGACTAGCAAAAAATATTTAATCAACTGCCATATTTTGTTGCAATATTTTGAAATAGTATTTCTTCAGCTGCACCGGGTAAAAGTTTTATGTAAATTGATCATCATTTGAGTGAATTATGAAAAAAACAAAAAGCGGTCTTTTTTTATGAAGCACCATGTAGATTCAGCAGGTTTCTCGCTGACATTGTGCACTATACAAATTTATTTACTTACTTTCCTACTTGCAAGACCCGTAATGTGGCCTATTGGGACGGCCGCCTAATAGATCAGTTTGTGTATGGTACAGCGATGGTGGTTGAAGAGAGGTCGCTAATCTTGTGGCTGATCGTTTTAATACCTGTCGCTGCAATCGTCTTCATCGTCGTCAGCTTTGTCTTGTGCGTATCATTACTGACTGACTCTTTGTATGCTCATCCCAACTCAGCCTCCTACCCTCAGCCGGACGGGAAATGAGTAGCAGCTTACAGGTTACCCAGCGAAGGCCAAGCGCAGCTGATTGCTATATTAACTTCTTATACAGTAACAGTTTCTAAAAAATACAAATGCATTTTAATGTACAAAATAACTAAACTGTTGTATACGCTAGTAGTCAGTTTACTCGTACAAATGACATGTTAGTCGTATGTGCTTGCAGCATTTCGTCTTGTGTATTCTTTGTTATGTTAGAGCGCTGGCGTCGTGGAAAAAGTTCAAGTACTGGTATCATGTCGCAATTTCAGTTCCTCACACGCGGGTGATTTCTTAGTCATTTCTAACGATAGTTCGATGATGGTTATAAAACAAGTGTTTTATCATGTTTAACTCTACACGTACATCTTTGAATAAACTCATAGGCAAACGGGTTAGGTCCGGTTAATTCTTAGTCTATTACATTACCAACGTATTTTATATTTGTGTAGAATTACCACCAGAACGTCAGCTTTGCATACTCAAGCCACGTGGGTGGGCGAAGTGTCCGCGGTGCAGTTGTGACGAACAATGTGACAGCTATCCATCACCAGGGCGTGCGTGTTGCAAAGCGGTCTGTACTTCCCCCGGCGACTTCCGTCGATGCATACGAGCGAACTGGAGTCATTTCTGCCGTCGACGTCACGCCAGATCTTGCACAATTACTGTCTCTTCCTGCAATGTTGACTTGCGAATGTTCATCTGCCAGCGGCGCCAGTAACGTGCCTCTGAGCACAGACGCTGGTGATGCCGTAGACGTCAGTGAAGCCAACGCAGATCGACTTCGCACTGTTAGCACACCAACAGACGATGTGCCGCTGTTACTATTACCATCGTTTCCTCGACTCGCTTCACACAAACTGCTGACCTGTCAGGACGAGTCTCTGGAGCTTCTCTCAGTCGCCGGTAGTATTAACATGCGCATTGTAATGAACATTTATAAGCTTTTTATTGCATTTGTATTAACTTTACGTTATTGGCGTTTTTTACTTTACGTTTATTTTTATTTTGCAAGCATTTTTTAAAATTTTTAATGAACGACGTTGAAACAAATAACGATTTCCTTTGCAAAATGTGACTGATAAAATAATAATGTATTTTGCAAGTTAATAACATACTAAGTTTTACTTGTTTCTAAAAATATAACTTTAAACACAGATGTGTTTTAACGTTATTTTTTCCTAACATTGTGTTATAGGAAGTATTGATAACGACGGAGATGATGGAGTGACAAGCGCTTCTTTATCAGACGGTTACGGCAGAGCACGGCTACATAGAGACACTGCAGCCGACACAGGCTAGTAGCTGATATTTATATATTCTTTGTAAGCAGAGACATAATGGGGGCCTTGTGTCTGCCTCCCCATTTTTTTAGAGTGAAAAAGTTATAACGAAAAAGAAACTAATTATAAGAGGGAGTTTATTAGCCAGACTCGACGCAAAAATATTTCTGCTACAGATACATCAACATCAAAGATCGGATCAAATCTTAAACGTGTTGCTACACTATCCTGAGATAATCCGTACACGATGGTAGTACGTAGTTCACGTGCTCGTAAGCGTCATCGTCACTCCACGGCTGATGGTCAGCATCAGCGTTTTCAGTCGACAACCAGTGAGGCTCCTTCCAAGCCAGCTACTGTAACGAGCAATGTGCGACGTCGCGGACCGTTGCTCGTTGGTAAAGCTGATCCTACAAGTCATCATTGTTTGCAAGCTGCCGCGCAGTTCCCGCGAAGCAGACCTGATGACAGGGCGGTGTTCTATGTTGACAACGTCAGCTTGCGTCACTCTGTCGATGATGTGCGAGCGCTGGCGGAGAGCATGGGAATCCGTGTGATCTCATGCTTTGAGATCCAACCAAGAGGACGACGACGTTCTGACGACGAATCGCCACCAAGTCGGAAGGCGTTCCGGCTGTGTATACGAGATAGTGATCGTAGTGCCCTGCTGGTTGTCGGGAGGTGGCCGGCGAACGTCACCGTGTCGGAGTGGTATTTCAAGAGCCCGGCAGTAGTCAGAGATGATCAACGCGCAGGTACAATTCCTGCTGTTGATGCTGCTGATGCTACGCGATCTGAGTCCGCCACTGCAGCACCCGTCGTCACCGATACTGCAACTGTTTCTGCTTCTACTGACAACGCTTTGGCGCTGTGTGGTGATGTACCGACGGCTGGCGCTATGGACAGTGCTGATGAAATCACACCTGACGAGCAAGTTCTGTCACTTGATAAATGTTTTAGTATTCTAAACGAGATGGATTGTAATGATTGTAATGATTGTAATGATGACACAATTGTGCACGTATTTGATAAATCTGCCATTATCACCACTGTTAATGATTTAAATAATTTAAATAGGTTTACTTCTGAGTTCCAGCAGTATTGTACTTTCTCATCATCTGCGATGGAATTATGCGTACAGTCCGGGC
>Ga0209367_1013992_pt1 | contig 10246 bp, 8 predicted proteins | sample WorMetLIZISLAND2_FD_187412 | JGI IMG/M metagenome (GOLD analysis project Ga0209367, IMG submission 187412) | Marine gutless worms symbiont microbial communities from Max Planck institute for Marine Microbiology, Germany - Olavius geniculatus... ...
TTTGATTTAACGTGATTTTTTGGCGATTTTTGGCTGCAAAAGAGTGAATTACGACGAAATGGATGGAGATAGACTACGATTAACTGCGAACAGGAACTGCTATAGGCTTTCGCGCGTTTCGTGAGCTTTGCTCAAATTACTTGTATCTAATAGTTTGTATTGAATAATTGAGACAACTATTAAGTATGCAGAACTGGGTTGCACAGTAGCAATGGGCCATTATCTTGAAACCAAATAATGTACACCAGATCACACATTACTCGCTAATTTTCCTTACACATTATAGTGATATCTACCCATCTGGTCATATGCTTATTAAGGTCAGGCAAAAGACACATGGAAATATTGTAGTGTGCAAAGTTTATGAATATTATTGATGTCATTTCAGTTTCAAGATGCCAAGACGTTCCTGTCAGCAACCAGCATTGTCAAACAGCAAAGATGATACAAGTAATGTCCATTGTGCTGAAATCAACAAGTCTTCATCAGGCAGCATCAGGTCTTTGGGCACAAAAAGGCAAGGTAACAGTCAGTTGACTAATACAAAGTCTCAGCGATGTTCAGACAGTGGTGAGATACACTCATCGCTGTCAATTAAGGAGAAGTCTACAGTGGAGACAACGGGTTCTGAGCTATCTGTTGCATGCAGTTGCAAAGATCAGAGCAGCGGTGGTCACCTGACTTCACCAGACAAACAGCAGTTATTTGATAGTTCACCAAATATCGAAAATGGCAAGAGACTTTTGGCATCATTTTTTGACCAGCCGTGCATTGAACTGGCTCACAATCTTCTAGGGAAGTATGTTGTTCGTATTTCTCCAGAAGGAAAGCGACTTGCTGGAAGAATAGTGGAAACTGAAGGTTATGTAGGCACTGAGGATCGTGCTTCACATTCGTATGGCGGCAGGCGAACAGCCAGAAATGAGGCAATGTATATGCCACCGGGAACATGTTATGTGTACAACATATATGGCATTTATACTTGCATGAACATATCAAGTAGAGGTATATTGCATCTGTGGTAACAGATCATATATTATATTAATTTGTTCACACTTGCACGTACATAGTGTTATATATTTGCTAAAAGTTAATAATTTTTTATTGTATGATATACAGAAAAAGTTATGGCATACACGTATTTAGGTGATATTGCTATTCGTAGGAAAATTGATTACTGACACATTACCTGGGACAGGGCAACCATCAGCCACAGTGTTGGATGTGTATTTTAATACAACACAAGTTGTTGTAAGTAGCATTCGCCAGTGACTGATGTCATTTTTGTGGCATGAAAACACAGGAGATGGAACAGCGGTGTTAATTCGAGCCTTAGAAGCGACTGAAGGTCTGGACACAATGAAGAAAAATCGGTCTTTGGGAGATAAAGCTGACAAAATGAAACCTCGAGATCTCTGTAATGGTCCATCAAAACTCACAAAGGTTATATCATAATTTTTACGCGCGAAAGCAGAATGCTTCGCGCGTCTTAGCCATCGTCTGGGCGTCTGTCTGTCTGTCCGTCCGTCTGTCACACTCGTGATCTGTATCAAAACGGTGCAAGCTAGGATCACGAAATCTTCACTGTGGGCTGCCCTAAGGTCTCTAGTTTATCGTGACAAAATTTCGTGCCACTGGGTGCAGGGGTTCCCATCGAACGTAGGCATCAAAGAGGGGTACCCCCCTAAAAAAGACGTAATTTTGCCGTTATTGGCTCGAATAATGTGGAAACGGTTGCAGATAGGTAAATACATGCTGCTTATCAGAACAAGCACTGGTGACAGGCTTTTTGGATTTATCAACATCAATGACCTTGAACGACCTTAAACCCCTCAAAAGAGTCTTTTACAACTTTTTAGTGAATTTTTCGCAATTTTTGGATGCAGCACACATTTCAACACTGAATTGCGACTAAATGGCTGGAGATAGACCAAGACAACCGGCATATGAAATTTTCAGCATTCAACGTAGATTTTAGCAGTTCAAGTCCCGACCCCTTAGGTTGAAGGAGGCTGGTGCAGGCGGACGTCAAAGACGGCTACCCCCTAAAAAGTGGTTATTTTACCGCAATTATCTCATGTAGTGTGAACACGGTTGCAGATAGGCACAGACATGCTGCTTATCATAACAAGCAATGGTGACAGGCTTTTTAAATTTATCAACATCGATGACCTTGAATGACCTTGAACCTTCCCAAGAGGGGTTTTAGTAAATTTTTCGCAATATTTGGATGCTGCGCACATTTCAATACTGAATTGCGACGAAATGGCTGGAGTTAGACCAATACAACCTGCGTACGAAATTTTCAGCATTAAACGTAGATTTCAGCAGTCTAAGTCCCAATCCCCTAGGTTCATGGAGCCCGGCGGAGGCGGACGTCAAAGACGGCTACCCCTCCTAAAAAGTGGTTATTTTACCGCAATTATCTGGTGTAGTGTGTGAAAATGATTGCAAATAGGTACAGACATGCTGTTTATTATTAATTTTTGCGATCTTCTGCTGCAGCACAAAATCCAAGAATGAACTGCGACGAAAAGGTTGGAGACAGACTGACAGTTTGCGAAGAGGAACTGCTATAGGCTTTCGCACGTCTCGTGAGCATTAGCTCAAATTTCTTGTACTTTATGCATTTTGTACCAACACTTAATACTTCACTCTGCCATATATTTTAGCAATGCTGAATTTGTGTGTTTTGCTTTTGTTTTATGCATGTGAATGTATAGATGCTGATTTCAGTTTTTATTTCACTTATTGTGTGCTTCATCACTGTTTACAGTGTTTCATAAAAAAATGCCTCCCTTTTTCTTTCTTTTATAACTCAGTCCAGTGGTGATCAATTAACGTGAAATTTTTACCAGATATAGCTAAAGAAATATATTTCAACAAAATGTGGCTAATAGCTTAATATTCTTTGCTAGTCATGATGTAACGCTGACACCATAATGTGTTGTGAGTACAAGCTTGCTTGTCTCAACTGGTGCTGTCAGTTGGTAAACTCTCTCTGGTTCACTGATGAAAAGTATTCATCATATTTAACTAACAGTCACATTTGTTAAAATATTCTTAATTAGTATTTCACCGGTTACATCTGGCAAAAATTTCATATAAATCGATTATCACAAATTCGAGTGAATTATGAAAGAAAAAGTGTGCCATTTTTAATGAAACACCATGTATATGTGAAATGTGTGTGTGTGTGAATGAACATGGACCAATTTCTAGTTGCTACTCCCAGGCTAGAATTCATCTCCAGTCAGTGTCTAACACAACTGTCAGATATTTTGCACCAGTTTTAGTTTTTGCAGCTGGAGTACATTTGCTGTTGTTAAATTGCAGCTTTTACCGACCCATGAAACTGTGTGTATTTTGTGCAATGTTGATAAACTAACAGCATTATGATGTTTATGTGAAAAGGCGCTGGGTATTGTCAAGTCAAATGGCGACCAAGTTGATCTGGCTTCATGCAGCTACCTCTGGCTGGAAGATGCTGATCCTGTTCCTGACACAAACATTGTTGCGTCCAGTCGTATTGGCATTGGTAACTACGCGCAGGAATGGACCAATAAGCCGCTACGATTTTACATCAGAGACTGTCCCAGTGTTAGCGTCAGATGCAAAGTTGCTGAAGGAATTGCCAGCACTTCATGACCATAACTGACTCTAACGAATGAATTTGTTCTGGTTCACTTCTGCATAGCATTTGTCTGTCTTATTTTTTGCAGTTGCAGCATCTGAGCTACTCTAGGTTGATGGACATCTAGCTATTTCATAACTAGGCCTATGACATTAGTTTGTTCCATTAGTTACACTTTGGTATCCTTGACCTTGGAAATGGTGATTTATGCCTTAGCTAGTGTAGTGTGAAATGGGCCTTAGCGGAATAATCAGGGTCAGGTGCAGATTTCAAACGTGTCAGTATAAGTCTTTTGCACAGCTATCATTGTCACGACTATTGACATTTGGTAAAACCACTTGTACAGCATTTGTCTGGCTGTATGAAGAATAGTAATTCATAGTTTGCAGCCACTTTTCCTGTAGTAAACAGGAATGGGCATATTTTACGCAAAGATTATTTTCTTCCAATGTGCTTCACTATACCTGATCTGATTGTGCAATATCATTCCAGTTGTTCAAAAAAATATTTAAATAAAGGTTGTTCATAACTAAGGTCTAAAAAAATTTCCTTGCTTCTGGGTGCTGTCCGTCCATAAAAACCTGTCACCATAAATGTTTATAGTTGCCTCAAAAACATTTGCGGTTATTGGTCAGTTTCCAAAGTTTTGCTGAAAAAATTGCATCTTAGTTTGCTACGCCATTTACATGACTCAACTTTCGAGCTCATGGGTACCATTTAGTGTGTCAGCTTGTTGTGTATGGGTTGTGTGATATTACAAGCGAAAAAATTTCTGTACAACCCTATTTCTGCCAGCTGCAACCAGAGGCACAGAAATTTTTGAAGACTCAAATGTATGAAAATTGTAGTAGGCTTATAAAATTAATGTTTCAGTGGCAGATCCAGGGAGCGGACATGCGGCCGCCCCCTTCCCCCCCTTGAGCCCCTATGCATAAGTAAACACTATGCTCTGCCAAACTGCTAATTAAAAAGTTCATGTATCAGTTAAATAATAATTATTGCCACCAGGTATATAAGGCTAAAATGCACCAAATTTGATTTCAGCTGGGGCTCTGCCAAGTGCTCCCTAAGCCCCCTAGCTGGATTCAAGGGGTATACTTCAAAGGTAAGGGGGAAGGGAAAATGAAAAGGGGAGAAAAGCGGGAAGGGAGGAGGGAATGGAAAAGGGATATTCCACCGCCTTGGCTGAAGCCTAGATCCACCACTGATCGACATCCTATGAGTGCATTAGGCAACAGTTATAAAACTTGGGCTGCACCCGATTAAAAACATTTTGATGGATTAATTTTCAATTTTGTAGTCAAGAAAATCTACGAAAACTGCAGAATTCAACTACTAGTTATCTTTTGCTAACCAAAGCAAAAAGTACAAAGCGCAGACTGTTCAATTTACAGTATAGAAGTAAAAACTTCATTTGAAATCTGGACAACTTGTACTTCGCAACAAAATCATAAAACAAATGTTGATCATCAGCCATTTTACGCTGTTGAAGAAGTCCAAAATCATAACAGCATTTTAGCTGATTAAAAAAATTTCAATGGATTAATTTTTCAACGATTATTCGATCAATTCATCGTAACTTTTGCAGACTTGAAACATTACTTCATTGTATTGAACTAGCTTTCCACTTTCTATACAGTTATCAAGGTGATGCTAGTTATGAACATCGTATGAGTATGGCTATACCAAAAATGCGTTTTTGCTGTTCCACAAGAAACAAGCAGGGCAGACCATTTGCAACTGAACAGGTGACAACCGGCTACAAAATACCACATAAGATGTAAACATTGGAGTTTTATTGTCTGAGCTAGTGACTGCAACTAAATTGTTTACACAACAGTCAGTGTTCGTCAGTCTAAGCCACAAGCACGCAGGCGCCACCGACAGATTTAATCTTCTCCTCAGCCTGACGACTAAAAAACTTTGCTTTGACGATGACCGGCTGATCCGGTAGATGACCCTTTCCAAGGACCTTGTAGTAACCCTAACAAACACAACAGCAAACAGTACACACTACAGACGTCAAACTTAACACAGTAGTGACCATAGATGCAGCAGAATAAAATGCTTCATTGAAAACAGGCAGGAAGAGACAAACCACAGTATGCCAAAAAGTCATTCGACACCAAAAACTGAAAGTGCAGCTTTGATAACGGAGCCATATAACATTACATCACACTAATTAAAGATTAAAGCAGTCAAAACACTTGCCATACTAGGATCCTTCCCGATAAATAGTGCACAAATAAACACAAGAATGAAGTTGACTGTGTGTCGTTACACTAACGTACCAACGTGCTACAAGCAAAGACAAGCTGGTATAGCGAGTGCAACTGTTTACTTTTCACAGTTTGAAACGCCAGAATGACATTCATATCATACTGGAGCTGGACTGTGAATTTGCCGTAGTAGATATCAGTCATATTTAAAGACACGTAAGAAATGAATAAAAAAAAGGTCGTGGAATCACTGCACTGTGAAAAAAGACAATTTAATTTAACCAGAGGATTGTGCATCATAGCATCGGAAACTATTTGCCACAAACAAACATGTCATATGTTGTTACACTAACGTACCAACATGCCACAAGCAAAGACAAGCTGGTATAGCGAGTGCAACTGTTTACTTTTCACAGTTTGAAACGCCAGAATGACATCCCTATCATACTGGAGCTGGACTGTGAGTCTCTCTAGTTGCCAGACACATTTAAAGACATCGCTCAATGCAGAGAACACTAGGCTCAGGCATTGTTAGATAGAAAAAATGGAAAATAACAGAAAGCATGGTTAAAAGAACAGAAGTGTAAATTGTGTGTCAACAAGACAAATAGTCATTGGCACAGCTTCTACAAGAACAGACTGCAAAACCAGCAAAAATATTTCAGGGCATGAAGGGCATCTTTCCTGAAGAATAGCTTGGGGCATTGCAGACATTAAGACTTAATTGCAAAAAGAACAACTTGAGAAGAGCAGTGTTACACAACCAAGCATTGCAAATTAAAAAGAACAAGTACTGACAAAACGAATTTAACCGAGAAAAAAAACAACAGAACAAACTACAGTAATTCACAGTAATGCCTGGGTATATCTTCTTCAACAGTATTTCTAATTCTAAGAGGTACACTGCAACAGTTTGCATGCCTAACATGACATCTTTTTATGGTTCTCAAAATTACTTAATAAAGCCAAGGTTCCTCTTTCTGGGGTCTTCAGTGCAGCTTCAAGTAAAGGTTCTAACTGGGTAGTATGGGCACCGACCATTCAACCTCCCACAATACAGGTACTCGCATGCAGAATTTCAACCAAGTTTTCAGTTCACAGAATTTATAATGTAACAAAAACTTGCTACTTAATTATGCACACATTTAGCCTGTCACCCACCCAATTAGCTCAGTTTGACAGCACCATAATGGCAACACTAAACAGTATAGGCAGTTTTGCAACGAGATGTACTCTAATGTGTAACGATGTGTATGTCTGATGGTAACGGGGCATCAATGTCATGTCACTGGCCAAGAAGCACGTAAAACCACCATGTTCACTGTTCCTGTTTTGTATCTGACTAGCAACATAAAACGTTACCAGTCTCAAGTGTGTAACAGGTTGCAAAGTAAGTAATCCATAACAAAATCAGCCTATTAACTAACACCAACAGAGAAACAAAGCATGACGACATGTACAATGTACGGATAAAAAACTAAGATTAAAACACAATGCTTACTGATCGTACGACGTCGATGACCGGAGCTTTGTCTGTCTGATCTTTGTAGTACGTGCGTGTCTGCTCGGACACCAATGTCCACAGCCTGTCCAGGTTGATTGTCGGGCACCAGTACTTCTGCCGAGTTAGATGGAAGTGACGCATTCCAACTTTACCAAAGTAACCCGGATGACTGTAATAGTCAATCACCACAAACAACACATACTTGCATTTTGCAGACATTAAGGCTTCATTTGCATAACCGTGCGGAAAAAAAAAAAAAACTGACATTACTTAGCAGCTACATTTCCAATTCTAATGCCAAGGACTGATAATATGAAGTAAGACATGCTCTTATTGGTCTGGATCACGATCATCAAGACAGTTACACAATAAGGTCTGCATAGAGCATCATGCCTATATATTAATAAGTAGTCCATAAGTTGTTCATTATTGCTGAAATGCACATAATAAACAACTGGCACCTACAATCTGTCGAATACTACAATGTCCCTGAAAGCATATCTGCCTACTCAAAATAAAAATAAGCAAAAAATGTACTACAAATGCCAATACCACAGCTCAAAAATTTTTATCTGCAAAAATTGCACACTTCTCACAAGCACATTACTGGACAGAATGTAGCTAAAAATACTCACTATTTGTCAAAGTTGATTCGATGATGGAGCAGACCACCAGCATTGCCTCGCCCAGCAGGATGCTTCCGGTGTTTACCTGCACCAGACATTTACAGAGAATCAGATCCAACAATTACACAAGCTACAACATCATGCTGTCTGCTCATTTCTCACACTCAGTATACATTTTTAAACAGCTAAACCAAAAAGCATACTATTATGTCATCTAACTAACTATATCATTGAAATTTTCCTGGACCAAACACAAAAGCACAATACCGAAGTGGTCAACCTCAACTGGACTGCACAGAGAAAAGGAGAAAATTGTTTATGAACTGTAGCACACTCTCATTATCATGACCTTAATGCCCAAAATATTTAGTATTTCACAGTCATTCCCGTTTAGATTCCACATCACACTGTTAGAGTAAAGTCTACAGACCCAAACGATAGTATCAAAACTGGTACAACACAAAAACCTATCAAGTAATATTTTAGCATTTGTTACATGTCTGCGCACATTGTACCAACATGCCACTACAGAAACATGTCGGCATAGCAAGTGCAGCAGTTTCATCTACACAGTATGTAACGCCAGAATGACATGATCGATGACATACTGGAGCTGGACTGTGTGTGCATGGTGTACAATTACGGACATTTTTGATTTCCCATTGATCATTCCTGGAGGAAATAAAATCCCCAAGGAGCAGAGACTAATGCAGAAAAAAGCAAACTGTCAGGCATGTGGGACTGCGGGCAATCAAGAAGGCTGTAACATCCAGGAATCGTCCACGAAATGGTCAACCACAGCAAACACTTCAGATATCCGGACATCAAGCTGTGCACGAGCCACATCAAGGCACTACTGTCGTGGCAATTGCCACCCCTGAATTTTAGATGGTATTAGAAAAATATCTTGTCGATAAAGTTCCTTCCAAAAATGCTAAATTTGGAGCCAACAAAAACATTTTGCGAACATTTCAAGGGAAAAGTAATAACTTTAGCACCCATATTGCCTCTGTCAGACATTTGCATCTGCCTGTTGGAATTCTGTTGGAAATTTGCGGACGTCTGTCAGAAAACTGCAACTTACTGACCAGTCTACTTTTTTCAACACACAATGTCAATCTCTCACACATCAGCCTGCTATTGGCTCTCATTCATCTGGGCCCGCCGTCAATCACACAACACTGACCGATTTTGGTGCCAGCAATATGCATTTTGATGCCCAGCAATTAACAGCCTAACCCCTACAGTTCAAGCAACCAAAGTATGACAGTTTACAACATACGTCGAATGTCGCTACACAGTATACCAACGCGTAATAACAAAGACACGTAGGCTGCCATAAGTGTAGCATTTTTATCTCCACAGGTAACCATCAGAATGACAACTCGCGTCATACTGATTCAGAACTGTGTCAGTATCATGAGTAAAGAACGCCAACATTACCAAAAAATAAAACTATAATTGACAGCAGTATATTATACAAACACAAAATACAATCTCTAAATCCGCATAAATGTACACTATAGCACCTAGTCCACTAGCCTATAAACAAATGTACACAAAATAAGCCTTACCTACACGACCGTGGCCGTGACTCACATGGCCTCGCAGTTTTCTGCACTTCTTATTCTTTGTCGTCTAAAACACAACAGCAATGCGATTACTAAAAGAATAGCTGAAAAAGCTGAGCACACACGCAATGGTTCACGAAAACAAACACAGCGCTTAGCTAAACAGAATAATAAGCCTACCCACTGATTAGGATGCAAACACGATAATATTAATGTTCATTTAAACACAATGAACGACTGTTAACAAGCCGGATGAAATTCGATAAAGATTCTCACCATTTCGACGGAAACAACAACGACAGGAAAAAGAAATGCATTGCTTTTGAGACTGCGAATTGAAATGTTAACTTTGGTTGATAACAAACACGCGAATTGGTGGAAGTAGGCTTTCGCCGTATCATGGACATCATCCGTATGAGACCAAATATTGTTGAACAAACTTTTTGTATGTTTTTTGTCATTTAGCGCCAAGCTCGCCAGTTGGTCTACCGTCGACTACTGAATACTAATTAGTGATTAAGACTTCGATTTTATTTATGAATAGTGCTAGCGGTAGATCGGCGATCTTGCGTTAAAATGCAGAAAATTACTAGCGGTAGATCGGCTCACGATCTACCGCTAGTAATTATCCAAACGTCTGAGCGAGATCGGCGATCTATTCGTAACGAAGTTCGAAATTACTAGAGGTAGAT
>Ga0209367_1013993_pt1 | contig 10246 bp, 5 predicted proteins | sample WorMetLIZISLAND2_FD_187412 | JGI IMG/M metagenome (GOLD analysis project Ga0209367, IMG submission 187412) | Marine gutless worms symbiont microbial communities from Max Planck institute for Marine Microbiology, Germany - Olavius geniculatus... ...
CACACTGTCAAATTATGTTCTGGGGGGTGAGCTATATACTATATACATAGGATTTATATCACAATTTTGGTCGGGTTCCAACCGTGGAAAAGTTTAACCCCCCAGCTAATTTTTCACAATTCAATCACTGTGCATCTATGATCTGGGACAGACGGTAGGGCTATGATATGTAAAAGACAGCACAACTGAAAACGTTTGTTCAGCGCTAGAAAAATGTAGTAACGATGTCATTTTCTGAGGTTCCCAGGAGGAGATACACATCGCAAATGCCTGTAATTGACTGAGTTTGCAAAATGCAGAGAAAAAGGCAATTTTGTCGCTTCCATTGGAAGTCTAAGCACTAAAAAGGTTTCAGCTTCAGGGGGGCTTTGCCCCCCTGACCCTTCACCGGGGGCTCTGCCCCCTAAACCCCCGCTGGGGGCTCCGCCCCCAGACCCCCGTTATAGGCTCGCGCTCCGCGCTCGCCATGGGCCCACATGTGCAGTTCAAAATTTTCCTTAGAATAACCCCTGCGGCACAGCCACTCTTTGGCAGCATCAGAAGCGGTGTGAAGCTCCAATAAACCACCATCGAACTTGTTCACAGGACAGTCGTTCACGATGTGCGACATAGATTGAGTGTCACCACAAATGCACAATGGGCTATCGGTATAACCCCACTGATGGAGACTTGCTGCACATCGACCAGTGCCTGATCGGAAACGATTTAGTAGACACCACTCACGTCTGGGAAGATCATAGCCAGGAACGAGATATGTTAGGTCATCAATGATGAAGGAGTTAACTGTAGGATTAACCTCCCACGTCTCTCTCCATAATTCCTTAGTTGAAGACCCCGTGTCTATGGACCATATTGGTCGATGGGACTGCAAGCGAGACATCGGGTGATGGAAAATGTCTGAGTAAACAGGAAGGTGTGGCTTGGCCTGTATGTTTTGAATGAACTTAACAGTTGTCTCGGTGCGTCTGATAGCTGGAGGAGCAATGAAGTGGTGAAGTTAACGTGGTTAGGCTATATTAATGCTGCATGTTGCTGTGCAGGACTAAACTGGACTCCGCAAACGTACGAGTTACAGAAAAGATCTTGCAGCACATTACCAGGATACGGCAGCAAGTAGCAACTGAGTCCGGCGTTTTTCAGCTCAAAACTGAACCCTGCCTTATCGTTCAGGCTGATAAACTGCTTGTATACCGCCTCTGGTGAATAGGCACTGGACTACAGCATCGTCAGAACATTAATTTGCTTTTCTTGTAATATAATATTTTTACGCGCGAAAGCAGCTACTGCTTTCAGCGCGTCTTAGCCATCGCAATTTTGTCTGTCCCTCTGTCCGCCTGTCCGTCACACGGGTGGATCAGGCAAAAACGGTACAAGCTAGAATCACCAAATCTTCACCGTCGGCTGCCTGGAAGACTCTAGTTTCAGGAATTGTAAAGCTTTACCATAAATTCGAAGGGGGTCACCTCGAACGAGGGCGCTAAATGAGAGGGGGGTGGTCAAAATTTGCGATATTTGCTATAGGCTTTCGCGCGTCTCGTGAGCTTTGCTCAGATTTCTTGTCTTGTTCAGAGTGGTAGAGGGAAACCCCTGCTAAATTTTGGGGCTTGGGATGTCGGAAAATTGGTCAAAATTAGTCAAAATATTTTTGTGCACAGTGCATAGCTTGGGACTGAAAACTCCCATTTTGGGGAAATTTAGGGGCATATTTGAAATTTTGAGCACCCATAATCTCTTTTGTTGGAAATTTGCGGTGTCTGTCAAAAAATTGTAACTAGCTGATCTGCCTACTTTTGTAAGCCACCCACGGCATCGCTGCTTATCAAACTGGTGACGTCACTCTGTCGTTATACGGTAGCGTATGGTCACACTGGCTGCATGATACATATACAGGGTGATCCATAAAAATTAAGCCCCTAACTTTCACACATTCGTAACTTTTACGAATTTTTTTTCACTGGCCAGATCAATAGTAAACTTGAAAAGTGCATATTGTCAGAGGTAGCCTCACAGTGTAAGCCCCTAAACACGTCGTAAAATACAGCCGGCTTTATAACATCGGTGCCGAATGTTACGTAAAACTGTCAATTAGTCCTATTTCATAGATGCCCATATTTCTCGATGTAGTGTAACGACTCGTATGTTGCTTAAATGCATCTTTAACTGCACATTTGCTGCAAAGTACGGCAGCGATAGAAGTTTGAGAAGAAGTCAGTAGGCCCATTTCATGACGTTTTTAATCAAAACAGGGTTTAATTTATGCGGAATCAGAGTGTAGGCCACAGTATAGATCTGCAGCGATTCTGGCAAATGTGCAGTTTCGCCGTAGGCCTATTTTTAGGCCTATTTGTCTCTATGTCGTTTGGTAGTCATCGTCTGTATGAATGATCTCATCACGTCATAATTTATTACAGAATAAGGCTAGATTTTCAGGTATTTGTGCAATATTGCGTTCTCGCTGGCAGATTATTGCTGCCACCTAGCGATTGATAACAGAACGACGATTTTTACCTCCGCCAAGGAGGTTATGTTTTTGCCAGAGTTTGTCTGTCTGTCTGTGTGTTAGCAAGATAACTCAAAAAGTTATGGAATGATCTTTCAGAAATTTTCAGGGAATGTCTGAAATGGCAAAAACTACAAGTGATTCAGTTTTGGGGGTGATCCGAAAGGAATCCTAGATTCTGGATCACTTTGAAATTTTCGTTAACATGCTTGGCGGAGGTCTGCGCTCTCCGAGTGCTTTTCTACTTTATAACTTAAAACGAATTTTATAAACGCGATTCAGCTTTGTGCTTTATAGGGTGTTTACACGATCCAGCAAACGTCCAGCATTAGCACGTGTATTTTGAATACATTTGCTGGAAGTTTGCTGGACGTTTGCTGGATTGTGTAACCACCCCATTAAACAGTCTGAGTAAGCTTACTTAAGTTATAGTAGTTATTTTGTTTGAATTGCTAAACCAATTAAAAATTAAACAGTTCTAGCAGAACATCTGTATTCTGTAATAATTATTTGATTTAGATCGTCTTGCAGAAATGGTGTTTGGGGAGAGGTTGATAGTTATTTGAGACGACAGGAAAAAAGTTTTTTTTCGATCGTTGTAATAAATGCTACTTTTTTATTCACAAACGCGTTTCAGCGTATTGTATCCGTTGTTTGTCTTTTTAGTAAACGTTGAACGAACAGTGTAAAAACAGCGTTATATTTATGTGTAAAAATAAAGGGTTACTATTACTAATAAAATAATAACGGATTTCGCATGAAAACAAAAATTTGATAAATAAGAAGTTAAAAACTGTGAAGAAATGGGATTTATTTAGTACTTCTAGTAAAAAAATATTTTAGTCAACTTTTACAAACATCCAGAAATCCATAAAAACGCGTTTTTTAACGTTTATTTATAATTTTTTTATCAACGTTTACTATATTGTCTGTGCACGTTGATTAGTCGTCAGTGTTTTTAACTTTAATTCTTTCATTGTTCGACATGATAGTCATTCGTGTGAATAAACAGTGTTGATATTTAATGCGGGAGCCAGTGTTTTCCTGTTCAAATTAATTATTTTCGGCAACTGCCTGGACTGTCTTCTGGAAGGACTAAAATTGTAGAAAAAATATTTAGTCGTTATTTTTTTTACAAAAAAACCCAGCTGTCGCCAGAGTAAGCCGACCGTACCGCCTATATCCGAAGGCCAGCGTCCGACTTCCGGTCGAGGAAAAAACCCATTGCTTACAGCGAGTACAGTGCAGTCACATATACACTATGGTAACACTGCTATAGACTATCGAACGTTACAATCAACGCCACGATACGATACGGTAATTTAACGCACGCGGGCGATTGCTGCAGCTATAAACTTTGCATTTAAAATTGCGGATAAACCGCTGCAGGTAAAGATGTGGCTACTATTGATAGCCTATAGGAACTTGTCATCTGACTATCCAACGGTACTAGCGCCGACCCACTACGTGACTACGACGTACTGTTAAGCCACAATACTGCACGACTATAGCATAGAGCAGAGTCCGTAATGATCCTTCAAGGTCATCCAAGGTCGATCATTTTTATGTCATCTGAAAGGGCTTATGTAACTTCCTATTAATGATCAATAGCAACCTTGGCCATATCTCTCACAGTCGACTTGTACACACTTCCGCTTTGTTTTTTTAAAAATTTTTTCCGAGTGTATGTAATTGTTTTTGTTTGACGGAGAATTTGGTTGTTAATACTAATAATTACACCTAACCGTGCTTCAGCACTACTTACGCCTATGTTACGGTCGGCTATCACAACGACAGCTGAGCTTTTTGTTAAATAGACCCTATACTAAGACCAAGACAGGGATTTTTCACTCTAGGGACCAAGACCGGGATTTTACTGTCAATGACAAAAATGACTTCACTAAGAAAATTTTTTGAAGACACGGACATACCTACACGGATTAGGCCTATCGTAAGAGCGCTCTAATGGCCATAGCCTACATAATGTACCGTAGGCTACATCGTGTTGAAACTTACCGCATGATAACTGAAACGTCTAACTCTTAGATCTAATCTTTAATTCTCTCTTTAGCGTTTTTCTTTATCGGCGTATTAAGACTGGCAAAAGGCACGAACAGCTAGAAATCAGTCTGTGAACTGTGACATTAGGCATGGTGTCGATCTTGAGAGAGATGCAGTATCAAATCAGGCCAAAACTCAGCTACTTCGATCTGTTGCGGATTTGTTGGACCACAAGTCGTAGGCTACAACTGGCTGTAGAAACAATATCCCGACTAACCCCCATACGAAGGTTGATCAATAAGTAATTAGAATCAATCTGTGTATTAGACTTAAATATTTTTTACAATCTATATATCAGTAAACGGTACATTTTTACGAACACATATGGGTTTGTTGGGGATGTGATTTCATTGTAATTTATGACGTCACAGCGAATTAAACAGAAACGATTTGGAGTGTTAACGCAAACTGCGTGGAAATAGGCTCGTTGTTGCACGACAATTATTCTCCAGTCTGCGGCCGAATTTACCAATGTGGTGCCCTGAAGCATCTGATTTTCTGAAAGTGCTAACAAATACGTTTACGAATTTAAGTGTGTAGGCCTGCCTACACTGAAGCTATGTTAATGCATGTACGTCTGATATGTGACTTAAACTATTTACTTACTTGTTTAGTTACTTACTTATTGTAGCATTTGATAAAAAGTTAAAAACAGACAGACATGACATGTCTCGTTGTTTAAAAAACGTCACGTATAATAGGCATATGCAAGCGAATTTTTGTTTGTTTCAATCCGAAGCCACAAAAACGATATCGCAATGCCAAAAATTAAATATCTAAATATGGGGTTCGACGTTACGAACGATTATACGATGAATCGAATTTTGATATAGAATTTCGACATCGACCCATCCCTAAACCAAGGCATCTGAAGCCATCGCGGTAATTAGACGAATCGTTTGTAAATGGTAAATATGGCGGCGGAAGTTTGTTTACGTTCGCATGGAGATATTAGCGGTGGACGTGAAATGCTGCCGATTGTAGTGGATGACAGCGTTAGTTTGTTAGAGGCAGGGCTTCTCGATTTTATGGTACTGCTTTTTTGGCTTTTACTTGGCTGCCATAAATTGTAAAACGTAATTTATCGGCCATGGGTAAAAAGCGGATTGCGGATCTGCGGATGTCGCAGGGCACGGGTAAAATGCGGACCTTCGGACTTGCGGACCTGCGGACCGACCAACGGGTAAACTGCGGACCAAACCTGCGGACCAGGTCCGCAGTTATAGCCTATCCTTAAAATGAAACTTAGTTGTGAACTACACCACTGTGGGGCATAAAAACGCACCAAAATTTTTTTTACCATAACTTGAAGAAGGGTTATTTAATTTTAACAATTTTTGGTACACATATTCGTGACACAACTGGCCATCAAATGGCTGTTCAGTTTCCCACCTCACTAGACCTGCGAGTTGCTGAGGTACAGAAACTTGACCCAACTTGAGGCTAAAATGATTCCAAGTCAACGGCGGTCGACTTGAGCACATTCGACTCGACTTGACTTGACTTGACAACGACACGTCGACTTGAGTCGACTTCAAATGACTTGAGATGTTCAGAAGTTGTTATGAACTTGCGTGAACACTGTACATACAGGGTAAGGCAAAAATGGCACCATTTTTGTACTTGTATGTCTTATAACTCCACCAAATATTAACCAATTTTCAAAATTCTTTTACTGTGAGAATTAGGAGACAATTTGCAATAAAGCTATTACTATAGATCCCACCACAACCAAAGTGTGTCACTACACTACTTTGTGAAATGTCAGTGTCTTAAGGATAACAATTAAAAACAAGACGACTTTTGTTGCAACACATTTTAAGAAATTAACAACAGAAACAACGTGTTTGTTGTCTCAGCTATTGTCTAAAAAATCACGTGTCACAGTTTTCACATCCAAGTGTCTGCCTTGCTGCTGGACGACGCATCCAACCGGCGACGCCACTGACTGATGGCCCACTCAGCGACAATGGCTTTCTTTAGCTGGTTGATTGTCGCGAATCATCAACACTGATAGGCCATCTGTTGAAGGCCATCTGTTGAAGGGCATCCTGAACAGCATAATCCAGTTTGTTTGGGGGCCACATGCCAGGCTTCATCAACGTTGATCACGTAAGTGGTCAGTGGCGTCGCCGGCTTGAGTGCGTCATCTGATATTTCACGAGGTAGTGCAGTGACACACTTGAGATGTGGTGGGATCTATAGTAACAGTTTTATTACAAATTGCCTCCTGATTCTGACAGTAAAAAAATTTTTAAAATCGGTGAATATTGAAATTAAATTGGAAGGAGCTGGTCTGTGGACATGCCTTGACGAACAGATTTGATCGTTCTTCGGCTTTGTCCTCATGCTGTTTGAATAAAGAGTGGGGCTGTTTTATTTTTTTTTCAAGCAGGTTTTTGTTCAGTTTAGGATTCCTCTCCGTCATCAGTTTTAAACGTAGTAGTTCAACTATATGCCAAAGTGCCTGGTTAGCGATTTTGCGTGTTCCTATTCGTGTTGCATTCCAACCCATTAGTTAAGCAGCACATTTTTTAGCAAAAAGTATACCAGACCATGAATAAGTATAGTTTTTTTTATTTTACTGCATGAATTGGCTATACATATCATTCACAATGCCTGCTAAAATGTAACAATTAGGCCTATATTGATGATTAAGTAAAGTGAAGCGATCTTTTTGGTGCGAATAAGCAACGAACTGCAGATTGCCACGTTTAATCGTCAATTATCTGATTTAATCAGCCAATATTTGGCCATCAACTTGATGGGAGTTTTGATGGACGATTAGTCGCTTATTGGCGATGGAAAAACGGTTATTGAGATGATCTCAGATCAAGTCTCAAAGTTGATCAGAGATCAATTTGGTCCGAGATCAATTTGATCGGCCATCAAATGTGCATGGAAAAACGGGACCTTAGATGATTTCTGTGATTTGTGTTCGGCAGTGTTAGTGACAATGGCTGAGATGTGGTGCGGTCACTAACATAAGCAATTACTGGAACGGCAGTTGATCTGCGGCGAGCTATGGTGTTTAGGTGGAACAAATTTAACTGTTTTTTATGACTGCATTTGTGCTAGCATTTTAAAATTAACTTGATTTTACTTCATATGACTAGACTTCAATGTACACTGACAGTTTATGATGTAAAGTGTTCAAAGTTACGTCGTTAACTTGGTTGTTTTTGCTGTTGTTGTTTTGTAGTACATTAGGTCAAACATATGCAACATGACGGAAGAAGACGTGCCGGATGAGTTAACTGAACATTATCAAGGATGCCACTGTGAGTCAGAAATCTGCTCATCAACAAGCAATTGCTCCTGTCTTGGCAGATTCGGTGCCGCTTTTGACAAACATGGTCGTTTGTTGGATGTTTGTCCCAATGCAGATATTCTGAGACCAGCGATTGAATGTAACGGTTTTTGCGCGTGTGGAAAGCTGTGTTTTAACCGTGTTGTACAACATGGAGTCACCATAAAGCTACAGGTTTTTGGGTGTGGTCGCAGGGGTGTTGGGGTACAGACATTAGAGCCGATATCTTGCGGTAGTTTCGTGTGTGAGTATGCTGGCGAACTGCTCTCTTATGAAAGTGCAAAACGAAGGGCAGATTATGCCAACCCGGCGATGCATAACTACATTCTTACCGTGCGAGAATTCTTTGGTACCAAATCGCTGACAACCCATGTTGATGCCACATACGTCGGTAATGTTGCTCGTTTCATAAACCACTCTTGTGAGCCGAATCTCTTTGTTCAGCCAGTTCGAGTGGAAAATGCAGTTCCGAGGGTCGCTCTTTTTGCAATGCAAGACATTCCTTTCCATGCTGAACTGACTTACAACTATTCCGGTGGCAGAAGTTTCACAACTGATGAGGATTCTAATTTTCCATCGGACAATTGTGAACATAAGCTTTTAAAAAAGCCATGTTTATGTGGTTCATTGAATTGTAGCGGGTTTTTACCTTGTGACGATACACTTTTTATATAACATCATTGAAACTGGATGTGAAATGTAAGTTAACATAGTTGTGCTGTTGTGATTATAATTTAAATGTATACACGTAATTTTTTGTGTTTATTTTTCCAGGTTAATACTCTTGATTCTCATTCTCCGTACTCAGCTGCAGGACTTCAGCCCAAACATTATTTCAAGATTGACAAAAATTCTGCATGTGCCATTCAAGGGATGTGACTAGATAATTCTGCTGTTGCAGAGTGCACAGCAGTGGTGTCGTGGCCAGGAGGGGAGGGGGCAGTTGCTCACTGTAAATTTTTGGCTGTCGGAAAATTGTTGGAAAATCTTTTTGTTCGGAAATTTTTGCCCAACAGTATAAAATTCTGGATAAAAACCTTCATTTTGGGGAAACTTAAGGGCATAATTGAAATTTTTAGCGCTCATAATCTTTTCGGTAAGAAATTTGATGTTGTTTGTTGGAATTCAGTTGGAAATTTGCAGTGCCTGTTGCAAAAGTGCAACTTTCTGCTTTGCTTACTTTTCTAACGCATGATGCTGCTGGTGCACCATGAGATATTGTTTACATTTATAACTCTGCATCTAAGTGATGCAACAAATTAAGTTGGTGATAAATAAGTAACTGAATTCTGCTATGCATGATGTATTCTACCGCAAGTTTTTAGCCGATTCCCAATCTTGAGAGTGTAAATTTTTATAAAAATGCAAAGATGGAGCACAAGCTTATAATACTGTTCGGGTTGCCACCCCTAATGAGGTCTAGAGGCAGAGCCCCTGTTCAGGGGTTAGTGGCTGAAGTCTCCCTGAAGCTGAAAGTTGTCAGTTACGTGTTAGGACATTGTAAACCATAGATGTAAAAAACGTCACAGAAAAAAATAAAAAACGAAAAAAACGTGGCAAAAATAAACAAGAAATATGAGCTAATGCTCATGAGACGGGCGAAAGCCGAAAGCCTATGTTCCTGTTAGTAGTTTAGCTGAAAATTGGGGTGTTCACGCTAAGTTAATATACAAATACCAAATTTTCTATCTGGATCGCATAACGATAGTTCCGTGGCACCACCTTGTGAATGATATAGACTTGTGTCGCAGCCTGAAATCACCAAAACATCCATAAAATCCCATATTTTGGCGTCCAAGGTCATCCAGGTTATGGAATTCGGTGGCAATTGAGAGCCAGTGTACGACCTCCTATTAGTGATTAATAGTAATTTTGGGCCCTATCTGCATGCATGTTACAGAAAAAATAATAGCTCAACAGCACAAAAATTTATGCTTTCATGAACCCTAACCCGTACTTAGGGATGCTAGTTTATAGCGGAGAATTTTCTTAAAATATGCGGAACTTTTTGAGGCAAAATATGCGGTTAAATATGCGGAATTTGGCGAAATATGCGGCGCATATATGCGGGATATATGCTTCATATGCCGTATATATGCGGCATATTTTTCCGCATTTTTCTAGCATATGAAATATGCGGCATTGACGCGTGCAACGGTGCACTATATTTCGCCATAATATCTTTTGCATACATTTTGTAGGCTTATAAAAATGGTTTTAAGGAGCTAGTGAAGCAACAGACGTCACTTGAAAACACATTTTATTAACCAAACTGGTCTGTAAAAATTGGCTTAATTCATAAAAACACGGCTTGAATAATCAATACTTAGTTACCGGTAGTAGTCTGTAAGTTAACAGACTAGACTCAATTATTG
>Ga0209367_1013994_pt1 | contig 10244 bp, 5 predicted proteins | sample WorMetLIZISLAND2_FD_187412 | JGI IMG/M metagenome (GOLD analysis project Ga0209367, IMG submission 187412) | Marine gutless worms symbiont microbial communities from Max Planck institute for Marine Microbiology, Germany - Olavius geniculatus... ...
AATTTCTCGCAAAGTAACACATGCTATTAAGTGCTGATTCTCTAACGATTATTTTTGTCAAAATCTATTGCTATTGAACCAGGACTGTTGGAGTTATTGCAAAAGGTAGCAGGGGTCCGGTTTTTTTGAGACACAGTGTAGAAGTACAAAACATGTAAGTATACAGATAAATACAACATGTGGTACGACATTGCTAACAGGCACTGTGAAAATAATGAACAGAATATGGGTTTTACAATGATAAAATGTTCTGTAAATGCCGACTGACTAGTGTTAATCCAGATGCTTTGCTACAAACAGAAAGAATGGCACTGACCACTACCAGGCAAACTAAAGTTAAAAATTAAAACAGCTATCAAAACCTGAGCATGCATGCATGGAAGCCTTTATCTGTATCATACAATTTCTCAATGTCATACAATAACTTCGGCAATCTCACATTCAACAACAGGACTTTCGGACCTCCAGAAACTTATTTTAACCTTTTCTTTAGTAAAATTCAATGTACACTAGCATATCAGAAATGCGATACTGCACAGTGCACAGCTGTCACCAGAAATTAGTCAAAGTTAAAAGATAATATTCTAACCCAATGATTTAAACGACACACTCCTATGATACTCGTGGTGTACATGGATGTATCATAGTGAGATGTGCCCGAGAACTGAGTTCGACATATTATCATAAATTCTATGTTACTCCAGCATGTAACTGCTATCTCCGACTAATCTTAACCACTACGACATAAACAGCTACAACAACAAACAGTTTAGAGGGACTTCGAGAGCCACAGCGGGGGAAACATTCTTGCAGGGACCCTATGGGGAATTTTTTTACATTTTTCTTTTTAAAATGGTGCACTCTGGTGTACTTTATATTTTTGAGCGACAGCAAGGTCCCTTAAATGCGATCGTGGGGCATGGGGTAACTTACCCCTACCCCTTCTCTCGAGGGGCTTGGCAGTTTATCACGTAATACCATGCCTTTTTCCACTGTGAGAAATCTGAAACTAGATAACAAATAATGCAATAATTGATCGATGCATGTGCTTAAAACAATATGACATTAGCATGCCACGTTTATATTACTGCTGTGGGCAGCAGTATGACGTCCTAATATGCTACGGACGCGTGGCGGCGTGCCAACAAGCTGTCCATTATCTGTGCAATGTTTACCTGACACCGACTGACGTGGACTGTTGAGCCCGCTTTGCCGATGTGGTGGAAATTCTACGACGAGATGACGGAACGTTTTCAATGACAGAAGGACGCATCATAGCATAGCCGTGCTCCGCCTCTGAAAACACAAAAGAAGCATTAATATCAAAACCAACGAAAATACGATACAGAACCGACCTCATTCGTCGGGCGACATTGTCGCAGCGATATGCACAAGAAAATAAAGAAAATCCGCCCCGTTTACCGCGTTCTCTGCGTTCGATGTATTCAGCAGCCTTCAGGATGACTTCTATGCTCATCTTGCAACAAGTCGCGACGAAATATTCGCCCGATTTTCGTCGAAATTGATCGCTGAAAACGAAGAAAGACTTGACGCACAGCAAGCGCACTGCACAGTTCACAGCTGAGTCGCCCAACTAGGTCAAGCAACAACGCCCAGATCTAGGTCGGGTTAGGTCACGGCCACGCAAGGAAAAGGGACTGAGCGATCTGATTGGCTGATATTGATAGGCAGGTGCCTAGTTGCAGCCTTGAGCGCACTGAGCCGTGTTTGTAAACAAGGTCACGTGTTGATTGGCACGGTCGGTGCGTTGATCTCTCGTCACATGCTGTGGTGTAACCCAGTTTCATGTAGAATTCACTCTGCGTCTTCGTCATTAATTTTCTTTCAACGTGGCTTCCGTATCTCTCCAAAGCATCGTGCAGCCTTACGATTAAGCTTATCTACCATGATCTATCATGATCGACGCAAGTGCAAGAAATTTGAGCAGAAATGCAGTCAGATACACTGCAAGTCTGCAACCGCGCAACGTAATTTTCTAGCGCAAGTGGTCTTGCCCGTGGCTTAGTTAACTTACCTTCGACTGTAGCTCAGCTGTTTGCGCAGTTGCAGTGCAACATCCAGCAGCGGCTTTTTGTGTAAAGACTGTGCTGTATATATGGTGTGTTGAACGATGAACCCCACGTAATACAAAGCTCGCCTATACTGCAGATATACGCGTCTCCTCAGTTCTGCTTGTTCTGCCATAGTATGGCAGTAGCGTAATGTGCTGTGCTCGTGGACGGTCTTGCTTTTAAAAGTAGATTGTTGTTACGACTCCGTCGACTATTACGCCTCCGCCAACATGTGACAACAAGTCGCGCCAAATAGGCCTCTATCGCAAAGAATGGGTAAACATTAGCCAACTAACCATCGTTGTTAGTGGACCACAGTTCGCCAATTATTTTGTTCAATGCATTAGAGATCGTAGTTCATAACACTGTTTATTGCTTGTCGATCTCCATCCATTCCAGAAATAATTGCGCTCAAAGTCCACACACACACACACAGACGGACGGACGTACGGAAACATAATGCCTTCAGCCACACTACGTTGGTGGAGGCATAAAAACTTATGATTCAAATACTAAGCTCATGCAGTTTAATGCAGTGAGAAAATTAACGACAGAGGCAGAGGACATAGCAGGGGGGACAACTGCCCCACCGCTAAACTTTGGGCTGTAAAGAAACTTTCTTCCCAAAAATGTAAATTTGGGGCTCAAGACCCAACTTTAAAGGAATTTATGGGCAAAACTGAAATTATGAGCAAATGAGAATCTCTTTCAGCCATCAGAAATTTCCAGTAGTCTTTCAGAAAACTGCCACTTCTTGCCCCTTCTACTGCAGATCATATGTTAACAATTATGAAGAAACACATTAGCACAATTATTAGTATTCACATTATTTAAGGCTGAACAAACAAAATTACTATAAATTCACACAACTTATTCGACAAATATACAGTGTAAAGATAGATGTTGCTAATTTCTCTAAAACTGGTGTTAGATCGATTGATTCAACCACGTTGTAGACATGCTGATTTATTGATGATAATTTATTGTCAGCTTGAACAACAGTACTAAGCTAGAAATATGCAGGACAGCAACTCTTCTCTCCAGCCCAACGTACCAAAGTAAGTAAAACATTAACTTATACATTTGTACACTGTGTCCAGAAAAAACCACCCACTCACTCTATATCTCCCTGGAACATGCTTGGACTTGTACTAAATTTCTGAGGACTGATGCCCCTAGGTGCAGTAAAGTTTACTCTCAATGACTTTCCTTTGAATAGTTTTGTTTCTCAATGGAAATTTTCTGCTACCAGCCTGCCATCAAACACTGGCATAGCCATGGGGGGCACTGGGGGTACGTGCTCCCCCAGGAGCCTACTCAGTTACTCAAATTAGAGCCAAAATGCACCAAAACACGTCATTTTCACACAAAAAATGCTAAAATTTTCTGTGGAGGGGCACAGCCCTCCCCATACCCAAACCTTCAAGTGCCTCCAATACAACTAGATTCTGCCTATGCCACTGCCACCGATTACAACTTGCATGGTTTCAGCTGAAAATGAGTTTTTACAGATCAACTGCATGAGTCCAGTTAATCCTTAACCACTGAGCCACTGTGCTGCTCAGAATGAGCTGCATGGCTGATCAGTTAAATATGTGCATATTAAACCATTCTCATGGGATGAGTGAGTGTTAAGGAAACTTACTCACTCCAGACAGTGGTTTGGCCGACACTTATACCAAAGTCATTGTGTAGTCTACCCTGTCATTCATCTCATCATGCTTGAGTGCACGTGTGTGGAGTTATCAACTCATTATATAACCGCAGACCTAGTGCTATATAATACATAGGCAGTACATGTGTGCCCATGGAATGTGCGCAGCTACTGATGGAATGAACGTGCTGAAATTATGACACAAAGAATGCCCGGAGTCAGCGGAGATGTGAAGCAGTTGGGTCAGAAGAAGGACAGTGGGAGTGTGATGAGGTTGTAGTGTTACTGAGAGATGATGACCGCGCTCTTCGACCCTCGTCCAAATGTCTGTACATAACAAACATACACACAGACAGGGTGAATCAGACACAGGCAAGCAGTTAAGATGGTCAAAAAAAGTATAGCTCTCCACGGAAAACCCATCTCAGAGCTACGGAGCGTCACCTGCCATATGGGATCACACACTGATTCCTGCTACCTGACAGGTGAACTCAGTCGGTACTTGATTTGCCTACCCCGGAGGCAAGTTGACCTTGATGTTGGTAACAGACTGTGATGGTTTTACCAGTCTGCAGGCAGTCACCCATCCAAGCAGTAACCACTTGATAGCAAAGTAACCAGGAATCAAACCAATGATCTTGCAATTGTATGTCCAATGTCCCGACCATTAGTCTACCAGGCCACCTGCACTGTAGTCATTAGTATCAATAATGAACCTGAACTACATGTCTTTTGACAACTCTTGTTCTACGAAGTATTTCAAAATACAGTTTTTCACTCTGAAAATAAATCAGTAAAAATGCTCCTAATAGGAAATACAGATGATCTAGTAACCTGGTTAACAAATCTGCGTTTACATCAAGACTGAATGACTGCAGCAGCATAGCATCAACGTCTTCATCTTCATCAGCTTGATGAAGTTAAAATGCTATAGCTCTTCATGGGAAACCCATCTCAGAGCTACAAAGCGTCACCCGCCATATGGGATCACACAGTGTTATCTGCCACCCGACAGAAGTGAATGCGCCCTGCCTTAACCCCAACCAGATAGACCGGTACTCGATTTACCTACCCTGGAGGGATGGAAGGCTGAGTTGACCTAAAAAGTGCAGCACATTAAGCCAGCTCAGCTCACTACACTGTGACTAAAAAACATCCCGAACATTTTTGATTGCAACTTGAAGAAGGATTCTCAGATTTTAATAATTTTTGGTACGAATATTCTCAAGACAACTTGCCATTAAACAGATGTTCAATTTCCCACCTCACCCACAGTATGTTTGTGCACTATTGGGAAAAACAAAACCAACAAAATTTGGCTTTTTTACCCAAAGCAGTACTATTGCTTAATCTAAATAACGCACAAAAACATATTTTGATAACTTTCTTGACACTTTGGCTGACATTTCATCGAATTTTTTTGTTTTTCAACTGCCTAGAGCAAAATTGCTTGAAATACGGGTGCACTCTGCGTACTCAGACAAGGAGATGCTTTTCCCATTCATTGACAGCAGAATCGATAATGTTCTGCTTCAAACTAATACAGACTTCACCAGTCACTTCTTGAATTCATAAACATTTCTGCACGTCATCTGGTAGACACACTGCTTTATGACAGTCAAACCTTGTAATCAGCTGTCTGTTGGGACCAGAGATCTGGATTGATAGAAGTTATTGAAGTTTTTTTTTTTCATTCATTTCTACACATGATATGCTTAATCGGTTTTCCCCAGGTAGTGCAAGAGCAGAAGTTGGATGAGGTGGGAACTTGAACAACCATTCAATAGCCAGTGGAGTCCGAAATATTTAGACCCAAAATTATTAAAATCTGATTATGTTTCTTCAAGTTATGATCGATAAAGTCGGCGAAGTTTTTTTCATGTTTTTGCATATTTCAATCATATTTCGCTTGGTCTGCATTCCCTTGGTAATGCAGAAACAAACATGGAGTGAGGTGGGAAGCTGAAAGGTCATTAAATGGCAAGTTGTGTCAGGAATATTCACACCAAAAATTATTAGAATCCGATAACTTTTTTGAAGTTACAATCGAAAATGTCGGGGATGTTTTTTTGAGACACAGCGTATAAATGTTTCTGCTTTATTAACTTTTATTTCATGAGCATCTCTCTCATTATAGTGTTCAAAGTGTTATCAGTGAACGATGGCAGATAGCATCTCCGATTTGTATATCACATGTGCACACAGGCAGAACATGCCATTGAACATGATCATGAAATAAATACGTTTCAACACAGTCTGCAGTGCTACAGTAGCATTGTACATTGTAGACCGCGTTGAAAACTACACAGGCTGCATCATCATCATCAGCATCGTGATCAGTATCATGTACTTACAGTGCAGAAGTTGCTGGCAGTTGGACACTGTGTGTAAACTCGGGATGTCGGTGTCGCTCTGTGCTTCGGACGCGCCTGTCAGCCGAGGTGTGACTGTCGGCATGACGACGTAATAACGGCGACACATCAACCGTCTGTGTACGAGACATTACTGGTCGATACATGCTGGCCTGCCGACGACCCTCCTGTCTGTACGGAAACAGATACACAAACACACACAAAGCTACGCACATTTATTATTATTGCAGCCATTAAAATGGCTAGATTAGGTGCACTGTACAATATGTTAAAATATCGCAGGCATGATAAAACATAAATGTCCAATACGACCAATGTATTAATAACGCCAAAAATATAAAACTGATTGATGAATAAATAAATGAAGCAACCGATCTATCCATAACCCATCAGTCAACCCATCAAACAAATGAATTAATGCTTGAGAGTAAAATGCTAATTATTGCAAGGTATATGGCAACTACAACGAAAATGGACAAAAAGGCACAAAGTGCTTTTAAACCAGCCCTAATAAAATCAACACAAATAAAATGAGTAGGAAAAAGAAAAAAGACCCACAACCACAAAACAAAGCTAAAATGTCTCAAATATCTCTGACTGTCATTGGCAAAACTCCAAAACTTGACTGTATTAGGTACTCAAGAAAAAATTTCACAAATAAAAACTGGCTGTCAATGCAATCCTGTTCCTTTGGAAAATGTTAGTGTTTTTCTTACAAAAGCAAAACACCAATAACTTAATGTTCTAACAATAATGGTCCATCATAATTAGACAAAAACCTGCATGGACCAGAATATTACCATATATTTAACAAGGATATGACATCTAATAATCACTGAAGGATAAAGTGGCTAGCTGCATAATAGATAAATTTTATGCCCAATATTATCTTTACTAAAAAGTGGTAAAAATGTTATCTAGAAATAACATCCAAAGACACACAAAGATGGACAGACAAAAGCAGGGACAAAGAAAGCGGAATAGAAATATTTCATTCACGGTTGAGTTGGCACCTTCGAAGTGCCTCATAGTAGTGTATCTGCTGCTTCATGTGAACAGCGTTCTTCATCAGTTCCTGTATGCTAGAGAAATGCCGCTCACTCGTGGACATTTCCTTCAGAGCACTGAGACAAACACAGACGAACAGACAAATGAATATGCAGAAATATGTGGACAGACACACCGACATATTTCAGGAATCATCACAAAAATTAAAACCAAAAGTTACATTCATATCACCTCAGAAACGCTGAATAATGTTCATTTAATTCTGAGAATGACAGGACATTCAATGTCCTAGAAATACACTGACCATGATTTAGCATAAAAGATCACAATCTGAGAAGTTCCTAAATATATGGAATACAGAGCCATCTTTTGCCAGCATGAGGCCCTTGGCACTGTAACTTAGTGGTGGGGCTCCTAATGCCACAGTGACATATGACCATACTAAACCACAAAATAACTGCAGGATAAGCCTAAGTCTGTAATGCAGGCCTGTATATAGTATCTCCTGTGTTTAGGCCTACAATCATGAGCAAAGCCAGCGAAAAAAATTCTTAGACCCTAGATTTTAGCTTCTCCAACATTTTCTAGACTCTTTAATTGAGATCAAGTTGAGACAATAACTCATCCTTTAAAGAAATGAAAATTGATTAAATTGAAACGATCTATCCATCATCCATTGCGATTCACCGCTGTAGCGTGTGGCCCCTTTGGTGCACGGGTCCCTTGGCATGTGCCAAGGTGCCACCCCCCCCCTAAAGACGGGCCTGATGGAACAGCTGCAATCCTACTAGAGATTAAGTAATACATAAAGCCATGTATTACTAACATATATATGAAATGTAGAAACTTAACAGCAAATACCATATTCCACACAGGAATGACAGGAACCTACTTGATGGCATACTCTGTGTCAAATGAGCTGCCTTGAATACTTTTCTGTAGACTTAGAACTTCACTCTGTTGTACACACATTAAGCCAGTTGCATATAATGCAGCAGCAAATGACAAATCTTAAAAGTTTTTAATGTAGATTAACGTTGCAAGAAAAACAAAAATTACCGTAAAAATGGTTTGAAAAAACTTGAAAACAAACTAATCCAGATGACATACAATCAATATTATTGGCCAACTTTTGTGGGTGTGTTTTAGATGCACAAGAAAATTGGCCAATGAAATCATTCAACTGTGACACACAATTGACAGACATTGTTGGCCGACAAAATCGGCCAACTTTATCAACTGTCTGACATCCTCTTAAAGACAGATTTCCATGCAATGAAACAAACCTTTTTGTCGACAAGCAGCGGCAGTGTCTTGCGGACATGTTCTTGAATGCGGAAGAAAGCTAATGATGGCTCATTAGCAACAATCTGTATATTTTCTGACAATTTTTCACTGACTACAGCACAAAAGCATACAGAAATAGTTATCAGAAATCAATCTAGTCAATCAATGATCAATGACATACATTTACAAAATAACCAGAAAAAGCAACATCAGCTGCAGTGTGAAGTAATGCAAAATAAGCTGTTGGTATTAACGTGCAGGACTCAGCAACTTTACACAAAGCAATGGCAATCAATGTGCACAAATCCATAACTAAAACCATAACCATAACACTGAAATTAATGCTAACAAATTAACTTTTTAAAATATACTGCTAAGTAACAACACACAAATTTTTTTCAAGGTGGTACTGTGTAATGGCAGAGCTATTTGTCAAATTAGCGCTATAGTTAGTATGAAATACTGAATGTGAAAACCTTTCTGAGCCCGAAAGTTCAGTTCTGCAGTTGACGTAGAACTGTCACCGAATATCTGTACACCTTTAATCACAAATAAGATAAGTATAAAGTATATTTGTATCGCAATATATCGTACCAATACAAGTTGGCCTGAAACAACCTGGTTTCATGCGAATCATTATTTTCATGAAACTCCTGCCACAGTAATGTCAATTAATGATATAGTATGTCGGCCTTAAAAGTCAATGCCGTAGCCTTGTATTTGGCACCTAAGCCCGGGGAGATGTGGATAAGTAATCAGCCACACCCACACTTAATGTACAGATCACAGGATGGAGTCGGAGTTGTCTCAGCTGATTCGGCACACGTACAACGATAACGGATAGACTCAAGCACATTCAAGTTTGAACGGTATGACTAATCACCGCAACGGACCACAACGGACCGCAACGGGGCCGCAACGGACCATATGTGAAGAAATTAAACCTAATTTAAGTCCGTTGTTGCCCTTTTCTGATCTGTTCTGGTCAATTGTCATCTGTTGTGGTTGAAATGTTAACTAACCACAATTAAATAAAAACCTCAAGTACATGGAAACCGCGTAGGCATGTGAGTCACATTAGGCCTATGGTACTGCAGACTGACCAAGTGTACGAGGCTTACAGCAAACGCAGCCATGTGCATCCAGGTTGTTAATTGATTGCTGTCAAAACAGTCATATAGGCCTATGTCAGTCATTTATTACTTCTAATGAGCGAGTTGCACTGAACTTAATCCAGGTAAACACCTAATCAGGTAAACACTTGAAGGTGTTATTGCCGTTACTGTAGGCCTACAGCATCCAATGTCCGCCAGCGGGCATTCGTATTGCGATTGCTAATACATGTAGGCCCCCTAGCTCAATCAATTAGCGCAGACCTGCGTCAAGATTGTAATTACTGTCAAGGTGCTAATCGTTATTGACTGTATTCAATGTGTTAATGCTCATAACTGTCACACTCCACACTAGGCCTAGTCTGTCACCACAATTGCCAAAGCGTGTAATGATCGATAATTGCGATAGGCCTAAAGTGAGCCGATCATGTAGCTATATAACCGCCTGCTTGTCAGATTAGAGTTAGAATGATAGCAGAGATGCCAAAGCGCGTACGTTTTCCGTGCAACGTTTGCGAGAAGGCCTGCGGCGTGGACACGATCCAGTGTTCTAGCTGTGACAGCTGGAACCATTGAAGATGTGTCGGCATGACGGCAGAAGTCTTTCGCGAGTTCGCGCAAGACGGCATGGTCTTCTACTGTAGACGCTGCCTCGGGGAAAGAGAAGACAAGACGTATGATTGGACTGTCACCCTAGCGCGGTAAGTTTTAAGCCTATAGTTTTAATTAAGGCTAGATT
>Ga0209367_1013995_pt1 | contig 10243 bp, 4 predicted proteins | sample WorMetLIZISLAND2_FD_187412 | JGI IMG/M metagenome (GOLD analysis project Ga0209367, IMG submission 187412) | Marine gutless worms symbiont microbial communities from Max Planck institute for Marine Microbiology, Germany - Olavius geniculatus... ...
ACCACGTGACTGTCCTGAGGCCTGGCAATTTTTGAGGGGTCCGTCCAGGAATCGAACCCAGGACCTCTCGCTCTGGTGGAGTTGACCTGAGTCCAACACTCTAACCACTCGGCCACCGAGCTCCATCCATCCATTCAGGATGTACCCTTATAAATTTCTGACTAAACGTTGTGGAACTGAGAACAGATATGCAATCCCGGATTGTGTTATATAAGCCTATCTGGTCACAGTACAGACAGACGGACGGCGAGACAGACAAACCGCAGCTATAATGGGCTTGCATAGTTAAAACTGCACGGTTAAAAATTATATTTAATAGTATTCGTAGTAGTGACAGTGGTGATAGTGTTATTAAACTCACATGTCTTATCTGTTTATCTTGCAGTAAAATTACGCTTAGGCCTACTTCGTACTTAAATAGGCAAATATGACACAACAATTTCCACACAACACAATCCGATATGCTATTGTGAAAATAACCTCTTTAGCAAGTTTTCCTTTCTCGGACAATTTGTCATCTTTACCGCCTTTCTTGTCCGTCTTGCCCTTGCCTACTTTTATCTTAGAACTTGCATCACCTGTAAAACCACATGACAAATAAAATAAAGTCTGTCATTAAAAACAAAGTGCACAATAGTCCCGAGAAAAAAAGCAAAGCAAGTAAAACGTGAATTTATTCAGCGCATCGTAACAATTAACTCGTCTGCTTTAAGATAACTCCACGCTCAAGTCACGAAAAAATATTTTCCAACAACTGTGTGAAACATCAACAAGCACTTTGAATAAATGATTTCTAGTACGAGGAATAAGTTACACTAACATTGATGAAATTTAGTAAGTCTGCCACTTATCACGACATAATAACTGTGTACGGTAGAAAAACTGACCCCCTAAACATTGTGCAATAAAAATGTCAAATCTGAACGAATTTGAATAAAGTTGCGTACACTTAATCCGCAATAAATTTCTGGAGCGATTGCCAAATATTGTTGAAAAATATGATTTCTTACGAAAATTATCAAATGTTGAATATCGATAACAAAATATCTTTGTTACCAATATGGCGTCACATACTGAGGTGCTGAAGCAAAGTGACGTTTGCTGACGCAATCGAAAAAACATAAACAATAACAAAATGGTGTTTTCTGCAGAAGATCGTGTTTTAATTAAACTATTGAGATGAAGGAAAGGGTATGGTGCTAACAAGTTTATCGCAGAATTTCCCAGCAAGCCGTGGACACTGTCAGCATTAAACAACCGGTAGCCTAATACTGGACACTTCACGTTTTGAGGCGACCTTACATAAGCTGCTGTGACTATTGTTTGCGCAGATAGATTTAACTGAAATTTGGCATTTTGATTGCCAATAGCTGATGCACTGTCGATGTAAAATTTTGCCAGAATCAGGTATTGTTTGTTAAAGTTACGCAAATAGTGTTACATAAGCAAACAGGAGTTTACTTATGTAACAGCATATTGGTAACAGAGATATTCTGTTATCGATATTCAACAATTAATAATTATGGTGAAAAATAATATTTTTTAACAAAATTTGGCAATCACTCCAAAAATTTATTGGGAATGAAATGTAGGAAACTTCATTCAAAGTCGTTCAGATGTGACATTTTTATTGCACGATGTCTAGGGGTCCATTTTTTTACCGGACACAGTGTAGAAACAGATCACAAATGGCCTGTAGACCAATATGGTGGCAAATGTTTAAATACAATCGGTTGGAAAATGATTATGAAATGATTGAAATCCTGGCATTTCGTAAAAAGATCTGTATTGAGCAAGAAAGTCTTTTATAGAAAGTAACACCATACAGCAGTTATGATAAGAGATGAACGCCAAACAATAAATCGATTGCATACAATTCCTACAGCCAGACATCATATTCAACAAAATTGAAACCGTAAGCATTTGAAAATTCTGCCGGTGCATCAAGTCGCCAATAAAATTCTTTAAAACACGCATCAGATGTTTCACAACAAAATAAAAATATCAAAATCACACCCAGAGTGTTTATTATGTATAATAATAAACTACAACTATATATGAGTATTTATTGGTTCGCCGATTATTCACAAAAAAAATAAACTTGGTGGAAGCAAATTTAAGCAGCATTTTAGCAAAGCGTAATGCAAAGCAAGAAGCCAAGATAATGTGACAGACAAAAGCGGTGACAACAAGCAACCAAAGCGAAAAATATTGGACATTAATTTCGCGCGCTGATACACCTGTTAGTGCGCGGTGACACAGGAAGAATATTAGTCATGCTACAGACGCAAATGCAATCACAAATGCCAAGCGACAGACATCTAACATGGAACAGTAATTTACTACGGTACAAAGACAAATTATTCGCTGCATTCATCTTGCCTTTTATAAACCCATCACCGATTTCTGCAGACCCACAGACGTAAAACTTAGCGCACTGTCGCCGCGGGGTTCTTTTGCGGTTTTCCCAGCGTGTTGTTAATATCCGGAACCGTCTGTCAGCACCATTCTGTTGTAGGCCGAACTTTGGTACTTTTAACGATCGCTTAAGTGTGTAAATCTGCCTATTAGGCCTAGTTTTTTTGGTTATTTCCTTTTCGTCATCGTCTTCAAACTTTTGCGTCGTTAACTTGCTGTTCTCCGATGACGGATTAGGCAAAACGTGTAGGAGGCTAATTTGAGACGAAAGTGAGAGAGAAAAAACAGAATTTCGTTGATCAACTGCGACGAATCTTACTTGGAGGGTCGATAATAATCTGCTGCGAGACAACTTCGCTGGGAGGCGCCGCTGTCGCTGCTGATGACGGCGAAGTCTCCACTAACGGAGACGCAGCTAGAAAGTTACACCAGCAGAAGCACATGCAAGCACACGGGGGGCGTACAGTGACGTCGTAGGTTAAAAAAAGTATGCGGGGACAGGAAGTTGCAATTCTCCGACAGGACAGACGCTAAACATTTCCGAAGGAAAAAATTATGGGTGCTCAAAATTCCAATTTTGTCCCTAATTCTCCCAAAATAAATGTTTTCCAGCACCAAATTTTGCTTTTTTTGGACGAAAATTCCCCCACAAGAAATTTTTTGACTATTTAGGGTAAGCAATTGCAGACCGTGCCAAGAAGCCACTGGGGACAACAATACGCCGTATGTAAGCCTAACCCTTGAAGCAAATGCCAAATCACATATGTATGTTGTTAACTGCTACCATTTTTTGGCAAATAAAAACGTATAGGCCTATAAAAAGTAAAGGGGTTCGGTCCATCATGGGAAAGACATTTTAGTACCGAAATTATATCAACTTTACTCTAACTTGCTTCTCAGTGCAAACCCAGAATCTCATAATTACAGCGCTTCTCAGATCCAAAATTAGCTTTTAGAAAAAATCTGAAGTAAAAATACGGAAAAAAGGGGGAAAAGAAAAAAATAGGTGGGGAGAGAGAAATGGAAGCAATTTGTTTTAAGAACTGAAGTTAAAGGAGTAAACGCCCCCGCATGCACACAGTGCTGCAAAACACTGAACAAAGTGCAACTGATAAAAAAACGAAACAAAAAAACTGCACCACACTACTTAATTGCCTCTTGCTTTGCTATTAGTCGCTCGTACACAGGTAGACTTGTAGCAAATTCTGCTATTAACATTCATTCAGCTGCAGCTGCTAAAAATTCGTGCGACTATGTTATTTAAGAAAGAAAAAGGCTGCCTTTTTATCTAAACGTTGAGTTCAACTCCATTCACGACCCATCAATGTCACCTATTGTCACTCATTGTCTTCACTAAAAGACTCAATCTGTTTGGGCAATAGCTGCGGCGTTTGTGATTTGGAATAAACGCCTTTACAGTTACAAACTAACTAACTAATTAACTGCTTATAGAATCAGTTAAAACTAGAAATACGTTCTGTGGAACGAGGTATCTGTCCCATTACCACGCTATAGCTGCTGCTATAGCAGCTTTAGCTTTAGCAGCTGCGTATAAGGGGGGTAGGTGCAAACAGGGTGCAATTATCTTCCACGGGGGCTGAGTTGTAGTCAATTTTGTCCCAGAATTCGTTGCCATGGCAACAAGGGTCGTCAGGGGAAAAATTCAAATGACACCATCGAATAGCGCGCCCCGAAAATAGGTAGGGGGGTACATGAAAACAGCTAGCAACTAAAAATACATTATGTGGAACGAGGTATCTGTCCCATTGCCACGCTATATAGCCTAGCAGCTGCGTAAATGCAAACAGGGTGCAATAATCTTTCACAGGGGCCAAGTTGTAGTCAATTTTGTCCCAAAATTCGTTGCCATGGCAACAGGGGTCATCAGGGGAGAAATATAAATGACACCATCAGATAGTCTGGGCCCGAAAATAGGGGGTAAGTGCAAACAGCACGCAATTATCTGAATTTTTTTAAATCGGGGAATAAAAACAAAAGAATGGGAACAAGCAACGCTGCAGTAGGCATGAGGCATACTTATACATAGCAGAGCGTAACAAGCAGCGGTGCAAAAGCGAAGCATCATGGTATATGACAACAGACAACTATCTAAGTGTAATATTATGAGAAGTGCAAAGCAGTCATGTGCCTGCGGTTTGATAACGGTCCGGCATGCCGACAGCTGTACGTAGCAAGTTGTCATGCTCAATTATTCGGTCAATCGTTGCCGCCAGTATCAAGTAACTACAAACATATTCAATTATAATAACACTTTAATAATATAAATAATAATCTAGCTTATACAGTGGTAGTATGTCCAAAAAATTTCAGAGGCGCAAAGTTCTGGTTCAAATAAGTGATGAGAGAAAAATCGGCATCAAAGTTATAAGTGTCGCATAGCAGTGCCACAGTAGTCCTAGATGTCCGCTGAATACGCTGGCGACACTATCAAACAAGTTTCGTTTCACTGCTCAAGCAGATTACCTTCAACAACTAGGCTACATGTATTACGACTAAATACATCCCATTCAGAACTCACTAGGCATATGCAATGTAGCCTACGATGACGGTTACAGCTACATGCCAAATGATGGTCAACAGCGTTGCAGACCTAAACGAGTTCTAACAGCATAAGTTTTTTTATTAGATCATCATACAATAGTTGCAATAAGACACGGTTAATGAACACATAGGCTTTGTGGTTGAGTCAGCAGTTGGCGTTTCACAGTTATTATGCAAAGAATGACCGGACCCGGCAGTGTAAGCTGTCGGCTGAACGGGCAAGTTAGGTTGAAACGCCAGCGAAGTGATGATGTCGTTGTACTGTGTAAGAAGATTTTCTCGCTCTTCGTCATCTTCAACGTGACAAAGTATCGTCTGCAACAAACAGACGCCGATTTACGCACGTTCAGCATGTGCTCGGGCTAACTCGTACAATCACCACCTCAACCCTAGAGTTCCTGATACCTGCCCTGATTGCAACACAACAACCACGACAACTCACAATGTCTCTCATCTATTCGAATGCCTAGTGAACCAGACCGATCTGACACCCGTGAACCTCTGGCAAAGAGGTCGCTGAGTTCCTCAACACCTGATTACTGACAGCATGGAGAGCAGGCTATTACAACAACAACAACAACAACAACCAAGAATACTGCAACAAGATTGCATAATAGCAACGGACAATGGACCACGTTTTATTACGGTTTTCAACCAAAAACAGTTAGAAACCAGAAGCAACCAGTAATATGAAACCTCCGCCGATAACTGTGCTGCCACCTGGCCAATACAACAGATCTAATAACTCTTCTTTTGGCCTCGTCCACCCCTGCAAATATTTTACCCAAAAATACATGTATATACGTCCGAAAATTCTTGAACACAGACTCAAAAAGCCTGGATTTTTGAATTATCTAGCCGACAGACAAACAGAGAGATAAACGAAAAGGCACAACCTCCTTCTTCAGCGGATCTAAGAATAAAATGTTCTAAAGAAAAACTCTTCAAATGAAGACAGCAAGTACATCACCTGCTTAATGCTGGGCACATGAAGGTCCCATGGCAGCAGTTTCTGGTCTTCGGGCAAAGCGTTTCTGTGCAGTTCTTGCAGTTCGACGAATTTCTCGTGAACAAAGTGCAACTGTCAGCGACAACAACAACAACGTGCAACTTCAGTGAAACAATAAATTGCAACACTTTTACAGCATACTACACGTCACTAAATTGCAACAAACAAAATAAGATAAACAGTAGGTCTAAACAGAGTTGACGACGACCGTCTTTAGTCGTATTAGCTGGTTTTATTATATTTTATTGTATATGTGCGAGTCCCTGCAACACAACTGCCGTACAAGGTTAGTGTTGCACAGACCCGCCGAGAGCCACAGCGGGGCCTAGGGAAACATTCTCATGGGGCCCCTGTGAGAAAAATTTTTTTAAATTTTTCTTTTCAAAATGGCGCATTCTGGTGTACTTTATATTTTTGAACGACGGCGGGGCCCCGAAACGTCGCAAAGCCCGGGGTCAGAGTATATAAATAGCATTTCTATTTATATACCCTGCCCGGGGTAACTTATCCCTCTACTCCCTCCCCTTTTCGACGGGCCTGGTGTTGCGCAAGCTTGCACAAAATTGTGGAGAAGTTTTATTATACACCTGTGGATTTCTGCGTGTGTAAAGTTGCTGGTCGGTGAGATTGGCGTCAACTGGCGAGCGAGGTCGTTCCGGTGTTCTGATACCCGCTAGCAAGTCATCCAGCAACGTGCTGACTACCTGCTCTGTCTGCTTCCGCGACAACTCGTCCTAATGCACGCACACACACAGCGTTACAAGATACAACAGCCTTTAGGCCCAAACTTCAATTAGATTGCAGAATAGTAAAACATCGTATCTACAGTTTTCTGGCAAAACGTGCCAACTACAAAGTTCTTCAAAATGTGAGCCTACTGAAATATTTACTTCATTACAAAATGATGCAACACTCCAACTTTTCAGTTTAGCAAGGTCATAAATTTGCTATTAGAATTACGTGGTCAAAATCAGAAGTCAAACTACATTCTGTAGCTATGTATTTTTCATAAAATTATTTTAAATTATTAAATTCCCGACTCTGTAGCCGCGCAACGAGGCTCAGGCGATCTCCATATCTAAGCTGCATAGGCGCGCTGATGCTAGACTTTTAAAAGTATATGACACGAATAGTAGAAATAATCCACAGTAAACGAGTCCATAATCCACTAAAAGTATTCACAGTAGCACACAGCACAAGACGTTATACCTCCAGCTCAGTACGTTGTTCCTCGTATCCATCTTGCTTCAATGCAACGCCGCGTAACGTCACGAGTAACTTGGCTCCGCCACAGACCACCGGGTGTGTCTGGAATTCCCACTGCTCCGAGAATATCCCAGCATTTGGAGATTTGAAAATAAAAGGAAATTTGATCTCCTCCCCTGGCAGAAGGACACCTGAACAGAATTCGAGACAAACATAAACATAATGTGCGATCAAACTACACAATTATCATAAATACAAAAACCAAAGATGTTGGCTCAATGCTGACATAACATGCGGCTGACTGCCCAGATACTTACTTATTTTGAATTTTAGTTGAAAGTTTACTTTTACACTGTCTAGCATCATATACATACACAGTGAATGAGATCACCGCGTATGCCAAGATATGCGTCATTTTGTAGAGTATTTTGTTCACTTCCGATAAGCTTGATCTTCAACCTCCTACTTTGGGAACGTTCACACCATTTTTGTTTTTCTTCCATGCCTTTTTGTATTTCAGTTGTGAGCCTGCATCGAACAGACAGGCTGGTAGACTGAGTGCCACAGCCTGCAGACAGCTGTTATGAATAGCTGTTCTGCAGACAGACAGACTCAGAGACGCAGCTACAGACACGATGTGCGATAATAAGGGTCGGTTACAGCTTGCAGCATTGCGAATCAGACGGACGGTAAGACACGTAACGCTTCCTATTAAAACAACCACAAAAACAAACGGGACTCAAATTTATTGATCATAAATGCTAAATGCACTTAATATGACTTTTGTATAGTTTATTTTTATTTACACTACAACTACACATGTACACGTTTTTAAGTTTTGACAAGCTACGTTAATAAACGAACAAGATGATGATGATTGACGACTATTACAGTCAGTTAATGCCACACATTGAAACGTATATACCATTGTTTTGATTGAAGTAAAATCTTTGAATTCTGCTATCAGGCATCCCAAATGGCTTCTCTTTCATGACTTTCTATACAGCAGTTATGTAATACACTCACAATGCATTAGGCTAAAGATTATTTAGCAGAAAATAAATACAGAACTAAAGCATACGACCTCAGCAGGCCTATATGACTGTGCTTTATAACTCTAACATAATCAATAACTAAGTATTTCAATACGCAGAACTTGAATTACGGAAATTAACGGTTAAACAGAGTTGGATTATGTACTGGGGGTCAGTTATATTATTATATACAGCACAAATACGATGATACGATTTGCGTCACAATTCTAGCCCAGAATTATATCATCTTCCCCCCTCCTTAGCTGTTTATGACGACTCATATACGGACAGGAGCGTCACTAAAACGAACCTTCCAGTTGAAGTAGAAAGCAGTCGTTCCAGCATTGCCGATCTCGAGGACCGACATCGTCCGGTCGCCCGCGTGTGCCTCAAAGTTGACGCGAGCCTCAATGCCGACGCTTGACTTGCTGGAATGCGTGCTGCCCGTCCAGCTACCTCTGATGCCTCCGAACTCTATGACTGGACCGACGTCATCCTGGTCTTGGACGCAGCCTGCGGACTGGTCAAGTACATGAGCCGTGCACTCGCTGCACACGCAGGAACCGACGAACAACTACAGCAGATATACAATACTACACATAAACGTCGACCACTGGGGCAACCAAGGCAAACGCCCCAAATAATTTTTTTGGGAAGGGAGCAAGCATATGGTTTTGTTCCCAATATTTTCAGTTACAGCACCATTAACGGCTATGCATAATAACAAGATAAGAATGACACGCAAAATTGCAGCAATAATAACTGAGAATATATATTTACTTGTTAAACATTAAGCGAAAAAAATTATTCCCGAAACGACATACATGTATATACTTCAGAGCTCCTTCATCTCAGGCCCTACCACCAACAACAGCTAGGGACTTTGGTCCCCCAGACCATAGATACATGCCATAGTGCATCACTCAATGACCTTTACGGTGCATACACAGTTACATACCAAACGTCATGCAACCACCTGTAATGCAACACAGATTCGGTATTTAAAAAGGAACAACGTGAAAAACGTTGCACAATAGACTGTGTGAAAATTACGTAGAGACACGTCCGTGTAAATCACATTAAAACAACAGATGTCGGCATGCCATGTGCCTCCATATGCGAATGCGGCCGTCCGTCTTTGAGCTTTGACGACTTTGAGCTTTGATGTTTTGAACTGAAAATTGGTACCCTCGTTACTTCTGCCTGGCCCAGGAAGGAAGTGCCCGCCAATTTTAGTTCTTCTACGCGTGTCTTTTTGATTTTGAGTTAGAAGCCCACGTGGACAGACAGACGGACAGACGGGACAGAGCGGTAATGCAAAATGTGGCTTATTAGAATGGCGACAGAACACGAGATAAAATTCAAATTTTAAATGTCTCACGCGCTGTCAGGATCGGCACAGCCTGGCAGCAGATTGCAGGCAGAATGAACGTCGATGTAATCAGATGAACAGTCGTAGCATCTCTGCACCGTGTTGCCAACCACTTCCAGCGTCTGCAGCTCCTAACATGCCAGCAGCATTGATAATGTACCGTGATGATCTAGTGCATGGTCAAGCTCAAATTCCATTACGCCGACTTCGCCAAGACATCCTGTAGATGTCACAGGCTTGTCGCGGACGTCACGGGGAAGTCTACATAGTGCATAATAATGGAATATGGGCTTTAACGCGTTGTACGTTGTGTCCGATCAACGCAGTTGCCCTACTCCTAGCCCGGTTAGTACCTTGGATGAATAACTGTCTTTGGTCACGTAAGCTCTTATATCACGATATATAACTAAATACTCTGTTCAGCTGAGCTTTCCATCCCTCTGTGGTAAGTAAAGCGAGTACGGGACTGCCTAGTGGGTGACAGGTAACGCTGCGTAATCCCATATGGCAGGTGACAAGCACGTTGAAAAGGACAGTTCATTCACTACATAAAGAAGCAATGAGGTATGGGCTAATGATGAACACCGACAAAACAAAGACGATGGTATTTGGTGATAAGCAAATATCAAGTAAGATATGCAT
>Ga0209367_1013996_pt1 | contig 10243 bp, 9 predicted proteins | sample WorMetLIZISLAND2_FD_187412 | JGI IMG/M metagenome (GOLD analysis project Ga0209367, IMG submission 187412) | Marine gutless worms symbiont microbial communities from Max Planck institute for Marine Microbiology, Germany - Olavius geniculatus... ...
TCTTTAGTGGCCCGCCTCACTCCTTACCTCAGCGCCTCAGATTCAGTGAGTTTCTCGCTGACATTGTGCGCTTTATAAATTAAATTTACTTACTTACTTACTTCCAACAAAATCTGCAACAAGATGTACAGAAAGCCACGAGCTATGCCGCCAGCGAGTTGTATAACCTGTTGTAGAAGAAGTCGAAGCGATAGAGTTCGTGCCTAAGACAGTTAGGCTACGACATGGCACGAAGCGTGATAATATAGAGTCTTCGTGCAACAGCTGAGTTTCTAGGCTTCTTGTTAATATAGCTACTGCTGTCGTTCATCCGTGCATGTGTACAGCGTGGAGCTAATGGTCGTGGACAGAGAAACCGGCATCAACTCGACTGAGTATCGAATTGTCGATCGTAGACAATCCGACTACCCATTGGTCAAAGGATTTGCACCGGCTGTCAAACGATATGCACTTGGCACCAAACGGCGTAAACGGGTAAACTAATATACGACTTTATACAAAAATTGTTGCGTGCTCTGCCCTAATGCAGGTTCCAATGACGATGACGTCATCCGACCCGGCTCTGTGCTCCTCTCTTCAGCTCATCGTAGCTGATCTTCTTGTCCTGTTGCTCCATAAGTAGATCCAGCATCTTCCTTCTTGGTTTTCCTCTTGGCCGTTTCCCTTCTATCTTCCCCTCTAGTACAGTCTTTAGAAGACAGTCATATCTTTGTCTTAAGACATGTCCTATCCAGTTTGCTTGGCGTTGCTTGATGACGTGGACCAGAGAACGTTGTTCTTGCACCAGACACAAGACTTCTTCATTTGACACGTGCTGTCCAGCTGATCTTTTCCATCTTGCGCCAGATTCACATCTCAAAAGCTTGTATGCGTTTGATGTCTTCTTTTCTAAGTGTTCATGTCTCTGAGCCATAAAGAGCTACACTCCATACTAATGCTTTCACCATCCGTTTCTTCAAGTCCTTTGAAATGTTCCCTCGTAGTAATTCTCCTCTTCTCATGAAAGCTGCCTTTGCCATTACAATTCTTTTCTGGATCTCCTTATCATTACGAGCATCTTCAGCAAGTAAATTTCTTAAGTAGCAGAATTTAAAACCTGTTTCAGTTCAGTGTTTCGAAGCCAGATTGATACTTTCCTTGGTTTAATTTTGTAAACATCATTACTTTTGTTTTCATGTCCTCTCAAATGCTGTCGTAATTCGTTGCAAATTTTCTTCAGAACTGGCAAGCATTGCTTGGTCATCAGTTAACCACAACTAACTAAATGTTGTAATTAGGTGCAGACTACAGTTACAAATTTGTTATGTTGAAGCCGAATCATTTTTATTACCCAATGATGTTGCCCTTTTGGTGCTCTAGTTTTATTGATGCTGAAAACGTATTTTTGCGTACATAACATTACATTTTATTTTTAATTTTTTTCATTTTAGTTTTGTTTAAAACAGTTTTAGTTTTTTTTAGTTTATGTGCTAGATTTTACTAGCGATCTAACCAACGTTATTATAATTTAACTTATAGGTTCTATGACGTTTGTTCAGTGCATTGTGAAGATAAAAGCATTGAACTTGATTTTATAACGTAGAAATGAAGACTAATGTGTGGGAAATATATACAGGATTGGCCATAAAGTGACCCCGTTTGCAATTTCGTCACGGCGGTTGGATTACCTTAACTGATGATAAACGCGATTTGATCCAAAATCTGCATGTTAGGAAACACCGAGGTTTCAAAAAAATAAGAAAATGTTTTCAAATAAATGAATACATTTGATTAGTAAAGCAAATGTTAAAGTTGTGCAAGTGTTCCGCAACTGTTTTGGAATTATATCGACGCAATTGAAAGACGTCTTACTTTTCTGGCCTAGCTGGCATATTGATGATGCAAACTGGACTGTGCGATGTAAAGGACTCTGGTCCGGAGAAGCCGTGTACTCCTGATGACCCGACGTGCTACTGTATTCCGTCGGGCGACTGCTTCGCATACAAGCAGGAGATCAGAATCGATCACTGCGATATCGACCGCTACAAAGGCGACGATTTCAAACTCGAATTATTTTACGTCGTCACCAACCTCGCTGGACAAAGAACACCAGAAAACAAAATCTCGGTACGATATTTATACTCGTATTAGTAGGCTAGTGAAATAGTAAGTAAGTAAGTAACATCACTTAGGAAGCGCAATTTAACAGCAGTAGTGATTTGTTGTTTTCGCTGTTCTTGTTGCTGTAATCATTAGTTTTTTTCCTGGTTGTGTCAATATGCCGTCAGTAATTACGTAATTGCATTAGGTTAACTCAGTTTAGCCATCCCTCCGTGGTAGGCACAATAAGTACAAGTGAATGCTGGGACGTAAACAGGCACACCGCGCGATGCACAAGTTGTGGTCTTGCGGTGTAAAACTGGTGTCTGGCTGACGGTTAAGGAAACGGAGATCAGCGCCGCCCATTGGGCCTTATTGGCTCTAGGAGGACTTTACTTTATAGGGTGTTTACACGATCGAGCAAACATCGAGCAGCTAGCTCGACGTTCTATGGTAATTAGCATGCTAATTAGGAGGGCGGGCGGGTTGTAATTGGAAGGCCTATATAACACGAGATCAGCTGTGGGCTAAGATCTTAAGCTTAAACCTACATTGCATTTGAGCTAGGGACGGGGTTCCAATAGGCCTGATTGAACCAGCTCGTTGTTTGTTCAGTGTCTGCTCGATGTCTGCTCGACGTTTGCTCGATCGTGTAAACACCCTATTACGTATCGGGAAGAAAATGCATGAAACAGTAGTAAAACTTCAAAGTAAGCATTTAACATTTAAATAATGGCAGTGTCTCATGTGTTTATACATGTACAGCAACGGATGGCAAATTTGTAAATTATATTGACACTACGTGTAATTTACGCATCGATTTCGTTTGTGCGCCACTTTTGACCGCATTGTGCGGTGTAGGCCTACTGTTGCGCATTCGTTAAGTGAATTTGTAATACAGAGATGATTGGTCCGTTTTGCAGTTGGGTGACATCAGCGACTTAGAATGCAGACCATCTCGTAAGCACTTAGTTGTTCTTTTCTTCGCTGTTTTTTTAACATAACATACGTCAATAACACATAAGTACATGTATGTTGAAAGTGGGTGTCGGGCAGGGAGCTGTTAGGCCGAGTCATTGTTATCATTCAATGCATGTACAAAGCCAGGCTTTTTGAAGAGTGTTTAAACTGAACTGAACTAACAGCAGAAATACAAATTAAATAAAAATTGTTATCCATTTGTCGGCTTGGTTCATTTATCTCTGCGCATTTTATTAGTAACATAAAACTCGGCAACGTCAGGTTATATACAGTTTTACATTTTCAGTCGCTTTTGTGTAAGACGAGCATTGGTAGATCATTGAATGAGTTCAACGATGACGTGTTTTGTGCAACGGGACTTCATCCAGGCGCAATCGCTGCAATCGTTATAGGTAAGCACTTGCTATGTTTGTTAGAAAGATGTCATACCTTTCCGTCCTAAACTGTTTGTCAGTTTATCATTGCTGTTAAGAACTTCTACCAAAAAAATGCCATGACCTATTCTGCTTATTATTATGGCACACAAACATTATGTAGCACTTATAAGCTGAAACCTTGCTGTTTAAGAATATTCAATATGTGTAATCTTTGACTGGAGACTGTCATAATAGGCTTAAAGCGCATATTTGTAGACAAGCGAAGCTCCGGTGCCCATCAAGGTCAAGGTCGGATGTGGCGGAGATCGGAACTAGGCCTACTGGTGCTGTAGTAGTTAATTGTGACAGAGACCTTAGAGTGTAGGTATGCTCTGTTGCCATGGTAGCTAATGACTATAGAGTGGGCCTGTAATGTGTAAAAGAGCTATGCTAATTAACTAGGTCAAATAGTAAGCAACTAGGTTAGATCTCATAGTGGGTGCCTACAAATAGGCCTATGGCCAGGCTCCCGGTCAAGTTGCAGAACGGTAGGATAGGGCCTTGAGCTCCCGTAGTCTGTTACAAACTACTTAGGTCCTAAATAATTTAGTAAGAGAGATATAACAATGTAGCGTAAACCGCAAAAGGAAAGACGTCTAAAAGTAGATCTAAATGAAAAACTGAACCGGCCTGGGCTGGATGGGTGCTGTAGTGGTAGAGGAATTCCAAGACCAGCAATCGTGAAACAATCAGCCAGAACAGTAGTAGGCCTAAGCACTAATAGCGCGACGGACGGTCGGCCCACAACTGAAGAATCGCAACTGCAATAACTTCTTATGACGAAGACCGGCCACAGTAATGCCGGTATACCGCGGACGTAATTAGCCAAAATCAGTTCACAGTGTCACATCACTGTTCGCGCACAGCTACCGCGGACATAATTATCCGTAACTAAAGTCAACGTCGACTCAAATTGACGACCGTCCTCCACAAACAGTAGCGGCGCTCAACCGCCGACGTAGTTCGCAAACGCCGATGTCGAACGGGCCGACCGTACCCGCTGATAGTCGACAACGTTCACTGATGACGTCATATCCGGTACAGGTCGAGCGGTCACCAACGGCGAAGGCCAAGGACGTTCAGAAACCCGCTGCGTCGACGCAAACTAGCGCCAAAAACGCCGACTTAAAAAATACGTCTTTTAGCACTTCTAAAATTTAGTCGAAATTACGCCAAAATAAAAAAAAACAAACTGAGGTTTTATAGTTTTGGAGTGGATTAACTCGGTTAAATGACCCTGCCTGGCGTGTTTTACTCGAACGTTGATGAACGTCACGTGACTCAATTACTCCATACATTTTACAAGATACAATTTGATCAAAATTTCGGACAAAAATGCGGATAAAACAGTGACTAGGGAAATGCAAATGGAAAGAACTAAACGGGAACCCAAAGACGGCACACCGGGAAAGAACCCAAGAAAGACATTTGAAATGAATTGACTTTTAAGAAAGTTTTATAGAAATTTAGTTGGAAAGATCGAAACAAATCGGTGCAATTTTACAAGCACTTGCAACGCGCACGAAAACCTCGCACGCGCGCGGACTCGGCAGACAGACCTCGAAAGTGATGCGTACGAACACACATCAGGCGTCATCATCATATTATCGTCATATATTCGTTTAATGTAAAGTTTCAACAACGCAAGCATTTTGCAAGCGTTCACGGCGTGCGCGATCTGCTGGCACGTGATTGGCCCAAAACTTCTCACGCTGACTGGTTTATTTCGATCCCAGTTTGACAAAGGATAAAATTTCACCAAAATCGCGGACAAAACAGCGATTAGAAGAAAAAAGATGAGAAGACCCAAACGGAACCCCAAAGGGGGCTATTGAGAAAAGAACTCAAGAAAGAAGTTTCGAAAGAATTAGTTTTTTTTAAGAGTTTAATTGGAAAAAACAAACGAATCGATGCAATTTTTGTAAGCACTCGCGACCAGCACCGTGCACGACGACCTAGTACGCTGCCGCTCGCTGATTGGTCGAAAAACACGCACTCATCATCATCATCATCATCGACAACCGTGGGCTCAATGCCCATTGGTGTCTGACACCATTCTTACTATCGCTGCCCACCGCTGCCTATCTAGGGCAGCGTGGCTTAACTCCTGCAGGGTTGCCCCACACCACTGCTCAATGTCATCTGACCATTCTCAGTGAGGCCGTCCTCTTTTGTTTAAACCATCCATCATTCCGAACACCAGGGTCTTTATCTTTCTGCTGTCGTTCATTCTGCAGATATGGCCAAAGAGGCGCAACTTTCTCTGTATCACTTTCTGCAGTAGGGTTTCTGTCAATTGAATCCTTCTGTACAATTCTTCATTAGTGACCTTTTGTGTCCATCCTATCCTCAGAATCACTCTGATTGGATAATTTTAATCCGCATTCGACGCAGGATCCGAAAATCTGGTCAAATTTGACGCAGAATCTACCGACTGGTTACAACGAAAAGTAAGAATGAAAGGTTAACTTTACTGTTTGTTATCGATACCTCCAAGAGGCACTTCCCTGCGCAGAAACACGCGTTTTGAGCCCTCGTTGGTCGTGATCGGTCCTACGGTGTGATCTGGACGCGACGCAAAACAAAAAAAGAACCAGAAGTAAGCCAAAATTCGCCATTTTCGCATACCCCCTTCCCGTCGTCCGACATCAACCAAATTTTGCACGCAGGGTCGTATCCCGGATATCTTTCTTGGTTTTGAGTTTCAGAAAGATCGGTTGAAAATGTGGGAGCAGTGGGGTCGAATTTTCGGCCTTCCCATTGACTTGGCACATTGCTTATACAACAGCTTGTTGCTACCGCACAAGCCGTGATAAGATGATATTCAGCAAAATGTTATTGAGTGTACTTGAAAAACAAAGTAGCCATAAAATCTGACTGCCAGTGCTGTGACAGTTTGGTTCGACGGGTGAATATGGCTGATTGGCGTCTGACTGCAGGGCTGCTGCTGCTGATCCTGCTGCTCGTCATCATCATCCTGATGCTGATTCGAATGCGTCAGAAGAAGCATCCCGTGCCGGAGCGCTTCCGCTCGATGGCTCATCAGGTCGGAAAACGATTCACGATGCATTCGGACAGGAGCCAAGACAATGAACTCTACGTTGCCAACGAACCGGCGCCACCGGCTTATCCCGGACAGGTAACAACTGCAACAGATAGGCCTATACAGATATACTCGTATGTATCTAGTTTTTTTCTTCTTTATTCTGCATCCTGTTGTCCCTCATCTCGCAGAAAACGACGAGGCTCGACTGAAATGTTTTTTGATTGCGTTTTTTTGTTACTTACGAGACATCTCAAATGTTTGTAGCTATATGGTTGCTTTGATTTCCTCCCAGGCATTCATGCGAAACGATATTCCCACGTTTGCAAACATATGACCAAACTTACAAATTTGTGTGCTTTAGTCAAAACAAAAAAAATGGTCATGCCTTGCAACGTTTACAGGAAAGAAAGGAAATGAATATATTGTATCAGAGTTCGACACGGCACTGTTCTAGTGCACAAACTATGAGTTATCGCATTCTGCCAAAATTTGTGTAACACCCATAGTCGTGCTAAACCCAGGAAACTAGTTTGTAGACTATAGGGTGGGCCAAAATATTGACACCGTGTTTTATACGCTTTAACTTTATAAAATAAATTTACCAATTTTGAATATTTCACTCTCAAAATCAGATCCCACAACATCTCATTACGATCAACAGGATGATCGATTATATGTATTGTCTGTTCGCTTTACATATACTGACTTTATTGCATTTTCCAGCCTTGCATTTCTTGTGCCGCAATTTACAGTCTTGTCGCACTTTACAGTCTTGCCTTTTTTACCTCCTGCAGTTTTCCTTGTGCCGCATTTTCATGTCTGCATTTTCAGTCGCCGCACATGAGCACCGTGTCGGAGGACGAGACGTACGTCGACAAAAACGTCTTCGTGACTCCGAGAGTCTCGCGGAAGCAGGCGCAGATGACCGACGCATTGGCTGAAGGACGCTTCGCCGTCGTGCGCAAAGCTCATCTCGACACCGGCAAAGAGAAGTCGGTCGTCGCCGCCAAGGCGCTCAGAAGTAAAATTTACGCTGTTTCGGTTATTAAAGTTTAGGCCTATACTTTATTTGATTTCCGAATATGATTATACCCGACGCGAATTGCAGCGTTGACGTTTTTTTCTGAGAATAATCGGCGATTTAGTGAGCATTTAAGTTATAATACCTTTTCATTTTTTGTTTCATTTTTGGAGTCAACAACAAACAACAGAAAATGACGATCATAATACGAAAGATGTTAAACTCGGTGATGCTGAATATTGATCTACAAAATCTAGAAACTGTACTGTGTCCGGAAAAAATAACCCCCTAGACATCGTACAATAAAAATGTCAAATCTGAACAAATCTAGATAAAATTCTGTACACTTAATCCCCAATAAATTGCTAAAGTGATCACTAAATTTCGTTCTAAATATTGTTGAATATCGTTAACAGAATATCTCCGTTACTACATAGTATGGCGTTACATAAGTAAAATTTGGTGATCGCTTATATTGAGAATTAAGTGTACAAAATTTTGTTTAGTTTTGTTCAGATATGACATTTCAGTTGCACGATGTCTATGGGGTTACTTTTTCCAGACAGTTAGAGGCGTATTTAAACCTCATTAATGCATCTTGAAATACTTAAAGGACGGAGTCAGACCGAATTTGTATATGGCTGATTTTTCTGCATTCGATGCGATAGATTTGATGCCGGTGGCCTGGTTACTGTAGATGGATTTTCGAAGTCGGACGAAGTGCTGATGATGAAGAAGATTTCATTCTTGAGAGACGTCGCACCACACGCCAACATCGTCAAGTTCATTGCAGAAGTCGACGACGGCGGAGCTGAAGGTCCAACAACGTTGCTACAACTGTATATTTTTTACAAAGAATTTTATTGAATATATATCTACAAGACAACATAAAAATATTGCTGGCTGCTGTTTAACAGGCAATCGAAATCGAAATCATGTCACTCTACATGGTGTTTCATGAAAACAACCCTTTTTCTTTCATAATTCACTCAAGTGATGATAATGAAATTTTTACAAATTGTAGCTGAAGAAATACAAATTCTAAATATTTCAGCAAAATATGGCAGTTGATTCAATATTCTTTGCTAGTCGTGACGTAACGCTGACGTTATAATGTGTCACGGGCACAAGCTTGCAAGTCTCAACTGGTGCTGTCAATTACTATCCTGCAACGATGGTAAAAAATCTGGTTCATTAATGACAAATTCTTGAAGTTTTACAGTTGCAGCCACAAAAAAAAACCGTAAAGCGATGGCATTTACGTGTCTGTGGGGATAGTTGGACTTTGATATTTTCGAGCAAGACAGTGCACCAGCACACACCGCTTGTGAGATTGTTGAGTTTTTGGATCACGAGATGCCTGATTTTATGTCCCCATGTCGCTTAGTGTTGACAAGATGAACATTTTTCATCAGCAAACCAGCTTAAGTTCACCATCGAAGCAGGTAGCAACTGACAGCACCAGTTAAGACAAGCAAGCTTGTACCCGTGACACATTATGACGTCAGCGCTACGTCACCACTAACAAAGAATATTTAATCAACTGCCATATTTTGTTGTAACATTTTGAAGTAGTGTTTTTTCAGCTACAACTGGTAAAAATTTCATGTAAATTGATCATCATTTGAGTGAATTATAGGCCTAAAAAGAGGATTGTTTTTATGAAACAGTGTGTATAATAACCAGATACTGGTAGCATACAAACAAATATTTAAACATACGTCTAAGAAAGAAACTAAACTAATCTTCAGTGGCGAGTTATGCATTAGGCTACAGTGTCGTTGTAGACACTCGTGACAGAAGGGAAATGGACAATCTTCTTTAAATTTTTTGCCTGTAGGAAAATTTTGTTTTTGTCGCTAAAATGTCTTCCATACAAATATGCCACATTTGTTGCTGGATTGTTTTTCATTTTGGGGGAAATGTAGGAGCTAATTTGCAGCCGTCTGACCGAAAATTGCAACTTGTCGCCCCCACCCCCCCTCTAAGCGACGACGCGGCTGACAGCGTTGTTCACTGGAGGTGTGTTCGTGTTGCAGGACCGATGATGTTGCTGGAGATGTGTGAGGAGCCGCTTAAGGATTGGTTGGCTGCGCGTCAGTCTCTGACGACCGATGACCTGGAAGCTATCCTCGGCTTCGCTCAAAACATCGCGCGCGGCGTCGAACATCTTCATTCGCTGAAGGTCAGCATGCAGCCCAGCAGCATGATGCACGCTTTTTGAACACTTATAACTAAACATCGTCTTTGACTGTTAGCATGCAGTTTGAAATCTGTAACACACATTTGCTACAAATTCTCGCAGCTGTCTATCAACCGCTATTAGTGTTTATTGGAGCAAACCAAGTTGGTATTACTGATTTTGTTAAATTCGTTACTTTGATCCATGCCTTAAGTGGAACAATGGCGGTCAAATTTGTCTTTGTCTTGGCTGACTAACGGCGTTTAAGCACTCGCTCATGTCAGCAAAGAAATCAAGAAGTAATTTAAATTTCATCGCAATATTCTGACATTGTCATACGACCGACATACAGTGAGTGAGTGAGTAGTTTCTTAACGGCACATCAGCACAAAATAGGCCATTCAGTGCCATACATGGTTAAAATTAGTTAAAAGCAGTTAATATATGTATTAAAAGCAAAGTTAAAATACTTGTTAAGATCAAGGCTATTAAGCTAATGTAAAAACAACATTATATAC
>Ga0209367_1013997_pt1 | contig 10242 bp, 8 predicted proteins | sample WorMetLIZISLAND2_FD_187412 | JGI IMG/M metagenome (GOLD analysis project Ga0209367, IMG submission 187412) | Marine gutless worms symbiont microbial communities from Max Planck institute for Marine Microbiology, Germany - Olavius geniculatus... ...
GTCACACAATAAAGGTGCGGTGGGCGGAAGAACTTCACGTTTACGCGCCATAAATTTCTGCTTGTAACAGTGAAAGAATGGTTAAAATCGGTGCTGAATTACCAAAGTTATCCCAAAAATAAAACTGGGTATCCGTTTTTTGGAACGCCCTGTACGTACGCCCGTGCCAGTGAGCTAAGCAAAAATTCGCTATCAAAACCGACATAGGCCTACATGTATATGATCAGGAAGATTTTCGTTATAGGAATCGTACTAAAATCGTGCTAAAGTCGTACCAGCCAACTAACATCGTACTTCTTAGTACATCCCGGGGGCCCAGCTGTTTGACTCAATAACGACGACAGACGGACCGACAGACAAACCGAGAAAACGCACTTGTACGACGCCGAGCCGCCTAAACACTACAATGTGTGTACGGAGCGAACGAAATAAACTGAACTGCATTGACATATCCCAGCTAAGAATAAGCTCACAACACACACAGGTAGGCTAAGCCAATTACTCAGCAGGTGCCAGTAATAACCCACCTGTAACCCTATACAGGTAGACCAGGTAGACCTAGCAACATCGACGGCTGTACCAGGTGGTTCAAGGAGTGATATATCACCGCAGTGATATTTTTTATCTAAAGCAAGACTAAAATTATTGTACATTAAAAATTCTAATTAGCAAAATTAAATTGCAAGTAGAAATTAGTATTGCACGTTAACAAACTAAAGTGGCGTGGGTTAAAACAAAAACAGAAATCAAACTTGAAAATCATTTTTTATCTTACAGCACAGCGTTTTTTACTAAATGATCAACAAATTTAAAGGCTGTGTTTTTATTAGAAGCTTATTTTTCAACGACAAGCTGATGATAAAGAATAAAATTACAAGCAAAACTTATTCCTAAACTAAGATTAAAAACTTGAAACTAAAGCTAAAATGCAAAATCATTCTAAAATCGAAAATTACACCAAAAGCAAAATTATCAAAATTTGCAGTGAAATTAAAACCGGTCTAGACCAGAAGTGGACAAAGCTGCTGTAGTAAAATAACATCTGCGAGCAACTATTAAACCTATCGAACATTTAGGCTACAAGGCGTGACTGCTGACGGCGTCTTAGCAGACTCAGCCGCTAAGCACTAAACAGACGCCATCTGTCATCGTCCGACACGCACTGCATAGTAACAGACGAATTCATAAATGTGTTCATTGTCTGAAGCTACAAACGCATTAGGCCTAATATATTACAATAAACGCAAAGTATTTTATCTGCATTCTGTATGATCTGACTGTCTGACGTAATAGTAATAACTGAATAGCCCGCGGCGTTAGATTAAAGCGAGTCCGTCATAGTAGACCGCAACAGGGGTCTAGCAAGCCCGTCTAGCTTTCGGGTGTACAACATTCCCCCCGGAAATGTTCCCCCGGACGTTTTTCCCCTGGTCGGTGGCACCCCAGACGTTTCCCTTTCCCGGTTTTTGCGATACCCGGACGTCCCCCCTTCTTTATACTGTTGCCCAAGAATCGAGCGTTAAGATAATTGGCATAATTTTCACTGTAAGCATAGTGAAAGACTGCAGCAAACATTAAAAACTTTTGTGTTATCATGAATAGAACAAATCTACAACAACAAAAACCTTCGCTCAAGGTTATAAGTACTGCCCGCGGGTATCATGCAAACAAAAGGGACTTAATTCATGAATATCATGAATAAGTATAAATAAACCTAAATAATACGTCAAACAAAATGCAAGTCTCGAAAAGTCTCAAGGCGACGTCAAAGTGTCAATCAAAACGCAGTGTGTTTGCCACATCAAGGTAATGGGGTGTTTACACGATCAAGCAAACGTCCAGCAAATTTCCAGCAAACTTCCAGCAAACGTCCAGCATCAGCACGTGTATTTTGATTAATTTGCTGGAAAGTTTGCGAGACGTTTGCTGGATCGTATAAACACCCCATAAGTGTCTGCAATCTATCGGATTTTGCTTTCTTTGTGTACGTAAAAAATAGATGTGTGTTATCTACCTCTACTTTCCTGTCGCTTTTGGCGTTGCAAGCAATAACGCTTGCGCTCATGGCACAGCTTGTCGTCCGTCCGTCTGTCTGTCCTACCGTGTCGAAACGTAGGCCTACTTATTTCAAGACTGTGATCGACGGTGAGTTCTGCCTGAGAATGGGTGTTGTATTCAGACCCGAGCCACATTTCGGTCACGCTTGCCAACACGATAACCGATAACACGTGAACCGCTGCACTTAGCTTGATGAAATTTTGTACGAATATCAAGGTCACAGGAAGAGGTCATGTGGATTTTTGTCCCTTTTGTTTGCATGATACCCGCGGGCAGTACTTATAACCTTGAGCGAAGGTTTTTGTTGTTGTAGATTTGTTCTGCAGCATGTTGTTCAACGAGCTGTGCAGCAAAGCGAAAGTCTACAGCCTAATCATACAGCGGGGATGCTGAAAATGCACGACATGAAAATGCAACGCATGAAAATGTAGCACAAACCTGCAGGGGGGGGGTAAATGCAGGAACGGAGAATGGGGACAAGAAAAGTATGGAACGTTGTATGTCAAGTAACTTTTGTGGGTCGACTTTAAGATCTAACTGATGACCCTCGAAAGTATCAAACCTGGTCATTTCTCAGTTTGTTCAGGCGCGTAGTAAAGTATCTGAAATGTACGTCAGTCCGCTGCGACGGATCTGCAAAGATAGTCGACGACTTGCAGCTTCTCGGGGGTAACTTTAACTTTGGTCAAGGACAAAGGCAGTTTATACTAATGCTGTTTTTTTCGATACTGTACAAATGCATTTATAGTCTAAGCCTATCTATGTGAACAGTTTGCTACGATTTTATCACAGCTATTTAAACGAAACGAAACCCGTTATAAGGTCTTATGAATGTGTGTGCTTTAGCCAGGAAAATGTTGGTTAACGTTTGCAGGTAAAAAAGATAATAAACGTATTGCATCAGAGATTTATATGGCACTGTTGTAGTGCACAAATTGTGAGATATCGGTAAGTAATAAAATCACCACCACTGTTGTTTTCAATAAATAATGATCGCTTTTATGCCATTTGTGTCTGTTCGCTTTCCATACTGACTTGTCTCAGTAGTCAGTAATGTAGACAAGCGGATGCAGGCACAAAGTCCCTCTACATCCGCATCATGATATAACTGATTCTACTAATAATCTAATAATTTTTTTCCATAAACTCTGATCTGTCTCCAGTTAAGTTAATTCTGCAGTCCAATCAAACGTAACTTCTTGTTGTGCCCAAAATCTATCAAGCCGCACTTTAAATATATCAATAGACTGTACATCAACTACCCAATTAGGTAAACTATTCCAGATGTTGACAATTCGTGCCGAGAAAAATATTTTCTCAAATTGTGAATAAATGTTTGGTTGTCTCGCTTGTCCAGCTTGTGCCGCATTTTCCTGTCCTGCATTTTCAACCCCCTGCAATTTTCTTTGTGCCGAATTATCATGTCGTGCATTTTTAGTCGCCCCCACAGCGCCGCTGCGGTGCAAGCGTACTGCGTAAAAGGTGCATTTTGCCCGAGGGAAGGCGATTGGCGCCATTGAGCGGGTGAACAAAACAATGCTTTTACACTGGACAGACAAAATTGTCAGACAGACACAACGGATGACCAGAATCGTTGTTTTATGACCTGTAGCGCCGCACAATGAACTTATAAATGCACAACGAACAAACTGTAAGCTGTGTCGTCCATGCATCATTCATGCCAAGACTCATGCATCTCGCATGAGCCTCACGCCTGCGATAAAATATTGTCTCCTAAACGCATTATATTTTCGGTAAATTGCGCTTCATTTTTAACATTTGCCTCTCCTCGCAAAGTCTGCGGGAAAGCGTTTCAACTAGGCCCACTTTTTAAGCTAAAAACAATATGCTTTTACGTCGTTAACCCGGGCTCGCCTATAAGTTTTTTGGGAGGGAGTAAAAAAAGGAAGTAAAAGAAACACGACTAAAGTAGAAAAAAGCGAATAAAAGGAAAATGGGGATAAGATAAAATCACTCTAAAGCAGTTTTTTTCGTGTGATAGTCTGAAACGATACGCTGTTGACGTCGTGTCGAAAGTCTACTTCCACTGAGTTTACAATTTTTGACCCCCTCCCCCAGAACGTACAAGAAACATCGAAGAAATAAAAGTGTACTTATTAGTCTGCAAAAGGACGAGACAAAGACCCCAGCAAAATGTTGCAAGAAGAGAGCATAAAAAAGTAAAAGATGGAGGGGCCTAGGGAGCAAGCTGCACATTTCCGACGGAAGAGACATTGGGCGCTGAAAAGTTTTAATTACGTTCTTAAATTTACCTCAAGTGGAAGATTTCAAACACCAGGGTGCATATTGTTAAAAGAAAAATTTTCCGACAAACTACTATTTGGAGGAAAAGGAAAATTGCCTCCTCCCCCTGTCACGACGCCACAGCGCACAGAGTACGGTTAGAGCATCATTGCTCGGAGAGCTATAACATCATCATCGTGACTATGTGCTTGAGTCATATTACAAAACGAGTTAAATGTTGCCTAACAGGGTGGATAAACTATGCAGAAAATTAATTCTAGCGTCTCTGCACTGCACCTGCCGATCTAGTTTTTAAGTGTATGCTAAACCATGGTCTGGAGTGGGATAAGTGAGTGTCAGACAACGGATCAGCACACTTATACCACGATCGACGACGCTTGGTAGAGTACAAGCATACACTGTCGTTTATTTTGTCACGCTTTACTGCTCCCGTGGGTTATCACTTAATCAGCCCGTTGTACCACTGTAGGCAGTGCGGAAACCAAGTAGGCCTATTTATAAACAAAAATCGATGTGCAACTCATAAAAATAGAATCATTACTAAATATATTTATTTATTTATTTATGCAGGATGGCACAGTTTAATTAATATTAAAAACAGCATGAAAAACAATGGATCTAGGTATTACAAAACAAATAAAGGTGCTACTTTTTGTACAACATTTACAAACGTTACAGTTTTTGATTACGCGTTTAAACGTTTTGTCGATCTTTTTCGTATTGTTTATTGGACCTGCATCATTCTGTAGTCTTCAGAGATAACAACAACATCGTACTAGTGAAAAGACTGATACTGATATGGATATGGATATAACGTGCGGGACTGAACGATCTGCTCTCTCAGCTGCCGAGTACACAGGTAAACACTCATTAACCAACACCTGGCGACGATACCGATCTGCCACAGTCAGTCAGACAGCGATGCAGATACATTATTAACGACATTAGAGATTGACCGGTGGCGTATACGTGGGATTTGGCAGAAGTGCGGAGTGCACGCCTATAACGGAGGGACTCCCAGTGGGGCAAAGAGCAAAACCCCTCGTCAGGGGATCACGGAGCAAGGCCTCCCCCGCCCAAAGTTGAAACATTCTTAGCTTTTATACTGTTAACGGCAGCGGCAAATTTGCCAATTTTTCTAAAATACGGAAGCGCAGAGAATCGCAAGTATTTGTATTGACTCGCTAGGTGTGGGGACATTGCACCATCATCTCCTATGTATGCCAATGTGCGTGACGGTTCGACGAAAGATTGATCAATCATGTACAGAGGTTAAAGCTGCTGTTGCAGTAGCCACGATACATCGACATAGTAACGGTGTTCATCGGCCGTACGTGGCAAGCGATACACGATATCATATTGCTGCCAGTTTAATCTACTGCGCAAATTTAAAAAAAACTGACATTGGTTTCAACGCAACTGACATGAGATAGGCCTAAATGAAAAAAATACCAAAAAAAACATTATGGGACAGAGATAGAAGCCCAAGATCAAAATACTACGAAATAATAACGAGAACTGAGACTTTAAAAAACTGGAAGATAAAAACTGCAAGCTATGGCTAGCTTGCAAAAAACATTTAGCAATCCGCCTGCACGCAAAAAACGCCAACGCTTGAGTTTCAATCACAGCTAGAAAACTGCTAAACCTAAAAACCCTGAAAGTAAACCTGTAGGTTTTAAAAGTTTTTTTGTGCAATTTCTAATATAAAATCTACTCAATTAGTTGATTTAAATGTGTTGTAGGTCTATTTCGTAAATCAACGCACATGACCCTGATATAAAAAAACTTTTTAAAATGTGACGAAAAAAATGTATATCAAAATGTTCTATCACAGTAGTAATTCTGCATGTCTTTTTTGTACACAAAACACAACAAAGTTTTAAAATTTTAAAAATTTAAAAACTAAAAACTTTTCTGCACAAAAACTATATTTTTCCAGACACGGTTTCAAACTGCGCATTTTGATGTTAATTTAATCAGCGCTATATTATAGACAATACAGGAAGCATGACTCCACAAAAATTGGGTGATAATGCAATTCGTTTACGGTTTGAATTTGAATGTGTTTGTTTGAATTGTCGTGACTGTAAAACAAAAGTCAATGGTTTTTTTAAAGGCGACGGTTTAGACCTACTTGTATAGGTTGTTGTTAAAACATTATGCCAATATTGGCATTTTTGCAATCACTACCGGTATTTACGACGCAAGGGTCCTTACCTTAGACCTTAGTTCATCCCGCATCCAGATGGCTGCATTGGGCCACGCGTTGACGCCATTCTGCTTTGTCATTTGCCAGTACCTCGGCCTCCTCCCAAGTCAAGTGCATGTTCTTATTTTAAGGTCTCGCTTGATGACGTCCATCCAATTCTTCCTTGGTCGTCCTGGTTTTCTCTTGTGACCTCTCAGTTCCCACTGTGTGGCCTGGCGAGCTACTATGGAGTTGTCCATTCTCAAGATGTGTCCCAGCCATCTGAGCCTTCTTTCTTTAATTATGTCCTCCAATTTCCGTAAACCAGTATTCTTTCTGATGTCCTCGTTTTTTACTTTATCTCTCCATGTGATCTCCAGCAGTCTCCTATGAAATTTGTGGTGAGCTGCTTCTAGTTTCTTAATTTGTGTGACAGAAAGTGGCCATGATTCAGCATCATACAGTAGGGTTGAGATGACAAGTGATTCATAAAGCCTTATTTTCACCGTGAGTCTGATGTTCTTGTTTTTCCATATATTTGATAGTCTACCAAATGAACTTGCCGCTTTTCCAATTCTTACCATACATTCTTTGTCACAGCTCCCTGTTCTTGATATGCAGCTGCCCAGGTAACAAAGATCTTCGACCATTTCGACATTTGTTCCTTCAGCTGTTATTACTGTGCTGTCTTCCCATTTGTTACTGACCATAGTCTCACATTTACCGGCATTCATACATAACCCCACTTTTCCCTAGACCTTCTCGACTTCTTCAGTCATCAACTGCATGCCCATTTGTGACGTCTCAATTAAGGCTATGTCATCTGCATAATCTAGATCACACAGCCTGTTGCCATCTACCCACTCCAGACCTCCTTGGAAGTTTATCAATGCTTTTTTCATCACCCAATCCATCACAGTTGTGAAAAGCAACGGAGATAGAATGCATCCTTGCCAGACACCTGTGACAACCTCAAACCAATCCCCGTTCACACCGTTCAACTTGACACAGCTTCTACTTCCTTTGTACAGGTTTTGGATGATGTTCACAAAGGTGCCTGGGATTCCATACTGTCCCAGGATTGACCACAGTGATGGTCTGTGTACGGAGTCAAAGGCCTTTCTAAAATCTATGAAATTTATCATCACTGGTTTCTGCCATGCTGCCATGCCATGCTCAATGATCTGTCTGAGAGTGAATATCTGCTCATTGCATGATCTCCCTGGCCTAAATCCAGCTTGTTCTGTTCGCAGGTGTGCCTCAACGCCATCCCTCAGTCTATTCAACACTATACTTGCAAACACTTTTCCTGGGACTGATAGTAAGGTAATGCCTCGCCAGTTGTTGCAGTCTGACAAGTCGCCTTTTTAGGGAGTGGTATAATTGTGCCATCCTTCCACTCGCTAGGCACCTCTTGTTTGTGTGCCATACAGTGTTGAACAGATTCGTCAGGCGTGGGACAATTGATTCTGCATGTTTCAGCAACTCTGGCTGGATGTGGTCCGGACCGGCAGCTTTGCCATTCTTAAGCTTTCTGATTGCCCGTGCTACCTCTTCATCTGTTATTGGATCCGAGCTCACGTTGAGAGCTGGTACGTCTGCAGAGTTGCCTTCGAAATCGTGTGGTGCCTCTGGTTCAGAACAGTTGAGCACAGACGAGAAGTGTTCCTTCCATCGCCGCATTTGTTGATAACACGTTGTTGCATATTTCCCATCCTTGTTCTTTCTTGGTGGTTGGTTAGTGTTACTTTTAGATAGCTCCTTTACGATCTGATGAAGTACCTTTGTGTTTCCCAACTTTGCTGCTTCTTCGGCTTCATTGGCTCTATTATTAATCCACTGCTGTTTGTCAAGTGAAATACAAACGAGACAAAGATAAAGGTATAATCAGTTGATATTAAATAAGTGAATATGGTTGGTCTTTCCTAGCAACTGCTGGGTTTTTGTTGTGTGAATATGAGTTTGTGTTTGTCATTTGCAGCTGATGCCTGTTGAGAGATATGCTGTGGTGTTTGTTGAGCACCAGCAGGCACCAATGACTCAGGAAGAACTACAAAAGGCGGAGGTACACAGAACAATGCAAACGTTTAGTTGACTTCGAAGTTCATAGGCTGCCAGAACTTAAGTGAATGATTAGATCATCGACTTTTGCAGTTTTTGCTGAAAATCAGTCCAATACCTTTTAGATATAGCTGAAGCTCTGGGTCACAGTCATAAGATCTTCAAAGGTAGAAATTTTGTCTTTGTCTAACTTGAGTCTTGTTTTTTCTGCCATTTACAATGGTGGCTGGCAAGTGACTGCTGATTCTTAAACCGTGACACAATATCTAAATTTGATCCTGCTGGATTTTGGATCTTTGTCTCGTTTGTATTTCACTTGACTTTGAACTTGGAAGAAAATTATGGGGAGTTGCACAGGCTAATTTTATTGCTGTTTGTGCCGTATAGGAAGAAGTGAGCATTGCAAAGGAGGAATGGGAGCTTGGTCACCTGAAAGCGATCAAAGAGGAGGACGAACGTCGAGCCGAGATAGAAGAAGATGACATGCTGTACACGTCACTTCTTGAATCTCAACAGAACCGGTCATTCGCCGGCGCTAAGTCAGGAAAGCCGAAGCCGAAGCTGTACTCGTACGGTGGCTGGGAGTTTGAGTCATTTGATGATGATGCTGTTGCAAGCTTCCTTGATGACGAAGGATCTCAAAGCATTGAGGACGATGCTGCATTGGTCGAGCCTCTTAACAGCCGGTTAATGTCTGTGTCAGGTGTACGCAAACGTAAGAAAAAGCCGGACGTTGTGAAAACTAAACTGTCCAGTCGCAAGGAGTTGGATACTTTGAATGCTGTACCAAAGCGTAAATACTGGACCAAGAAACGTCGGGCAGAACTTGGCATAGAAGAAGGCAGTGTGCCAAAAATTATCAGCAGGAAAAAGCTGAAGTTGTCGCCAAGGGCTGCAAAATTGCAGAAGCTGCCGAATAAAGTTGTTCACCCTCTGCAAGCAAAAGCCGAACGTGTTCCGTCAGAGCCTGTGACATTGGATGTTAAACATATTGGGCACACAGTGCGACAACGGTTAGCATCTCCCACAGTTGTAAAGGCGCCACGGCTAAAGGCGCTGAAACATATTGCTCGTCTATCAGCCGTGGATGTGGTACAGCATCGACCTCCACTTGTACAACCAGTTAGGTCATCAGAACTCAGCATACGGTCACATATGGTGCGGATGCCAGCAAAAGTGTGTGCTCGGACAATTGCCGAGATTGGGGCGCAGTCACCACCGCAGCCAACACCAATACTGGAGAAACTTGGGGCTTCCATTCCGGCTAGTCCATCACCCATGAACCAGACAAGTCGACTTACGCAGATTGTGTCGTCAATATCAGCAGCTAGTGCTCTGCAGAATACGGTGCTGGCAAATAATTCTACGTCATCACCAGGGACTATACAATATGTGATCACAACCAATGGACGACCAGCGGTCCAGCCAGTTGGCCAGACTCCCATACTGGTTGGCAGCTCGGAGTCACTTCCTGCCAGTAATCTGCGTACGAACGTTGTCTACCAGGTTCCATCGGCTGGGCATCAGACCTTGCCTCAGTCAGTAACAGTGCCTCGGCCAGCCCAGTCACCGCGGTTTGTTCTACCGTCAAGTGTGGCACTACCGCCGGCTGCGTCACCCGCCCCAAGACAACAAGGCTTTGTTCTGACTGCCCCGGGAGGCGATCG
>Ga0209367_1013998_pt1 | contig 10242 bp, 7 predicted proteins | sample WorMetLIZISLAND2_FD_187412 | JGI IMG/M metagenome (GOLD analysis project Ga0209367, IMG submission 187412) | Marine gutless worms symbiont microbial communities from Max Planck institute for Marine Microbiology, Germany - Olavius geniculatus... ...
GTTTAAGCGTGCCTTTAAGTATGGATATGTTAAGTTCATCATAACTGTAGAAGAGCTATTGGCAAGCTATGATGACCAGCTTTTTTATAAAGGAACTTATGATAATCATTGTCTACATCACCTATTACCGGTTGCCAAGTCTAACAAATATGGATTAAGAGATATAGGTCATGGTTTATTAATAGATCAAGTAACATCTGAACTGCACAAACGAACATTTATCAATAGAATTTTATTTAGCAACTGTTATTAGTTTGTTTATTTGTAGTCTGTTTATCATGTATTTTCTGTATTTCTCTTCTTTCCCTTAGTAATGTTTCTAGTTTTTTTTCTTTCATTTTCCCCTATGTTTAGCATGTATTTTCTGTGTTTCTTTTGTTTACCTTAGTAATGTTTGTAGTTTTTCTTTACTGTTTTCCTATGTTATTGTTCTTGCGCGTTTGCCGCAAGTGTTTATCACATATTAAAATAAAAATAAATAATAAATAAATTACAGGCTCGCGCTACTGCCAGATATTGCGGACTAGAACCGCCACTGAGGGGCAGGTGCTTTTGTGGCGTTGTGGTAGGAGACAGGGAGCAATTTTCCCTCCCCTTAAATTTTGATCTTTAAAAAAAGTTGTCGGATAATATTTTTTTACAGTAATACAAAATTTGGGGCTGAAATCCCCATTTTGAAAAAATCTAGGAACTAAATTAAACTTATAAAGACCATAATCTCATTTGATAGAAATTGGCAGCGGCTTGTCAGAAAATCGCAACATTTGTAGCTCCCGACGCCGCTGACTTTTTCTTTTGCGTGCAATAGGATTTCGTTTTTATGCCTAGTCCAATATTGTAGTTTTGAAGATGCATTGGGTTCGAACCAGGAGTATATTTGGGGCCAGGGATTGCGCCATGAACACGTTCAGAATGTTTGGCTAAAATGCACTCGTGTCTTTTTATGCATTTCAAAATGCGCTGGGAAGTGATTTATAGCTGGTGTGGTCTGCACCGCGTAGACCAGACAAAACTTAGTGAAAAAAACTGCAAATCGTAAATGCCGAAAGGAATAAGAAACGCAGAGAGAAAATATTTCAAGAAAATGCGAAGGCAGTCGAGATAAGTGTTTGTGCGTGTATTATCAAACACATTAAAACAAGCAGAAATTGGAGGCGAAATAATGCATATGCTCCGCTGAGGGTGGGTTGATGCAGCTTTCTTGCAATGGCTTTTCTAATGGTCTGCGCTGAGATTTGAATCGCTACGTAAGGGGTACGAGGCTGATTCTCTAACCACTAGACTAAAATCACTAGACCACTCACTAAAAAGCCTCTGAACACCATCGCATCTTACCGTCTGAAGATATTTCCCGGATGTGCAATCTGTTGTCCGTCTGCCCGTCTGTATCGCTCTCTACTAGTAGTCTCTGTATCTAGCATCTTCTTCCTCTTCATCCTCAATGCCTGCCTATCTCGCTCAATCGTTCCAACCATTGCGTTCTATATCTGCTGGAGTGGTCGTTACCGCCGACGTTTTTTCTGCACTGGCAAGACTCAGTTCTCCATTCTAGACATCGCAAACCATCCAACATCGGCGCCACGTAACGACGTAACATGCGGCCGTCCGTTCGGTTGCCGAGGAGCGTCTCAAGCGTCGAAAGTGAATTAGGTAGTCGTTACTGTACTGTAGATTTACATCGATGCGTGCCAGTGAAAGAATTTATCAAAAAATTTGTCAAAAGTCATTATTGCGGCTAACGTCCGCGTATATACGATTAGTTGTGAGGTTTAGCGAATTAGTCCGATTGGTATTTGTTTAGGATGAAAAGAATCAGGTGCTTGTTTCAAAAGTGTGGCTTGAACACGTGAGTACATACGAAGATTTATTTACATCTAATCATTCGACGGGCATGCAAGATTTTATTATCTGTGTAGTTAGAGCTATCAAGGCTCATGATTGCCGTAACGAGTGGGCCGTATTGAACGAGTAGTAAACCTAGCCTACGCACGTCTTGTAAAAGGTAAAATAAATAGAATTTAACTTTGACTTTCACACTGCTGTACAGTCGAGAAGTCATTTGATTTTATTTTATAAGTATTGGTATAATTTAGTGCACTTCTGTATACGAACATTCAAATGTGATCTTTATAATAGTCGTGTCTCCAACGCACCATCATACTTTGGAAATAAGCGTACTGTATTGTAGTTTTTTTTATCACTGGTGTAGCCAGAACGTTTTTTCGAAAAAAGAAAAATCGGACAGTTGATTCAGTGAGATAGAAGTTGTGGAAGTTTTGCGGTGATTAAAACTACACTGTGTTCGGAAACTCCCTAGACATCGTACAATAGAAATGTCAAATTTAAACAAATCGGAATGGAATTTTGTACACTTAATTCCCAATAAATTGCTAAAGCAATCATCAAGTTTCGTTGACAAATTATTTTTTTCTTAGCGAAGTTATAAAATGTTGTTGAATACTGATAACAAAATATCTCTTTTACCAAGATGGCGTTACACAAGAAACCCTTTTGTTATACTGAACATTTGCGTAACTCCAACAAACAACATCTGATTTTAGCAAACTTTTATATCAATAAAGCATCATTTATTAGCAATCAAAATACCAAATTTTAGTTAAATCTGATAAAGCAAACAGCTACAGCGGCTTATGTGAGGCTACTCTAAAACACATCAACTTCAGGTCTTTGTGGATTACGTCAGACCTGAAACTGAAGTGTTTTGAGCTGACCTCCCAAAAGTAACTGTAATTATTGTTTGCTTTAGCAGATTTGACTAAAATTTGGCAGTTTGATTGCCATTAGATGACGCATTGTTGGTGTATAATTTTGCTAGAATTAGATGTGTTTTGTTGAAGTTATGTAAATGTGCATGAACAAAAAAATTTACATAAGTAACGCCACATTGGCAACGGAGATATTTTGTTATCAATATTCAATAATTAATAACTCCGCTAAAAATATTTTAACGGAATTTGGTGGTCGCTGTAACAATTTACTCAAAAATAAGTTTACCAAATTCTATTTAGATTTGTTCAAATTTGACATTTTTGTTATACGATGTCTACGGGGTTACTTTTTTCCTGGACACAGTGTAGTTTTATGTAGTTACGTCGTTTAATAAATTTTATTTATATTGTAATTCCTTGATGTCATCATTTTTGTCTTGACGACAAAAAAATTGACAAGCAACTGTGTATTAAAGCGATGGATTCAGACAAAAACGTCTAATAAAATAAGGGTCACTCTCTATTTAACTTTTACAAATGTTCATAATTTTGTCATGAAAACGTGTTTTTAAGTTTTGACGCAATTTTTGCAGAGTTGGAAGGACGAGCGCATAAGCTGGCAGCCGGCAGACTACAATCAGCTGCGAGTGTTTCGCATCCCTGCCAGTAAGCTGTGGTTGCCTGACGTCGTTCTCTACAACAGGCAAGAACCACTTTCTGAAACGATGTCATGATCTTGCCATACAAGTAAACGTCTTCAGTATGCAGCGTACGTGATTTCAGATTGAATGTTTGAAAGGCTAAAAAGGCAACAGGTTGTGTACAGCTTTTTGTGGGACACCCATAGCAAAGCTACGAAGCGTCACCTGCCATATGGGATCACACAGTGTTACCCGACACAGGTGAATGTGCCCCGCTTTAGCCCTAACGAGACAGGCTGATATTCGCTTTACTTATCCCAGAAGGATGAAAAACTGGGTTGACCTTGACGTTGGTTACATAGGCCTACTTAGATAGTTCATCTGTCAACAGAAAGTCACGCATCCAAGTATAGTTCGTTCTTTTCGTATCGACAGACATATGTAATCTACAAATATTTTCTGAGCGTCATAAGTAGTAAGTTGTTATACCAGGCGGTGGCGTAACGATTAGGACGCTGGACTTGTCGTCAAAAGGTCGTGGGTTGGAGTTCTGGTGGGGTCGCTGTCAAGTCGCCATTAGCTTGATGAGTGATTGTCTACGGACAGGTAAACCATATCGGCATATAGTCAACACTAAGTAGATGAACAACTTAGCCTTCCATCCCTCCAGAGTAGGTTAATCGAGTTACGGCCTGCTTGGCTGGGATTAAGGCGTGGCGCGTTCACCTAGAACGTACAGAACGCGGCAGCACGGCTCGTCAGTGGAGCTCGTCGACGTGACCACATCACTCCAGTGCTCAAACAGCTTCATTGGCTGCCTGTGAAGCAGAGAATTGACTTTAAAGTGGCGGTGCTGGTGTACAAGTCTCTGCATGGCTTCGCTCCACCGTACCTGTCAGAGGACTGTTAGCTCGTTACTGATGTGGGACGTCGGCACATCAAGTTCACACGTGTGCCGTGCCGCGGTCACGGTCACAGATCGGCAACAGAAGCTTCATGGCAGCTGGACCACGGCTACGGAACAGCCTGCCGATTGAGATTTGATAGAAAGACATTACTTTTAAACATTATAGGCGGTCACTTAAGGCGTATCTGTTCGTTTAGGCTGTGGCGCATTGTGACTTTTTTTACTTAAGTGCGCCGGATATAAGTACTCTTACTCACTCACTCACTCACTCATCTATGTCTGTCGAGTGGCAGGTGACGGTTAGTAGCTCTGTAGTAGGTTACCGTGAAGAGCTGTAGACAACTTTTAACCTTCGACCTTTAGTATTCGAAGTTTTACGGTAGGCTATGATGTGTGCAGTGCCGACGACTTTACTGTGGGATACATGCCGACGAATGCGATGGTTCATAGCAACGGTCACGTGTTCTGGGCTCCTCCCGCGCGACTCCGCAGTTCCTGCAAGGTCGACATCACTTTCTTCCCTTTCGATCAACAATCGTGTCTGATGAAGTTCGGCTCCTGGACCTACGACCAGGCTCAGGTCAGCTGGCAATAAGTACAGGGTGCGCCAAAAGACTGTTCCTGAGCGTTGGTAATTTACTTTTAGCGACTGTTTGCGATAGAAAGGCGTTTGATATGGCAGAAATTCAGGAATTTTGCCTGGAAAAGTTATAGAATTTGCATACAAGCGGAATTAAAATCGCACGCAATGCGCGTTATAGTTTGCAGCATTAACATTTCACAAGGTAGTGCACCAACGCATTTACGGTGTACTGAGAGCTTTAATAAATTTCATGAAAGATGAACGAATTTTGAAAGCCGGTCACAGTTTCGCAAAGATATATGTATGTTACATAATCGTCGTGGCTGTTTTTTTATGAATGGAGCAGGATGTAATTGCCATAAAATGCATGTTTAACGGGTTTTTAAAACTTCTATTACGTCTGTTGCATTTCTGGACGCAGGTAGACGTCGTGAAAAGCCGTGATTATGTTGACATGTCGAATTACGTCACTAACGGTGAATGGTCGTTTGTCGGCACGACCATAGTACGTAACGAGGTCCAGTATCCCATCGGTCCAGCCGTCTATCCTGACGTCACCGTTTACGTCACCATGAGACGACGCATTCTCTACTACATGCTCAACATAATTCCCACTAATTTTAAATGCCTAGGCCATAATTGGTGCGATACAGCCAATATAATTCCACCATATTTAAACAATGCACTGTCTTTTTATCGTAATTTGAGTACCAGTTTTGTGTAGCCAACAAAATGAGGAACAATTAGGTTTATAGGCTTCGCGTTAAAAGTGTAAAATGAACAGCGACCTTAAGTCTGTGTTTGCGTGCTCAACATAATTTTGCCGCGTATTTTCAATTTATCTGTTTCGTTTCATTGTTCTGCTTAACTCAGCTGTTATTGTAATGTGAAAACGTGTCTTAAGTCTAAGTCAGCATTAGTCTTAATTCAACATAATTTTGCCATTTTATGTGTTCAAGCTAAACGTAGTTATTTCTGGAACAAATATATAAGAGTTCTTACGAAGCTTGGGTAAATTGCGTATAGAATGTTAAGAGTTCAGTGTATAGATCTGATGTCTTTATCAGTGTTTTGCGCCACTCTATTCCGGGGTAGACTGAAAATGAGAACGGGCCTTGAGTCTATAGGCTCAACATAATTCTGCCGTGTGTGTCGCTGAACGTGTTGAGTCTGCTAGCGTTCTGCCTGCCGCCAGACGCCGGCGAAAAGGTGACGCTGGGAATTACCGTTCTTCTGTCGTACTCGGTCTTCATGCTGTTGGTCGCGGAGAACATGCCGCCAACGTCCGAGTTTGTGCCACTCATCGGTAGGCTTATAAACTTCACATTAGTTTATTAATGGTTTATAGCTTTAGAGAGAAGTAGAGAGACTAGAAACGACCAGAGGTATCAAACCTCCACCAAAATGGTGCTGCCACTTGGCGAGTAGCTTCTGTCTCGTAGGCTCCTAATGGTAAAAAAATTAAGAATCGAGAGATTTATGAACCAAAATCCACCAAAGGATTCGGATCAACGCCAATATCTAACTACTTTTTTCGCCGGCTATGTTCGTTATCTGCACACAATTTCGTCAAAATCTGTTTATAATTTTTAGGTGTACTGGCTGACAAAAAAATTAACTGTCCCGAAACATTAGGCTACATCCTTTCGTCACTTCGTTTCGGTGGAGGCAAAAAAGGCTCGGTACAACTTTATTCGGCAGAGTCTGCCGCGTCGCTGCCATTCATTCATTCGTTCATCCATTTTTGCATAACAAACTTTGTTTTCGAATTTTTTTAAAATATGGATTAGGTCCTATATTTTTGAGGGTCCTATATTTTTGAGGGGCAGATGATACACGTGTACCATTGGTTTACTGTTAGGAATCTACCTAACGGTGTCGATGGCTGTGACAAGCGTGTCGATCGTCTGCACGGTGTGGGTCCTCGAGCTTCATCAAACACAAACATGTTATCGTTCGGTGCTTCAAAAACACAACACAGTCGGTGTGGGTTCTGAAGCTTCATCATTGCTGTCCACACGAACGACCTGTTCCAACGTGGCTGCTGCGCTGCATCGTTCCTCGTCGACCGTCTGAGATTCCTTCCGTCCCCGACCACACCAGGACAGATACTGACCCTGGTCCTTCTGTTCCTGATTACACTTGGATATGCTGTGACCAGACCATGCTAGACTTTAAGCTTGCTCCCGTCCCTGACCACGTCACGCCAGACCGGGGCGAGCTGGTCGCTTGGACGCGAACTTCACGGAGTCCCACGTCCGGCGCTGGTGAGTTGGTGCAGCTGGATGTTGGAAAGCTCTCGACGGCGGAACAGATCGTGGTGGATCTGCCGGGCCAGTCTGCCACATCATCGTCCGCCGCCGACTGTTCCGCACACGGCGACCGGCGGCGCAGCGGATCGTCATCGTGCGAGTACCACGACCTCCACGCCGTTGAGGGTTGTTACCCCACGACCAGCGACCGCGAGCAGATTACCAGACGACTGGCAGCCATGGAAGAGATGGTGGACCAACTGGCAACGCTTCTGACTAGAAGGGATAGCAAGGACGAGGACAGTCAGGTGGCAGCGGACTGGAGGACGGTTGCTGCGTTCGCTGATCGTTGTCTGTTCTGGATCTTCGTCGTCGTGACCGTCATATACACCGTGACTACCATGATCTTTGTACCTCTCTACCTGCAATAGCCAATCGTCACTCGTGACTCCCACAATGCGTCACGTCGCAGGAGAATAGCAACAAAAAATAAACGTACATACGTGCATATACATATATTCGTTTAATAACAAACTCGACAAAGGTAGATAGATAAGGCGTATGTACGGGGCGACTGAAATCGCAAGACCTGACATCGCGAGACCATCAAAATTGTGGGGACTGACATCGCGGGACTGGACAACGTGGCACCATGTAACAAGGGTGGACAATGCGAGACCTGACAATGTGGCACCAAGTATAGCAGGGGTGGACATCTTGAAACTTGCTTTAATGTGCGAGTATCTGCTCACTGCATTTTTTGTTGCATGGGATATTATTTTGTAGGTTTATCTGTCAGTTTTTAATTAGTTTTCCTCGTCATCGTCGTAGAATTTAATGTCACGTAACCCGTTGAATAACGACGTAAAGTGGACAAATTCGTCAAGTATAACGGCACAAAAACACTAAATTAACTTTGACGTGATGCAGGCCTAATCAGCATCAAAAGGCAAGTGTTCCGTTACAAAAAAATGTCATCTAAACAACGTCAAATAGCATGAATTTAACAAAACACTGAATAAACTTCTGACGCTGACGTCGTCACCGCTGGCATGGGCGTCTGACTGGCTTCGTTCTCGTTTTCGCTGCTGCTGCTGCTGTCGACACGCGGCTGTAGGGACTCCGTATGAGCGCCGAGAGAATGGCAGAATGCGGTAGCAGCGGCGGACTCACCAGCCAAAGATCGACGTTCTGGAACCAACATCCGGCTACCCCATGCAGCATCGCTGTAGACGTGCTGAAATCCCGCCACTGACACTTCCTCAAAGTTTACCATTGCATATGCTGATGCGAACCGCGGCAGCAGCTGCTGCACTTTAATAGTTTTTTGGAAGACTTTTATGCGCATATCTGGTGCGGCGATGTCAGGTCTCGCATTTTCCACCCTTACGATCTAGTGCCACGTTGTCAGGTCTATCGATTTCAGCGCCCCCGTATGTACGCCAAGGCGAAAACTGCTACCGCTGGTCCATATCTTGTCCAAAAGCACAATGGTTATTCTGCTCCGTATAGTGTCGGTGATGCCTGTAATTGTCACCAGTTATTTCGTCTTTAACTTTCTGCGATATACACTGCAAATTGTCGCCTTACGTCTTCTCTGCTATCTAATGATAATACTGAAAATGATTTCCGAAATAATCCGGTTGGTGCTAATCAGCAGAAGCTGCGGTGACTGAACCGAGTTGTACGTGAGCCCTGAACGATCAGGTCGCCTTGGTCTGCAGATCGCAGTCTGGCCCGAGCTGTAACGGTATGGACTGGTGCCACAACACCGTTGAAATAGTCTGGTCTTTGACCACGAACTCAATCGAACGCAATCAGTGCAATTTTGAATAATTATGCGCAGAGGCACTGGCAACCAGTTAACGTGTCACGCAGTGTAGCGGTGATGTGCTGATTTCGGCGAACATCAGTGATCGGTCGAGCGACAGTGATTGTAGATCTACGTAGGCCTGCTGTCTGCAGCCGCGGCTTAATATGCAGTTATTGCAGCTGATTGGGACGTTTGGTTTGCGGCGTAATTTGCCCTTTATTTTAGCTGTATTCTCATATCATACATTATGTAGTCCTACATTTTCTGTAGTTATTGCAGTTGCAACCTAATGCTTATGACATAGTGAGCGATCGGTATCGTATTGTCCATATTAAAAAATAAAATCAAAGAGTTCACTGTCAACAGTCAAATTCAGTACACCATAGCGAGAATGATGAAAAGTGATAAAATGCCAGAAACATTTTACGACGTGATTTTAATGATCCAGTGCCAATTTAGTCGTTTTTTGCTTAATCGATACCTACACTCATTGATAAATCAACTCGAGAGAAAAACACCAAATTAGTTGTATTTCTTTGTGGATAGGCCTAGTTATTTCGCAAAATCCTATGGCTGCAGCCATGGCCAGAAACGGTTGGTCTGCAGAACGATTTTCTCCAGTAGTCCGTGATCCTGTAGTCTATAGCCGTACCATGCAGGTGAAACACTTTGTAATCATGACGCTTGATTTAAAGCACAACGACACAGTTATTAGTGGACGGCGTGGTAGGCTTATAGCCTACATAGGCCTATAATCGTACTTGCTTATTTCGCCTTTTGCTCTAAATGTTGTCATTCAAGTTTTTGGTTTTTGTAATGTGATTTTTAACTACTTTGTTTTAGGCCGTGACAAATGAGAGATTTTTAAAGGATTTTTTTGCAGAAATTGTGATTTTTTACGCGCGAAAGCAGTTCTGCTTTCAGCGCGTCTTAGCCATCGCAATTCTGTCCGTCCGTCTGTCTGTCTGTCTGTCCGTCCGTCTGTCTGTCACACTGGTGGATCAGGCAAAAACGGTCCAAGCTAGGATCACCAAATCTTCACCGTCGGCCGCCCGGAAGATTCTAGTTTCAGGAACCGTAAAGCTTTTCCATAAATTCGAAAGGGGTCACCCCGAACGAGGGCCCTAAATGAGAGGGGGGTGGTCAAAATTTGCGATTTTCGGCCAAAAACTCGCTGTATCTCAGTAACGGTGCGAGATAGGGCTTAGGTTACTATTAATCACTAATAGGAAATCGTATACTGGCTTTCGATTGCCACCGAATTCAATGACCTTGGATGACCTTGAACGCCAAAATAGGGGGTTTTACTGATTTTTT
>Ga0209367_1013999_pt1 | contig 10242 bp, 9 predicted proteins | sample WorMetLIZISLAND2_FD_187412 | JGI IMG/M metagenome (GOLD analysis project Ga0209367, IMG submission 187412) | Marine gutless worms symbiont microbial communities from Max Planck institute for Marine Microbiology, Germany - Olavius geniculatus... ...
CATTCAGCATACAATGAAATATCAACAATCGTTAACACATACGTTGAGTTTAGATGAAATTCGACATAAGCAGTTGCCCAGCTTTTGGATTCATAACCGTCATCAGTCCTTTTAGTGAGCTGATCGACTGCTGGCATCATTGTGTTCAGGATCAGCTGAGCCCAGCATTCAATTAGCACACGTTTTAGCTGGTCATTTACTGAAATTTTGTGACTATGCTATCTGTTGCAATGCCCCCACATTGAATACTTCACGAATTTAAATCTGGACTTTTTGACAGTGAGTTTTTGAGTTCAATGAGCTCTGGCACACGGAAGTGCTGGCAAATGCCTAATTTCAGGGGTAATGAAGATTTACGCAAATTAGGCAAAGAATATTTAAGTGCTTCACTACGCAAGTTTGTCATTTATTTTTTACAGCATTCTGAAACTTTTGACATATCACACGTCTTTCTACCACTAACCATCGCTGAGTTATCAACACTCAAACAGGTCCGGTTTTTTTGGCCCACCCTGTAGTGCTATAGGCGCGTACTATAGCTAGCGTAGGCCTAATTCTGTCTGTCCGTCTACGGTCTGGCAGTCCGTCCGTCTGTCACGACCCGGTACCGATTCAAGCCTAAAAGTGAGATAGAGATTTCTGGTTTTCACGTATGATGGCGTAGAGTTTCTAGTTTCTTATAACTAAATTTCGTGCCGAACGAGGGCGTCAAGAGGAACGAAATCGTTATTTCACCGTTAATTCTTCTAACGGCAGAAGGGTTGCAGATAAGTATAAACTTGCTGCTTACCAGCTTTCTGGTATTACCAATATCGATGACCTGAAACGACCTTAAACCCCAAAAAATAGCGGGTTTTGGTGTATTTTTCGCGATTTCAGTCGGCTAGTATTTAGTCATCTTTCGGCAGCTATATTCTTGGCGTGACTTCTGCTAATATCGAGTAATCTGGCATGAAAACTGTTGCACTTTGACACAGACTTGATGCTCATCATAACAAGCACTGTTGACAAGCTTTTCGAAATACTAACATCGATGACCTTAAACGACCTTGAAATACAAAAATAGCTGTTTTGTGAATCTTTCGCAATATTAGGCTGTGACGCATATTTCTAGAGTAAATTTCACTAAAGTTAAGCCTACTTTTAATTAATGCTGTCGCGCGTCTCAGGAGCTCAGCTCAAACTCCATATTCCGGATGTCACACTACTGTACGAGTATAGTGTTTACGGTCGAAAGGAAGCAACCTAGGATTGCGAAATCTTCACACAGCGAGACTCTAGTTTCAGGATCTTCATGTCTCTAGAAATTCGAACGGGTCACCCGGATCGAGAACGGTAAATGAGAGGTAAAAGAACGGCAAATGAGAGAGGAGGTAAAGAAAATTTTCAACCATGAAGTAGCCGTATCTTGGAAACGGTGCCTTAATGCGGTCGGCTGTGCTAACAAGAAGCTCAGCTGTCGCAATAGGGTGAGCCGGCTGCACCTCTTATATTCGAAGACCAGCGTCCGACTTCCGGTGGCGGAAAGAAAGCGATTTCCCAGAGTAACTGCAGTCTCATACACGCTATGGCAACGCTGCTATATCGAACGCTACAGTCAACGCTAAGATACGATACGGTAATTTGGCGCACTTGGGTGATGGCTGCAGGCAGCAACTTTGCATTCCAAATTGTGGCGAAACCGTTGTAGATATATATATATATATATATATATATATATATATAGAGAGAGAGAGAGAGAGAGAGAGAGAGAGAGAGAGAGACGTGGCTACTATTGACAGCCTATAGGAACTCGTCTTCGCCCTATCAAACGGTACCGCCGACGCCCTACAACGTACCGTTCAGCCACAATACTGCACGACTGGCATAGCAAAGTGCGTAATGACCCTTCAAGGTCATCCGAGGTCGATGATTTTCGTGTCATCTGAACAGGCTTACGGGAGTTCTTATTAGTTATCAATAGCAACCGTGGCCTCACCGTTTCTGACATACTTATCGGTTGAATAACGGACATTTTTCCTACCCCATTTTTGTTGACCTCCAAATTTAAAAATGTTCCTTTTGCACTGGATCGCTGAAATTTTGCAAGCAAAGAGCCGGCTAACCGGGCCAATTAATCGTGTAATTTTCCGGTAAGACGTGAGGTTTAGCCGCAATACATGCGTTACAAACGACGAAAGACAGACAGACGACACATCGTATTAATGACTCAATTTAACGGTCGGCCAAAAACCAAATGAAAAAACCAAATTCTTAAAAACAGCATCATGCAAAAACGAAATGCATGCTTTTGACGACCTGTTTTCTAAGCGCTTAGCGGTAGCTATTCTTCTTATCTAACCAATTTTTAGTATTTGCGTAATTCTAACTAAAACATAGTAATTTGGCATAAGGCAGAAGGAGCGCCGGCGCTAGAGAGTTCGAGGCCCCCAAGGGTGGGGCCCTATAATAAAGTCTGGGGGCGGAGCTCTTAGCGGGGTCCACTGAAAGTCGCAAATTTGCCCACTTTTAAAAAAGTTTGAAACGCAAAAAAAATCAGATACAATTTTACATTTGCGCTAAGATACTTAACTAACTTTTCTCAGCGATGGTTCCAACAAGATTTCTGACGTCTTCTTCCAGCAGCGTGGATGAGTTAAAAATGACGTTCCCTGCAGACAGGAAGCGTTCCACGTGATTGACGACGTCGAACTTCGTCAAATCTTCAGTTCTGTCGTGTAAACTTTTCTTCACATCGCCTGCAGTGGTTTCACTGCTCAACAGCGTTTCACTGTCTTTAATGAACATTCTCAACGCCGTCGCATGTTGTTCCAGATCTGCTTCCAATGTCTCCAGATCTTTGACTTCCTTCTGTCTGATAGACTCAACTTGTGACAAGAGTTTCTCTCTCTCACACTCAACGGCAGCGATCACCTTGTCTGCTGCGGTGTTAATTTCATTCTCAATACTGACAAGGTGCTCGATGACGTCATTCGTCTCTTTCCGATTCCGAACACGCTCAATAATGTCTTCCGTTATTTTGCACAACTCCGACGCCTTCTGTTTGTCACTAAGGACATCCGACAGTTCAGCAATGTCTGCACATTTATGGGTGTTGTGTGATTTAATGTAACACGTCACACACGTCCCAACTCGACATTCCCGACAGAACATTCTAATCTCCTCGTTGTGTTCTTCGCACATCGCTTTTCCGGCCGACAGTTTTCTGATATTAAGCCATTTTCCCATTTTAAAATATTTCTTAATCTCTAATACCCCGCCGTGTGGTAAGATAAACGGTTCCCTGCACAGTGGGCAATTCATGATCCAGCCTCCTGGTTGCCTGTTCGTGACACAGTTCAGCAGACAGTTCAGACAGAACGTATGGTTACAGGGAAGTACTCGTGGGTCGGTAAACACCTCGGTACAGATGGGACATTCCGTTATATTATCCAGTTCTCTGTCAGCTGATTGACGAGCCATACTGCTGTCTGCTACACAGGTAACTAACGTCGCCGCAGCTGTAAGCAACAACAAATACAATAAGCACAGATAAGCTTAGAAAAATAATTTTTAAAAAATGTATGTGAAAAACGGCCAGCATTGTTGACCAGTTCGTTCCTGTACTTAATTACGGTACTCTAGAATAGCGCACTGCCGGGCGACATTACATCTGCTACATCACTTTTAGCTTTTCGGCATAAACTGAAAACATTTTATTCCGTCGATCATACGTTTGGACTGTTTGGACTAACTTTGTTTTTGTTGTAGCGCTTTATTATGTTTTTATATTTTTTGGTGTTCTCATTTGTTTTTATCATGTTGTAAAATGTAACGTGTTTTTGCGGTGCAATTTGCACTTATACCGCGTTAATCACTTCGTGATGATGATGATGATGATGATGAATACCAATCACCCGGTATCAATAAACTAGCACACAGATACAAGTAGTTTACTAACTACTTACATCGTCCGCCACCTTTGTCAAGTTGCAAACGCAGAAGTTGACAAGGCCTAGAAGTTGACCTTACAATTACTCAATATCCAATAGTTGGATGTTACAACGTCAAACAAAACTGACGGAGTAGAAATCCAACTCGTCTTTCACTTGAACACTGTTTTGTTGTTATAATGACGTAATAGCAACAGTGGCGTCACTGCGTTAGATACGCAATAAATAAGTAGGCAACTACTAGTCAGTAGTCGCCTCACTCACCTGTAGGTCTAATACTTGCGCAAAAGCTTACTTTGTGTATCTTGATGCCGTATAGAATTTTGTACGTACCGTATAGGCTAACCACTGGTTCATTAAGGTGTATTTGATGCTCATACAGTCATACTTTCAACGCGGTGACTATTCGTCCGGCAGCCGTACAAATTTGTAACCTGTAGGCTATTTTTCCGGTCAAAACGAAAACGAGACAGAGCCACGAGGCAGAGCCTCGTTTGTGATCTGCCAAATCATAGCTTCAATTTGATTTAATTGGAATCACTAGGCGGCCTCCCTGCAGGAGTTAAGCCACGCTGCCCTAGATAGGCAGCGGTGGGCAGCGATAGTAACGATGGCGTCAGACACCAACGGGCATTGAGCCCACGGTTGTCGATGATGATGACGATGATGAAGGCGGCCTCACCAGTGTCGGTCGGTGTAGTCTAATTAGCATTACGCGTAGTAATTAAAATTAGCGTTAATATTATGGTGTGGGGTTTAGGGTTAAGAGTTAGAGTTAAAATTAAGGTTAGGGCTAGTGTATTTCAGAAATTTGTAGTGAGTAATCCTTTATTTCTCAATCGTCATACGCCATTGACAGTAACAGAAAATACAATAATATAGCAAATTGCAAAATGCAAGTTAACCTACAATAAAAAAGAAGAAAAAAACAAAAAAAAAGTTGCATTACTAATGTGTTCTGGTGCTGCAGATCGATTTGCATAGACACGACGAACTGTGGGCGTTGTCTGCTGGATTAGTCCAAACGCAAACTTTAAGCTTAGTATTTCAGATACGTCGTACGCGCACGGAAGCTATATATAGGCCTGACATCCTGTAGGACGGATTGCTGGTGACCGTCCTCCTCGCGGCAGAAGAGTAGGCCTACAGTCTGTGTAGGCCACAGACTGATGACAACCGGGAATGGACTGGTCCGGCATCTCAATGACGTACTGCACTCAAACAGCAAGTAACGGACAGCAATAGAAGAAACTGGTGCAGTCCGGGAGCAGTGCGTCGACGATGACTTTTGTGATCGTAGCTTACACTAGACGCCGCCAGCGCGAACTGTGCCGTGCCGCCAGTTAGGTTAAGTTAATCCTGTATTAAGCTAGGCACGAGAGCTCAGATTGTGTCACATTGAAGAGAGCGATGCCGACCGGGTGTCAGTACGTCGAAGCTGCGCGGCCGCTGCTAGCCGGCACCAACGTTCACACGGACGCTATGCAGAACCACGGCGGGCTGGCGCTCATTTATCATGATGACATCAAGGTTGCTAAGAAGTCACTGGACGTGTCGGTTACGACGTTCGAGTACCTGTACGCTGTGGTTAAGTGAGTCTGTCAGTTTTTGGCATCTACAGACCCGGCAGCCAGACAGTCACCTCGACGTTCTTTGACGAACTGAGCTCCGAGCTCGAACAGATTTGTCTACACACGTGCCCGTTCGTGATCTGCGGTGACCTGAACACTCACGTCGACGAACTCAGCGACTCATGCACGACGAGATTAGCTGAGATGCTCCAGTCGTTCGAATGCACCCAGCACGTGAACGAGGACGTGAACACAAGGACGGTCACATTTTTGATCTCGTCACTAAGCGGCGTGAGACCTGTAGTCAGTGCCGCACATGTCGGTGGGCTGCTGTCTGACCATGCACTTGTCACTGCCACACTGGACATCAGCAAACCGCGGCGTTTGACTTATTGGCCAAAAATCGCAAGTTTTGCCCACCCCCTCTTATTTAGCGCCCTCGTTCGGGGTGACCCCCTTTGAACTGATGGAAAAGCTTTACGATTTCTGAAACTAGAGTCTTCCAAACAGCCGATAGTAAAAATTTAGTGATTCTAGCTTGCACCGCTTTTGACTGATCCACCCGTGTGACAGACAGACAGACAGACGGACGGACAGAATTGCGATGGCTAAGACGCGCTGAAAGCAGTAGCTGCTTTCGCGCGTAAAAAGTAGGCGGGACAGGAAGTTGCATTTTTCGACAAACAGCTGCAAATTTAACAAAGAAAAAATTATTGGTGCTCAAATTTTTAATTTTGCTCCTAGATTTTCTAGAAAATTAGATTTTTAGCTTACATTTGCATTTCTGAACAAAAATTAATTTTTAACAAAATATTGTTTGACAATTTTTTGACCGTCAAAAAGTTTAGTATGTGCTATTGTCCCTTCTCCTACCACGACGCCAAGTGTACCAAAACTGCATTTTTAGTAATTTGGGTGGCCATATTTTTGGAATCTTTACAGCTAAATCCAACGTTAATATACAGCGACATGAAGTATTTTATCGGCTTTTCCAATGATCTTAAAATGCATGACCTTGCATGAACTTGGCATGCCATTTTAATGTTAAAATTCGTTTTACGTCTGGTTGACTGCACTCGTTTACGTGACAAATAGGCTTGCATGAAAGAACATAAAGATGCCGATGTGTGGGCTTATAGAGCCTGCTATAATTTGAGTCTTGACTTTGTAACTCGATGGCATAAGGCTGCTAGTTTTGTGTGAATTTTTTGATGTTCTGTGCTCTGTTTTATATTTGCTATATACAACAATACAACAGAGATATTGCTGAAAACTAAATATCACTGCAAATATGTTTTTTAACTAGAAATTGCAGTATAAATTACTAACAAAACTCAGACTAAACAATACAATATTATATTATTATATATTTTGTTTTTTGGTCTGTTGTTCTTTGTCATTAATTTATTTTGCAAATGTCTGTAGCAAAGAAAATTAACAAATTGTCAATAATATCGTTAATGTTCTAGTAAGTAAGCAAATAAAACTGTAACTCGTCCTTTGTATGGATTTTGGAGAAATAATGGTGAAAGGACACGTCCCGCTTTGAAAAAGTGGGACGGCTGGCGGTTCTCAGCGTTTCGCCCCACTGCCCCCTAATAATTCAAATTCGCTGTATTGTAGCAAAGTAATCAGGTCAATCAGTGAAATTGGGTCGCTAAAAGAGAGCCGCAACGCGAAGTAGCCTGCGTGATACAGCTAATAGAGAGCGAGAGATGCGCGCTGTGTGTGCTTTACACCGGCGGCATTGCAGCTGCTGCATCTTTCCTCTTCATCACCGCATCTCTTGCGTCGATCTGCTGAGCACTAAAGATTCAGCAACAGGCATCAAGCAGCAACATGAATTTTTCTCAACGCATCGTCGTCTTTTCTGCTGCCATCGGTACGAACAAAACCGCGTTGTTTTACTATGGCTAATTATTCGCTAGCCTAATATTTCGATTAGAAACTAACAATAGTTGACTATTATTGTTCAGGCAAAATGTGTAGTTTTGTGTAGCAGCTTTATAAGTTATGTGGCTAACAACTAGCTCTTACAATTAAATGCACTGAGATACAATTTCAGTTTGTTTTATCATGTAGAAATGTTTACTGTTAATAAAAGTGACTTTGATCCAAAATGTAATAAATAATAAATATTTTATTAATCATTAAAATGAACCAGTGATCGCACGATTAATCGCGAAATTTTAATAATTTGCATACACACCAGGCTTGTCGTGGATATGCAATTTCCCATCCACATCGATATCCACATACGCCTATCGTGCGTACATATGATATAGCCACTAAATTGTCGCAAAATACAGCAGTGCAAGAGCGTCCACCCCCCCCCAAAAAAAAACATGCGCAGATATTTATTTTTGATACTGTTAAAATAAATAAAAATAAAAAAAAACACATTTGCATTAAAATGTGATCGTATTAAAGTATTTTCCAGCTGTCATGAAAATTTACCGTAACTGGTTTTTTGCCCTTGCTTTTGCCACCATTAGGTTGAGCCTTGAGTACGATATGTCGTCTTTCTGTCGTCTCTTTGACCGTAACAAATGTATTGTGGCTAAACGATACGTCGTAAGGGGTTGGCGATGCTACCGTTAGATAGGGCGATAACGACTACTTATAAGCTATTGAAAGCAACCAAATCTCTATCTGTAGCTCTTTGGCCGCAATTTTGAATGCAATGCTTCTGCCTGCAGCCGTCACTTACGTGCGCTAAATTACCGTATCTTATCCTAGCACTGATTTTAGCGTCCAGTATAGCAACGTCACCAGATCGTGCATTGGACAGCAGTCACTCTGGAAAATCGCTATCTTTCCGCAACCGGAAGTCGGGCACTGGCCTGCAGATATAGGCGGTACGGTCGTCCCATCCCAGCAACAGCTAAGATTCTTGTTCTCCAAGACGCAGGTTGCGTTCATGTACGCCTAAAGGTATAGATAGAGTGGACGCTTTGAAGAACGTTTGGTTTGTACTTTCTACTAGCATTAAATTTGTTAGAAATCCAATACGTTTGTCATTTTGTTACGGCTTGATAAAAAAAGTTAGAAATAAACTCACAAATTGATAGACAGTTTGTTGCCGAACCAACAGTATTAAAGCACCAAAGATTGAAATCTGTTGCTGCTATAGTGCTAATAAATTAATATAGCCTAAACTAAATAATGGCATGCTGTCATTGATTATTCATTTGATTCAATAACATAAATAAACGAGAAAATGAAGAGTAAAAACGACAGACAGAGAAATATTATATAGAGATAAAACACTTAAATGTTCAGTTTAATTAGCAGGTGCGACAGCATAATATCCATGGATATATCCACAGGATGGCTGAAGTCTGATATCTACACATGGATATATCTATGAATATTTTCCATAGATAAATCCATGGATATCCATATCCACGGCAAGCCTGATACAAACCGCAAATAAAAAAAATTGTTTTATCATCACCTTCGGCGAGAATAAAATTCTGTTGTTACCGCTGCGCGGTGGACTGTTTGTCTGTCTGCAAGATTAGTCCAAAGTTGTAAACGGGTTTGATGAAATTTTTCGTCGTGTTTTGCATGACACGTAAGATACAGCGATTTGATATCTCTAGGTGAGCTTTGAGATTGAACAAATTTGAAAAAAAACATAGTCGAAAAAAATTAACTTAGTTGAAGACATTGCCCGCAGTGTAGTTTTTGACTCTTTGTGTATAACGGCACGATGCGATGATTTTGTGATAAAAAAGTAGCAAAGAATTGTCAGCTTAATTAGTGCAAATAAATGTTGTGCAGTGTAGTCTAACGATGGAGCACGTGAAACTGAGCTTCGGCTAAAAAAACTCCAAAAACCGTTAAATGAAAGCGACGGAAATGTGCGGAGAAGCGAAGAAGATTAAAATATTTATATACAGAACTGCTGACGTGAACCCAGTTGATGTTGGAAGGGTGACAGTTGCGTGACGTCACGTGGGAAGATCGCGTGACGCCGATACAAAAAGTGATTTGACGACGTGCAATAGCGACAGAAAACCATGCGCTATTTTTACGCGTGACAGCTATGCTAAGCGGGTCTGTCTGTCTGCCTGTCTGTTCGTCCGCCTGTCATACCCTGCAGCCCTGTCAAAACTATGCAAGCAAGGATCACGAAATCTTCACTGAGGCTGCCACAAAGAAATAGACCACCCACTTTACCTATGTTTCACACACCGTAGACATGCACAGTAAATTTCGAGCGCATGACAGTTTTTGACAAACAGTGTTAAATTCTGGCCTTGGACTTGGCGTTGTGTCAGTTCTGTGGAGTGTGGCTTAGAGAAACGGCATTGTGCCTATATTGTGTATTCGTAACCTTATTAGAGGTCTATGATGCTGATGTACCACGGTAAACAAGCGTAGTTGACTGAGGCACTGGTATGACTGCATGCTGCACCGCGGGTCCTGTTGTTCGTTGGCGCGGGCGGCCGCATAATGCGCTGCGGTAGCCTATCGTTAGTTCATGCCAATCAGCTGACACTTCCGCGCTGTATATTTCAGCGTCTCTGCATGGACATGAGCCGACTCGTCTAAGCAGCGCTACTGTATAGCAAATATCGAACTTTTCTATTTATTCTCTTTATGCAAAATATTATTACTGTGCGGCCCTGATAATATAGGCCACAATACGCGTTTTTCCCGCCCGTCTGCTTGCCCGTTGATAAGGTGTGTGTAAAAACAAGATCCGTGTGATCGTTCTGCGGGGCAAGAGT
>Ga0209367_1014000_pt1 | contig 10240 bp, 4 predicted proteins | sample WorMetLIZISLAND2_FD_187412 | JGI IMG/M metagenome (GOLD analysis project Ga0209367, IMG submission 187412) | Marine gutless worms symbiont microbial communities from Max Planck institute for Marine Microbiology, Germany - Olavius geniculatus... ...
AAAAAAACAAGCTAAATCAAACATTGTAAGAACTCCATTATACGCGTGCATATGTAATTAAGATAATGGTAGTTAGGAATTACTACGCTTCACTGCCAATACTGCTACACAGTAGTTACAGATTACGTATGTACAGAAATTGCACAGCACATGAATGACTAAAATAGCTGTTAATAGAGCAGACTGTGTTCACCATACATTTGAGACATCACTTTCAGTCACTTCAGAGCCAGAGTCCTTTTAACTTGGGTCCATGAAAAACACCCAAAGATAACTTGAACTGTTTAAATCCTCCAGAATTTATCAGGTAATTAAAAGCTGTGGAAATGGCTTGCTGGCATCACAAAGCTGTATAATACTTCAAAAATAAGTCACAGACACATTCAAGCCCTCAAGTGGTCAAGCAAGATTAAGATTAAAATGTGTATTCTTTGACAACATAGAAGCCACTAGGTCTGTGAAAGACTAGCACTGTTGGCAAGTTGAACACGTTGATCCGTGTGGTATATTACAACTCAAGTATTACAGACTACGATTGCACCAAATCACTAGAACCTTTCAGACATTCTACTATTCAACTGCATACACTTACTCAAAACAATATTCAAGTCACCACCACAGAACACAATGTAACAAATTCCGACAACACTACAGAAACAACAAACCCTTTTCATACGTGGCGTGTGCAAGCAACACAACCAGATACCAGAAATCAATCAGTAATTGTTACCATATTAAACAGCATGGTTACTATCAACTAGCAACTACATCTTCCTAAGATTACGAAAACCTTTTCAATCTCTGGCAACAAACACCTTTATTGTGCGGTTGTGCTTTCTTCACTTCTTACATGTCACTATGCTGAAACACACAGAGTATCAATGTATCATACACAACCAATGCGCACGTTCCCCAATAAACCGACACCGAGCCTGAATTATAACAACTGCGGAATCAAGCACTATATTACATAAATAAACAAACAAACCTTTAATTTAAGGGGTAATTCTTTATCAGATTTTCATTAAACAATATGCATCATGATCAACATCTTTTAAACATCAGCGATCATACACGTATGAATACTTTCTCAGAAACATGCAACAAAACTCTCTTGCGTGATCTCAGCATAGACACTCGCTTCAAATGATGTGCACTTTTAATCACACATAATAACTATAAATAAATGATGTAATTGCAGAAATGACCTATACATGGTATACTATGCAACAGCAGTGCACAACGTTCTTTAGCCAACGCCATTAAATGCTGCTTAATTAAGCCATCAAAGACCAATGTAGTGCAACCACCTTGCAAACATTAATGGAATAAATAAGTAAATCCATTTCGTACCAAGCACAACTGTCAATGTTGCTTTTTAGTGTTCCACACTGAAAGCTCAGAACAACCTGTCTGAGCCCAAACACTGTTCTAACAAATCAAAGATGCACACATAGGTGTTCGCAGTGAGCTATCTATACAGAGCATCACCTGTCACATGCGATCACACAGTATTACCTGCCACCTGACACAGGTGAATGCACCCACACATACCTTAACCAGTCAGTGAATGAGTGAGTAGGGTTTAACATCCCGCCCGACACAGTATAGGTCATTTCGGGGACAGCCTTTTCAGGCAGAATGCACATAAACACATAGTAATGGAACAGTAAGTTTAACCGTTACAAAAAAAACAGAAAGTTTAACCTTTACAGAAACACAAAACGAGCTAAACCAAAAATTGTAAGAACTCCATTATATGTGTGCATATATAATTAACTTAAGGCTGGTCTGTACCACCAGCATTTAGCTATTAGAAGTTTTCTCCCATAAGAGTCAATGCAGACGGCATGACAAATGTGAAATATCGAATGCATTAAGTCTCTTGCACAGCGAAGCCTTATTAAGTCTACTTATTGGTAACAGAAGTTAAACAGCACAATGTTACAAATATGCACTGTCACACCCAGACTCACGTACATTTCACAAGAAACAAGTTCGGACTAACGCTCGGATTTACATAATTCATCAACACAAATAAATATGCAAAAAATGCACAGAAGTGCCTAAAATAGCCTACTATTATTCTGGATGCATATACAGCTAAGTACCATACTTAGTTTTTCTGCTGTAAAAAGCTGACAATAATAATCAGTGAGTGAGTGAGCGAGTAGGGTTTTACGTCCCGCCTGACACAATATAGGTCATTTCAAGGACAACCTTTCCAGGCAATGCACGTACACGTCGTACACATAATAACAGAACAAAAAATTTAACCTTTACAAAAAGTTGAACCTTGATGAAACTAAACTTAAAAACAACCTAAACCTAAAACTGTAAGAACTGCCAATTCTAAGCGTGCATATGTAACTAACAGTAATGACAGTTCTAATAATCTTCCCTGTTATCCTCCAGACAGTCAACAATGTAAGAAAGCTGTCTATTGGAGCACGAAGGGCTGATAATAATAATCAAAAGACAAGCAAATGGCGATGGCAAATTGGATGCCAGCAACCATATAGAGACTCCAACTAGCTATAGAGATCAAGCTAGCATCAACACGTATCTTGACAGGCACAGTTCTGAACTGTACTGCATACAAAGATTAGTGAACAAAAACTAATAAATTTAGCTTAATACATAAGCACAAACTAGGACCTAAGACTTCGCTATTGCAGTACACACTATACAGTATACACCAACTGGAGGGGCACTGTCAATGAAGACTTACGAAAAATGGGTTTCACCTGAGAGGAAATAAAGGTAGCAGCTCTTGACAGACACGAATGGCGTTAGAGGGTGGCCCAATGTGTCCACATGGATGCGGGATGAATTGAGGTCAAGGTCAAGATCACTACACCAATGGACATTATAGCACAAATGACATAATCATAATCAATATGACAATAAGCATTCTGCACATATGAAGAGAATGCACCATTGATGGCAAGTACTTCTAGTTCACTATTAATATATGACTATGACAAAATCTATCACAGCTAACTAACCTAATATGCAGTTTATGAAACATGAGCATTGTGCACAAGCCCAAATTATTAATAACGCCCAGTTCGTTTTCTACTCAACCAAGCCTGTTCAAGCAACTGCATATACAGACCAAGCCCAATGCATTCTGCTGACTTCACATCATCTAGAATTCCGTTACAATTTATCAAAAATGAGAGATGCAGACCTTATGGCTTATGTAACGAATCAATCAATTAGAATGATTAATTTGATCAATCAAAATACCGCACAAATAAGAGGAGTAACATAATGACCTTATATCGAAGAGAACTGGTCTACCAACCACCTGTTCAATAAAATTGTGCTTTTTGGAGAACTAATTTATGTAACAAATTTGAACCCCATCCATTGATTTTTTTGACCTAGCTGGCCAGTTTACTAGTTGACCGAGACACTGCCAATGCACATGTATGGAACTTACATTATTAACAATGAGACTATTCAGCATGCTTGCAGTATATCGTCTAGTAGTACTGAAATAACATTCACCCCAACAGAACAATATACTCTCAGTTACCATTCACAACCAAATGTAACATCAAGTGCCGACTCAAACAAAATAAGTCTGGGAAACTAACAGTACAGAAACATACAGTGCAGAATGGTAACTGCCGACAATGTTCAAGGAACGATGAACGTTAAGCACAGAAAGTGCTGTTTTGGGGGTCCTGTAGTTCCAAAACCCCTTGGCCGATCTTCCAGAAATTTGGCGCGAATAATTATGTTGAGACCTAACCTTATACAAAAATTTTGGGTTTGCTCAATTCGAAGGAACATGGCTGAACATGTGGGAAGCTGTCATCAACAGGCAACGATCATAAATAGGGCTAGACGAAAATCACGAATTCACGGAAGCCGTGAATTTTGACGCTTGCCGTGAATTTTAGCATTTGCCGTGATTTGCCATGAATTTTTGCATGGGTTGCACTTTTGTGTCAAAATCCGTAAAATTCGATAGTTAAACATTGAAAGTTGACCCTAATATGACCTCGTTGATCATTATGATAATCATTTGCAGTCGTTCACTGCTGTGTGTATAACTGCATATAGTTACTAAAACTGTTCCTGAAAGTTACTAAAAACGATTAATGTTAGTCATTTTGTGAGACGACAATACATGACTGATTGTTGACTAGGCAGAGAACAAAAATGTTTGTCAATGAGACGTTTTTTAGCGCTATATATGACCGTGAATTGGCACCGTGAATTCGCTGTGAATTCTGCGACTTTTCTAAAAGTATGCCGTGATTTTTTCACTTTTGCACCATGATTTTCGTACAGCCCTAATCATAAATAAGTATTATGGCACAAACAATTTGGCGCAGAATGACTGGCAACCATATCAAACAGACAGACAGATGACAAATGACACTTTGGTGGCATTCGTCACACCTGCTGATGCCAGAAACAAACCTACATAAGTACACGGTCCTGAATCAACCTAAATCCATGTGAATTGATACTAACAAGAGTTGCTGTTGTGCACAGCATATAAGCAGCACCCATGTAAACTGGCCAGTATCACAGGTAATACCTCATTATATGGTAAGTGAAGTGGAAGATGAAGCTTTGGCATATTAGCCACAAGATAATTGGTCAATGCATATCATCTTCGTGTGTGCTGAGTTGGGACTAAAATCACACAATTTCCTCAGAGGAATTCACCCAACATTATTGCAACTTCTTCCTAGCTCGGCAATGCGTATGTTTTCATATATTCTTCCTACAACTGCATCCTTTCTTGAGATTTTGGTTAAGCTTGGTATTTCCGCAAATTTTCCATCAGTTCGACTTATGGACTTTAGTGAATCAGTCCCTAGGCTGAGTCTGCTTCCTGATTGGTGGAAGACAGATCAAGAAGACAAATGGAGAGGGAGCGAGACATGTGTAATCAGTCACTAACAACGAATGACCAAGTACCAAAAATTTAAGTTCGTTTGTCTGGCTGGTTAAGACATATATTGATTCAGCTTGGGTACTGCTAGCCACTCTACACCTAGTGTGCTGCACATAAGCACAACTCACTGGGAATTTCTCCAATTTCCTACAACAGTTACCCCATCACCGTCACAGAGGTTTGGTGGATGGAATGCCAGTCAGTTCCTAAACTACACAGAGTACTGTGCGGTTGACTTGGGACACGGAGGGGTGTTAGGTCCAGCAGTTGAGAGTTCATCATGAAGACGCATCTTCTTGAAGCCGGCTGTACATTATCACACCATCTTCACCTGCGCAACAACTGCCAACTGTACCGCACTACACAGTACCAAACAGTATCTGTATCAGAGTTGCAAAAAACACATTTAAAAAAGCCCAGCCTGGTTTTTTGTGGTTTTGAGTATTTTGGTTTTTAGCTTAAACCGGTTTTTGTAAAAATTCCAATGCCCAACTTGACGGGTTTTGTAGTTTGTACACATCATAACATTAAAATATTACAAATTACGAAAAAAATAATAAATCACTGTGTTAATCTTAAATGAAAAGCATATTTTGCAACACAAATAAGACTGCATTAGCAGCACTATTATTTAAAATGTCAGTAAAACACACCACAGAAAACGTTGTAAATTCATAAATAAATCTGCTAAACATCAGAATAAAGAGTTGCATGGCAAGCAACCAAGGCCAAAAAGTAGCTAAATATTAATAAAGTCTAGGTATGCAGTTAATGCAGGCAGAAGGCATGTAATATAACACAACAAATGTTTGCCAATGCAAACCCTAAAGTCCCTTCAAAGATTTCTTTATATTATGAACCATACTAAAGAAAGGAGGGGTCATTTATGAATTTATTAAATAAAATCATACATACCATTAAGCATATCCAACCAAGCATCTTCAAACGCTGCAAAACATCAACACTTACAGTTAACGGCACTTTACATTATAATCATGTGACCCAAATGGCTAGGGTGCCTCCTAGCTCCAAGTTATCCCCAAAATATATAAAAATTTTAAAAAGTCAAACGGATTAAATTACCACAGTACATAGCACAATTGTGAGCCAAATTATTTCTACAGCAACGCTTCTGCTACCAGAGGGCATTCCTCCTTCAATATTCACCTTCACTGCAGGCAGAAATAGGCATCTGATTTCCCAGTTCTTACCACACATGTTCAACGAGGCTTTGGCATGCCCCTAAGTGATGGTTATTCTCGTAAAACTTTTGTACATAAAAATATGTTTAATGTCTAAGTATGACATACAACTTAACGAACTAAAATTGACCAGCAACGTTAAATCCCAAATGATAATTAGAGTTCAAAATTCAAAAAAAGATGCATAAAAAACCTTAGCGAGAGAGACACTTACTTGCAAGCATGTACGACTGAACATCACAAACTTGAAACCGCTTGACGGAACCAGAACCCACGCGGGACCGAGCTTCATCTTTATAAGTTTGTGCAGAGTTGGGGAGTGGCTGATCGATACACGGCGGGCTGGAAGATGAGGTGAATTGAGGAATACTGTCACTGTACATGAAGCAGACACCTCCACCACAAGAACTGGCAGTGTCAAGACCACCTTGTTCATCACAACACAGATCACCGTTTAGTTCGGACTCTGTCAAATCTTCTGCATGTGCAGCTTCAGTGCACAAGCCACCAGATGTCAGATGGTCTGTCAACGTGCAACCAAAACTGAACACAACATCTGAGACATCATTGTCGTCACTGCCTTGTGAGTCACAGAACATGACGGCGATTTGATGTTTTGCATGTTTGTACGGCACGACACAGCACAGATCCGTACAACGATGAAAACCGTCACCAGTCGATAAAGTACTTAACCGCTGGACAGGATACGTCGTGTAGGTACCCTCTAAAAGGTCTGGCCCAGCAGACATCTCAGTGTTATCATGCGGCTGTTGCTTGGATGACAAATACAACCCATCTTGAGGTAAGACTTCAGTTTCATCAATGTCGGGCGATACAACTTGGTGCGAGGATGGAGAATTTAGCCTCTGGCGTGACTCAGCTGATGACATTGTGGAACAGAAGCTACTCAGGCTGTCCTCCTTGTCATCATCATCATCATCACCAACACTGTTCCAGCTCACCGCTGCATCAACATACATACCTGCATCTCCACATCGGAAACCATCCTCACCAACAAAGTGACTCAGATCATCGATGTCGCTGCTGTCCAATGACTGCGCCAGCGAACCTTCGCTCCAGTTCCGACTGACAGTAGAACCATTCGTAAACTGAATCTCCTCCACGTGGAAACCATTCATATAAGCACATTCTTCCTTACCGTACCCGGTGGCATTCTTTCCTAAACAGAACCCATTGCGGGGTTCAATGCTTTTTGTGCTGTCACCATTGACGGGTGAGGCTATTTTCAATCGGCGCTTCTTCTGAACAAGAATGAATTCCTTCTCCTTCCGTTTAACAATACCATCGTCATGACTCTCGTTAAACATTAAATGGCTGGCTAACTCCGAAGACAGCCATTCATCCTGCAAAAAATTGTCATCCCCATAATTGTTCGAGTCTTGTACGGGAAGATCAGAAACTAGTTTAGATGCAGGAAGCTTTGAGGAGGACCCGTTGAGAAGTCCGTTGAGTGGTTCTGAGTGTGGCAGACAGGCAAGCTCCGACGGCACCGCGGGAACGTCCACTTCTACCCTTGTGTCTCCGTTGCAGCGAAGTTTCAGCTGGTCGACGTCCCCCGCATCTTTCCGCTTGGTCCGCCGTAGCTTTGAGTCATTTGGTGGTGGTATTCGGGTGGATCCAGGTGGTGACTGAACGGATCCTTCCACGAAGGCGAGGAGCTCTTCAACGGGCAAGCTGCCCTTGTACTCTGGGACGTCCTCAGCCATACTGACGCGGTCGTTGTCGCGACCGCCCCGGGCTCCACGTCTCCGTCCTCCCAGGGCGGTCTTCCCAGATGCCCCGGCGGCCGAGGCCCCAGCGGCTGTCGTGCCGCCGCCGGCGCCCGGTACATATGACGCTATCTGACCTATGGTGACGACGACGATGGCAACCAGGGTGAAGTCACGGCCAGGCCACAGCAACCACGCCGACGATCAAACACTGTCTGGATGTCGTGAAGACTTCTAGTCACTCACGGCAGCATGTCAAGCACTACAAACACACAACATGCATTTCTTTTCAAAACTAGCAGTTTTATTCGGCGGCCTGACAGGCTATTTCTCCAGCACCACTGTATCGCTGCACACTGCTAATTACACGCCGCAATCTGTACACAAATAGTGGCAGGTCATGCTGTTATTCTGCCACAGAGTTACAGTAATCTGTTCAGATACCAACTTTGTGCTGTGTCATTTGATAAACCAATCAGAGAGTTAGCCAGCTAAAGTCACATGCAGAAAAAAACTAACATTTCACACTCATCTGCATTCAATATCTACAATATGCACCTTGTGCAGTCATGTGCAATCTAACTACAGTCACAATACCCTGCAGCATTTCGACAGATAACACACACTGGTCCCACAGTAATGACTTTTCAAGACAATGCATGGAGTTATGCCCCTAACAGCAAGCATTAGACTATCTGATGTGTAAGGACTCTGGGGCTAATTATACTGAACAAAAGTTGCTAATTTAAGAAGCGTTTTCAAACAGTAGAAATAATACCGTCGTGGAGTAGTGAAGTAACATTAACACAGAGACAGAAACAAAGAAGACGACATAAACTGAGGCCAACAGCTGCTGACGTGTGTGTGTGCTAAGTTGTCTTGTCTGCTCAGCAGTGTCACTTAGCATACAGATGATCGTAAAACCAAGGCGTCACCGACTGCCCCCTGTTAGGGGCAAAATTCGCGGGACCCCCACATTATGAGTTGATTGAAGCTGCTGATGTATTTCGCCCCCAGAACTTGCAGAAATGAAAGAAATTTGCCATAAAAACAGCTAATTGCTGGAGATCGACATTGCAGACCAGTGGGTGAATAAAACACGTAATAGCACAAAAAAGTGGAACTGCAGAAAAGTTGTCACACCATTAAATCTAAGGCAAAGCTATTTACGCTCGGCTACAACCTGTTAGCTTTCCCAGACCTTTTCTCCCTGACCCACAATCTGTGCCTTGGACCCCAATGACGGCCTTCACCCCAGACCCCTCTTTTAGATGCAGATGTATACGCCCAAATGGCAGCTGTAATTGTCATGCCGCACTTTGACCACTACAGACAGCCAGCCTAACCGCATCGGCGGGCGGGACTGTAAACAGCTAAATATCTCTGGTCGGCTAGGCGACCGGTTCACCAAGTAAATGTGCACAGCACTGAAAAACAAAGGCTAGAAGCACTAGAAAAACTAGAGCACAGTGGGAGTAAATGAGATCATGTGTTGAGCGCATGGGAGAGGAAAAGTGGCCCAAAATGCAACCAGAATATTCTAACCTCTGACTCATTCCTGATTTGCTCCAAAACCGGCCTGGCGACACTGTGATGTTGCCAGTGGCAACTGCATGTGGCATAGCCAGAAATGTGAACTGGGGGGCCTACTTTCTCCTCTCTTCCCCTCCCCCGTTAATCAGGTAGGAGTCTGAAGTATCACCCCCAGAAAAAAAATTTTGGACATAAAAGTGCTCATATGTGAGTTTCAGATCATTTCAGACATCAAAATCAACACATTTATGAACGAGTGTTTTTAGCGAAACTTTCAAAATTCACACTGGGGGCTTGAGCCCTTGCCCTCAGCCACTGTCTATGCCACTGGATTTTGTTTAACAGGCTAATTATCCATGGTCATCAGAAATTAAGCCTGACTCATCTGGAGTTCTGGTCTGCGGTAGACGGATTTTTACAGAGACAGTAAATTACAAATAGCCTACAAACCAACAGCGTCAGAATGAGTTGGTAAATCAGACAATGTCGACATGCCTTTGGGCGTCCTGAGTGAGTTAGGGCTACTAACAAGATTGCACCTACACGTAGGTAAACCAATGAATGGCTTTGTTTGGTGTACTGACCGCCAGCAACGGACGATCCACATTACTGGAGCTCTAACTATCTGGTGAATCGTTAGCTAAGTGCAGAGTGCAGGAACACGGCCGGCCGGCCGGCCGGCACTGTCAGTCAATCAGTTCCATCAACGGAGCAATTACCCGCCCTAACCAGTGACCAGCAGAGGGGGAAGGATGATTAGCATGGGCAGAAGTGACAAGGTCATCAGCGTTGCAGAATACGTTAGGCGCACCACATCCCCCACTCCATACCAACCCACCTCTCCCCTACCC
>Ga0209367_1014001_pt1 | contig 10240 bp, 6 predicted proteins | sample WorMetLIZISLAND2_FD_187412 | JGI IMG/M metagenome (GOLD analysis project Ga0209367, IMG submission 187412) | Marine gutless worms symbiont microbial communities from Max Planck institute for Marine Microbiology, Germany - Olavius geniculatus... ...
TTTGGTCCACTAACACCAGAGATTACGCGGCTAATGTTTACCCACCCTAAGTCAATAGTGCGCGTTTTGCGTATGCTAATGCATTTGTGTGCGGGCCACGTGACTTTGCTACCGGGGGAATTTCACCTCTCAAAATTTCTCCCCCAAACGGACTTAGGGCGCCGGGCGAACTCACGTTGGGCTTTGCCCCAAATTTCTAGCTATCATTATATTTTACAAAACTTACGTTGCAACAAGATCGGTCTTTCTTATTGGTACCTGTACACTTCTGCTTTTTAGATAATCTCGACATAAATTTACATAAATCTGCATACAGCAACTTGCCTCGATCTGCTAAACACTGAACAGTAAGGTCAAGAAAGGCCAATTCATTGTGTATGCATATGAAAAACTTAGCTTAACATTAGCCTAAATGTGCATACAACACAAAATGCGAAATGGATATAATAGACGTTATTTAACGAAAAATTTGTAAACATTTGCATACAACAACTTGCCCCAATCTGTTTAATTGCAAGGTCAAGGAAATTGAGCTCACTGTGTACGTAGATGATAAGACAGTATTTAGCATAAATTTACATAAATTTGTATACAACAACTTGCATCAATCTGCTGAAGTATGTATCTTCCCTATTAACTTGCCTCCAGGAATTTGAGCTCATTTCGTACATAGATTATGAACTTAGATCGCTTGCATCCCATACTATGACAAACTTAATTAACATAAATTTGCATACATTAACTTGCCTCAATCTGCTGAACAGTCAAGATCCAGCATAGTCAGCTCATTTTGTGCAAAAATGATGTACTTTACTTAGCATACATTTGCATAAATTTGTATGGAGAACTTGCCTCAATCTGCCAAATAGATAGACTTCATTTCAGAAAAATTGACATAAATTTGCACATAACAACTTGCCTCGATCTGCTGAACGGTAAGGTCGAGGAAGGTCAGCTCGTTGCGTACAGAGATGATGGACTTTGGTCCCTTGCAACCCATACTTGTGCCCAGACCTCCGTTCAGCTTCAGGACCACCAGCTTGTTCAGCATGTCACGGATCGACTCCTTTGACTCCGACTGTTGTAAATCCTGGTATGGCTTTATCTGCAATATATACCAGTGTTGTAGTTGTAGCAGCAGTAGTAGTAGTTTTTAGTATTTAGTACTAGTAGACTGTATATGCTCTGTTAAGGGACATACAGAGCAATGTAACTAAACTGTACTGAACTGACATAATTTAGTTTTTGATGAAATAACCAATGCATTACAGTAGGCACCATCTAACAGTGTCAGTGACTACATGACTATGCACATGTATGCGTCAACCAATGACCAATGGGCTTGCTCTACTTGTAGTAGTAGTAGTTGTAGTACTAGTTGTAGTATTAGTGGGAGCAGAAGCAATGTAGCAGTACCCAGTAGTAAGCAGAACTAGTACTAGTAAGTTATTCTGCCATATTTATCAAGCTGCTTTTTGTTTCTAAAGTATCAAACCAACACAAAACCACGTACAAACTAATGACAAGAAGCCCAGCTATTGCTCAGCTAGACTGACCATATGCAAGTGTCTGAAGGCCAGCAAATGTTAATGAGAGTTCAGTTTAGTACACCTGTTTGGAGGGAAGGAGAGGGCCAGCAACAGACATAAGATTGTCTGTAGCCTGTCAACAGTAACTGACAACAATGACATACTGTTTAGCCACAATGCATACAGACAGAATACAGCCATAATACGGACAGAAACCTGTGACATAGGTTCAACCTTAACGATCAGCCAAAAACTAAATCTCATGTTCTGTAATAATTAACAATTTTGACTGGTTTTTGAGACATGGTATACAATGTTTGACTGTAGTATGACCAGCCTACCCTAGTGACAGCGAAACGGTGAAACTTGCTGGCGGAGGTTTCTAACCTCTGCCAGTTCATTACATTACTTTGGTGGAAATAATAAACCATGTGTGTTGGGCCAGGGCATAACTGTCAAAAATTCCAGCCTCCACAAATTCCCCGCAGTCTCCAAAGTCTGGATTCTATAAAACCATTCTGAAAAGCCATTACAACTGCTACCCCCCCCCAATCCCAACGACCAGCCTACCCTAGTGACAACTGGGCTCTTGCTGAAAAATTGAATGAGTGCAGAAACTCAGTGAAACTACTGATGCCAAACCTCATGGTATGCAATAATCGGTGACAATAAGAATGTAGTCAGTGAGTGACTTACGGAGCCATCGGGCAGCGGAGTGATTTTGTCCCAGATCACTGAAGGTCCGGTCTCCTGCAGGAAACGCTCAAACAGACGCTCAAAACCGTCAAACTGCTGGCGAATTTCCTACGCACCCAGCGGATAACTTTAACATTCAGTACCAATAATTCTAAAAACGGCACATCCCAAATGTCCAGAACGGTGCTGCAATTTATAAACAAGGCACTCATGAGAGTGCATATCTCTACCACTGAATTTATACTAAACAGTACACGATAATTTAGTTGCATCATATGAATTTCTAAGTTAAAATAACAATATTCAGTGATACTTTCTTTCTTAATGCTAATTAACAGCCAGAACCATAGTACTCTCACCACATGTGCTACTGTTGACATGTAATGATGTCATGCATTGTGAGTCAGTGATATGCACAGACAGACAGACAGACAAAAGTGATTACTTAACCTCCACCAGTTCACTATATTCACTTTGGTGGAAACAATAAACAAATGTGTCTTGGGCCAGGGCCTACCTGTCAAAAATTCCAGCCTCCACAAATTCCCCACAGTCTCCGAACTCTGGATTCCAAAACCATTCTGAAAAGCCATTCCAACTGCTAACCCCCCAATGCAGCAGCAGTTTCCAACGGGGATCTGTGGCATGTGGGACCCTGCTGGTGGGGTGACAGTACTCCCCAAACTCCCTAACAGGTGGGGAGGATCTCGCTCAAACCCCCCTCCAACACCCTTTCTCTCCCTGCCTTAGCCCTTTCAGCTTTGGGCCTCTCTGGCCCATCCCTCAAACATTTCTAGATCTAACAGTGGGCATTACTAGTGTAAACAATCAAGAACGTGCTGTGGCTCTTCTTACATGAAACAGACTCGTGAGCAGAAGCACTTCACAATCTCTGGGCAAGTGGCAGCTGACAGCAATGAGCTAATGACACCGCAGCCATCCACTGCCCGCTTAAGCGAACAATTGGACCCTCGGTTTGCAGCTAGCAGACATACCATCACTCCAATCAGCCACTCTAGGCCTTCACCCAGAGAGCTAGGCATTGTGTGTTCATAACGAACAAGTTCAATAGTCTGATGGTGTATACCACAACATGCATTTTCACTTATGCTAACCCTAACCCCAACCCTACTCTTAGTTTCTGAGGAAATGCAAAGACTGAGTCAACATCTGTCAAAGTGTATAAAAAACCCATAAAAGTTTTGGACTATGAAACCTTCAGACTATTGAACCTTTGGATTATTGAGCTGCCCCCAAACTAGGCTACTATTCATTTCCCATCTCACTCAGTATAGGAGATTGAGTTGATCAGAAATAAGCAGAACTTACAGTCTTGAACTCGGGCTGTGCAGTCTTTATTAGTCGTTCCAGTTCTTTGTTCATAGATTCCTTGGCATCATGCCAGGACAGCTCACGGAACGCTGCGTCCGCAGCCTCGCTAGGTGACCGACGGATTCCTTTCTTCATTGCCTACAACATACAACTAACGTAAATGACTGCCACTGGCTTCCATCCCCTCCCCCGTATCTAGAATTGCAATCAGACCTGCTCAAGTTCCCCTCCTCTATCTCCTTCTTCTCCCCCCAGATATGGGCAAAGCCCAGCTCCACCAAGCAGTTTGTGCTGTATTCTGAGTTAATACCAATATTTCTGGTGACAGCAATTTTGCATACGCCCTTTACAAAACTGCCTCTTCCTCATTTTTTCAGGCAAGGTATTATCCACTGTGAAAACTCACGGAAGATAAGTAAGCGTTTTCGCTATCTGCCGTGAATATTCTGTCTAGACGAACTGTAACCAGTAAACTAGATCCGTCTACACGATTGCCCGCTATAGCGAAAGCCGTTGTGTCTCGCCCGGGACACGGCGGCTTTCGCTATGGCGACAACCGCGACTGACAACCTCGGCCGTAGCTTCGCGGATCGCCAGTCCACCAACTAGCTCCTCAGGTCTAAATAGACCATCACGGGCAGCCGTTGGCACTTTTTTTGTAGGCATTTGCACCGTCGTCGAACTTGTAATGCATATTGTACACTAATTTATGGTGTGCATTATTGTCACATAAATCTTTCGAAAATGCTAAACCTAACCCAATCGCTAACCCTAACGCTAACCCTAAACCTTATCCCTAACCTTTATATGTGTAAGCGAAAACCGTAATTTAAATATTAAGCACAAAATCGTACTGTATTGCACGTGAAATTGTTGCCCCTGGTGAATGTAAATGTTGCGTAAAGACACGTCTCTCGACGTCAATTTTAGTACAAACTTAGCTATGGCGGCCTGTTGTAAACGATGAAATTATGCTGAATAAGCGATAAAATAACACAGTAATACTTTACAGTATTAACTGAAAAAAGAAAAAAGTATACAGTTGCAATTTTCGTAGATATGGATTTTCATGGCAGATAGGAAAAATGCTTACCTATTTTCCGTGAATTTTCATGGCAGATATAATCTTCTTTTTTTTCAGTGAAACCGAAATGTCGGCAAAACCGATGCAGTTTGCATAAACAATAAGATCATGAAAATTGCAGTTCTGAGCAGTAAAATAATTGCATAAGAAGTTGGAATAGGGTTAGAGTACATTAAGCCCAAGTACCTAACCATAGGCCTATAGACCACTTACATCTAAGATGGTTAGAAATTTCAAGTTCCTACTACGTGTGGCCCGCAATTATTTTACTACTCAAAAATGCAGCATTACGGAACAGTTTACGAATGGCGTCGATTATTAGAAGCAGCTTTTATGGCTATGTACGGTGTGCACTGGAGGTGACATGTTTATACAAACTGTTCCATACCCAAGATGCGACAATCAGAAATAACATTTTAGATAAGTTTTTGGGCAATTTTCCTTGACAAGACTTTTCCCCTGACATTTCCCTGTTTTCCAGACAAGTGGAATACTGCTTACAACTTTAGCGCTGCGGTTGTGGGCGTCACAAGCGGTGTCACGTAACCAAACGAATGCCGACCACACAATAACAGTCCCAAACTCGAACAATTACGCTAAATTAAATTGAACTAAATATTGCAAAATAACGGGTTTTAGTCGAACAAAAGACGGGTCAACCATACCGCGACTGACATTAACGGATTCCAGACGAGAAAACAACGTAATTTTCGTTTGACACGTCCCTCTCCCACCGACCTTCACAGTGTCACGTGACGACTGACCTCGATATTTTTATTTAGTGATGGGCAAGCTGATACATTTCAGTTTTCGTCGTTTATTAAAAACAATAAAAGTGATGCGTTTGTTATGTTGCTATAAACAAATTAACGCTTAAAAATTTTTTCCTTATATTTATTTGTTAAAACAACAGTTCCGAAAGAATTTTACAAAAGTTGACTGTTACGAAATTACGTTACGTAACGTTACGTGACAACTGCCTGGTGCGCGTCGCCATGACGACGTTAGTAAACATTTTTGGCGGATACCGCAAATCGATGACGCGTACGAATAGGCGTTAATTAGTGGCTGAATATTCGTTGTTTTGTGATGACTTTTACAATGTTGTGAGCTTGTGACTCGTGAGGTTTGTGGTCGGATTTGTAACAACATAACAAATGCTTGCACGCTATGTTCTGATTGTGTTTACAATTTCATTCAGTCATACGCAAAACTACCTTAATTGTAAAATAGGGTTCACATTAGTACTAGCGCCGTTGTGTGAATCACGGCTGTGATCAGGGCGCGTACAGAGCGACGTAACTGAACTGAACTGACTTCGTTTAGTTTTGGACTAACTGACCAAGGGGCAAGCAATAATTGTCTAGAGGCATCGTCTAACGGCGTCGGTGACAACGTGACTACGCTCACGTACGCGTCAGCCAATGACCAGTGAGCTCGCCCTGCACGCCCATGGATACTATGCTTGATTCGCTTGCCATTGGAAAGTTGAGTGGAAATTTGAGCGAGGAAATTCGCTGTTCTAGTTTAGAGTAGAATCTAGTTAAGTTGCTTGGCGTTTGGTTTCGTACCATGGTTTTATGTTGAGTCTGGTTAAATCGGTGAAATGGGTAGACTCAACTCTTGATTAGTTACTGGCCTGACATAGAGGTAAAGCCTTGTCCAGTCGATGAAGTTGCTCTACACTGGGCCGGGTTAGTACTTGGATGGGTGACTGCCTGCGGGCAGGTAAACCATCTCGGTATATAACCAGCCACCTAGGTCAACTCAGCCTTGCATCCTTCTTAAGTAAATAAATCGAGTACCGGCCAATCTGGCTCTGGTGGGTGGCCTATGTATGTAATGTAAAAAACGTAAAGTCCTTCCCGAGCTTATGGCCCATAGGGCGGCGCTGATCTCCGTTTCCTAAGGCCCTCAGCCAGTCACCAGTTTTTACACTGCGAGACCACGGATATGGGGCCACTGTATCGCGTGGTGTGCCTGTTTATGTCCCAGCGGTGAAGCAGGTACCAAATTATACTGCTTAGTGACAGAGGCACATGCATGTGAACAACTTGCAGTGTTCTGGTGCGGAGTCGAACCTGTGCCTCTGAGTTACCTCATGTATGTAAATTAATGTAATAATATTATTCTGTTTTGCTGTGTGTGTGTCATGTAGTGATGGCTGATTTTAATGTTCTACCAATCAGTGATTCATTCTCCATTCAGCGTTGTCTGACATGGGCCGAGCCTTCCAGACCTCAGTTCCAGCCTTCAACACGACCACAGACACACGCCAGGACACGCCCTGTCTCTGGTAATGTGCTACTCACTCAATACCACAAAGTTATTAAATCACACAACTGGCGCCCTCTGTCGAATTGACAACAACAGCAGGCCCATGGAGAAAAGAGCAGGGTGAGGGGGGTAAGTTACCCCAGGCCCAGACGTTTGAGGGGCCCAGCCATCGCTGAACAATATAGCCTAAACTGCGCTAGAATGTGCAGTTTTAAAAAGAAAAATTCAAAAATTTTCTCTTCAGAGGGGCCTCGCAAGAATGTTTCCCTGGGGCTCGGTGTGACTTTCGACGAGCCTGCCATGGCAAGCAATCTGATACTGATAATCATCATGTTATGTAACAATTTGGAGCATCTGCATTTTACATGGTAGTGCATTGACATAAAATGTGTGAGTTGGAAAATGAGTGCACTTCACATAATTCTATCGTCTTGGCCATCGGCTTGCCAAAGATTACCAAATTCGGTACAGATTTGATGAAGTTCTGACAAAAACAATTTGGGACATTTTTTGGCCCACTCTATGCATACAGCAGTGTCTATCCCCCTGGAAATCTTGGAGCTAGGTATTCGCCTCTTCTAAGTTCTAATTGATTTGTTGATTAACTGATTGCTTGGTTGTCTGTCAGCTCCTACGTACGAGCGTTTACATCAGATACGGCCTACACAGATGATGGCATTCAAACCACTGGAGACACGAGTCACCAAATGGGCACCTTATGCACGTGAGTCACACAGTGCCAGTGGCTTCTATCCCTAGCTGCCTGCACCCACCAGGTTACCTGGTAGGCGTAGCTTGCGCCCATTGAAAAATAGGTGAGAGTTTTGATAAGGTTGCAGATCAAAACTTTCCGCTATTTTCACTGGGCAAACTACACCCATAACAAAACTTCTCCCATTTTTACTCCCCTTATTTTTCAATCTGCACCTTTAACAAAATCCTACCCCCCTATTTTTTACTTCTCCCTTATTTTTCATTAGGTATAAGGATAGAAGCCACTGCATTGGTGCTGTAGTTTATAGTGTGTTCGTTCAGTCAGCAGTAGCATTAGTTGTAACTTGGAGGCTGTGTATTAGGCCTACACTTTTGTTTAAATGACGATGACTGTCATTAGTAATTTAATAGGCATAAGTTAGATCACTTTTTGCCTGTGCTATTTTTCTGTAGGCCAAATGCTACTTCTTAGTCGCAATTTTTGTCTGGTCAAGACAGACTTAATGAATCTGATATTATAGAGTCTTTCTGAGTTTCACTTTTTGCGCCAGTGATATGACAGCGCAGAGACGTAGACTCCTAGTCGTTGAGTCGCCGCACTGCAGTGCTGCTTATGCTCATACCACGCTACAATTTGGCAAGTTGTTTCACAGAGAACATGCAAACTGCACAGCAGTTCGCATGTATTAACTGCTATCACCAGAATAGCTGTTTTGATCTCAAAGTGCAGTTCACAAACCATTTGTCGGTCGGGCTACGCCTGGATTTCCTGGGAAGCTTACAGAACTTGGCTGGCTAGACCCTAGGGGCCCCTTGGGAAAGGGGAGAGGAAATTAAGAACGAGAATGGGAGGAGGGAACGTGGAGGGAAAGGGGATAATTGGATAAAGCATAGGGAAGCGAAGTAGAGAGAAAGGGAAAGGAAAAGGGGGTGGATGCAGCCATAGAGTGTAGGCACTGAAGGAACGGAGCTCGAAGGGGAGGGGGGCTTGAGCCTAAAGTAGGGGGAACATGAGCCCAAAGTGGGGGAAAATTTGCGCCCGATTTTGACTTCAAATTTGAGGGGACAGAAGCCACTGCACAGTGGCATGTCTTCAAATTGCGGGCTACTAGGTCTCCTCCAAGAAAATTATTCAGAGCCCTCTTTCCTTCCTTTCCCTTCAGTCGCGCTCCCTCCCCTCCTGCCCTCACTTTCTGTTTTTTTTTCCTCCTGTTTTTTTTGTTTTCCCCTACGCTAAATTACGGACAGTTATGGATGCTCAGAATTTTAATTGTGCTCCAAAATTGCCCCAAAATGGAGACTCCCAACCCCAAATTTGGCCGTTTGGAAACAGTCTTTGACAAGAAAAGTTTACATCAGGCTAAAATAGAGGCGGTGGTGATGGATAATTGTGTGTTAACCAGTATAGTAGTAGTAATAGAAGTAGTAGAAGTACCAGGTAGTAATTTGTTCACTTTGTTTGTAGCACGCATTGCGGACTGTCACTTTTTCTCATCGACCCCAGCGCCGCTGGGAAAATCCTGCACCTCGACTGGAGGCGGTCCAACCAATTGTACAGCTGTCAACAGTATTAGCTACAATGCATTGAACGACCCACATCTCTATGACTACTACATCCGCAAATTCATTGCTATGGACCCACTCTTGCCTGCACCGGTACATACGCCATGTCTTGAAATTAGCTATTCGCCTATAGATAAGTTAGCGTAACGCCGTAACGACCCGACAGACTGTTACAAATTTTGAAACATTCATGGGGACAATCATTCTGAACTAGTCTTCAAAGTTTTACTTTAAAGTGGCTACCATTAGCTTTGGCTAAACTCAGTCTAAAGCAGGAAAGCAGCAGGAAAGCAGGTACGCTGCTGCTTGGTTCCTTTGTCAGTAGCAATGCATTGAACAATGCGAACAAACTCTGACGTCTTAATGATGTTACACTCAGCACACACGGTAGGGGGAGGACGTCATAATAGCTGTGCTGGTAAGTAATGTTATGGTAGTGCAAAGTACTATTATGTCGTTGAAATTCATGAACTGCAAACTGAATATTAAAGTGTGTTCAAAACAAGGGGTCGCTACTTTTGGGACACAGTGTAGTAGTAGTAGCAGTAGCAGTAGTAGTGGAGGCTATTCTACCAGCAGTGCCCAGAGGCATAGGCCTAAGTCCCTAGTGGGTAAAGCCCCCTTTCCACCTTAACCTGAAAGCGTTAAATTCGAGTATTTTCACTCAAATATTTCGTTTTTTGTGGAACATTTTTTATAACTTTTACATTCTGCCTCAAAAAGGAATGTGGTTGTATTTCCCACTGCATGACTGAAGGGGAAGGGGGCTTGTGCTCCCTGGATCCGCCATTGGTATTAATAGTAGTTATACAGTATCAGCAGTTAAGGGGTTAAATGTGGTCAGTGGCTTAAACGGATGTTTAAACCTCTTTATGTGAAACCCATCTCAGTTACGGAGCATCATCTGCCATATCAGCAGTTAAGGGGTTAAATGTCAGATGAGTGTCGATGCGCTGACCATAAAGTAACAACACGAATGAAATCTGATGCCAATACAACCGAATGAAAGAACATGCCGGCTCGGACGTCGCCCGGTCAAACAAGG
>Ga0209367_1014002_pt1 | contig 10240 bp, 9 predicted proteins | sample WorMetLIZISLAND2_FD_187412 | JGI IMG/M metagenome (GOLD analysis project Ga0209367, IMG submission 187412) | Marine gutless worms symbiont microbial communities from Max Planck institute for Marine Microbiology, Germany - Olavius geniculatus... ...
CTTTCGTATGATATTGGTTCACTCCACAAGCTAAATGTCGTAGATCATGCAGGTCTAAAATGGTAATGGAAGTCTTGCAGCTGTTGCTAAACCGTCTCTGAAAAATGAATAAAACTGTGTTTTATTCATTGTGTCCATTGTGCCAAAAGGCCACACCTTTCCAAACATCATTAGAATCCGTTTGTATCTTGCTGAAATACGTTATAGGTTGCAAAATAACTGTTTCCGTCCCCATATCTGCCCACATCGGTAAAATGGTGACAAATAATCAATGACTTCCGAGAGAATCTGGTTCGCCAGCAAATTTTAGTCGATTGTTGTTAGGGTAACGCTCCACTTCTCCGACTAAAATCATCAAAATCCGTTCATAGTTTGGTCACATATCATCATCATATACATCATCATCGTTTATTACGCTACCGAGGCAGCACATCGTGCATATATTGTATAAAACCACACACTCACAAGCATGCAAACATAAAATACAAAAGATAAAATATACAATAGGCCTACGTTAAAATATGCAATATAAATTCGCCGTAAACATAACCTCCTCGGCAGAGAAAATCCATCTGCTCGTTCAGCGAAATTGTGTGTGTTGCCGACGATATCCACACCGCTAGCGCGAGTCAAAAAATACCGCAACACCATTGCAAGTTTTTGTCGTCAGTTTCAACAAACATTGATCTTTTTCCTAGAAAAATTTTAATGACGCATGCACATTTTCTACGGTAGTGCAGCGGCACAAATTTGACATGCTGACCGCTCATCGTTGCAAATCTTCCCTGGAGTGTGCTTGTGAAAGAAATAAGCTTCATAATCGGTCAACATTTGGCCAGGTTATGACAAAAAGTCGGTGTCTCATTTTCTTGACTCATACTGTAGCGACGAGCTGGCGAAACGGATTAGTAAAGAAGAATAGCCAGGCAGTCCATCGTGCGACCTAAATTCGTCGTAGTCGTCGTCGCCATTTTCGAATATTACAGGAACGAAATGGATTCGAGACCGCGAGGGCTATAAACGGGAACTAGGAATACAGACAGCAGTTCGTTACGCATCGCTGGCGTCATTGGTTTCCATAGCAACCGTCGCTGCAGCAACCAGCTGGAAACCGTACGATAACCCAGCTTCGTCCTCATAACAGCGAACTCTCACTGCGTGTGTGATTTTACTGTCCTGCAGCTCGTTTGTGAGCGTAATTCTGCTCAAATGTTTCTGCAACATTTCTGCGCTTTGAAGTGGTTACATGTAAAACAAAAACAAAAAAAATAATTTCGTATAGCAAGGTGCACGAGTGTGACAGACGATAGACAGACAGACAGACCAAGTTACGGAGGAATGTGTAGCTATAGGCAAAATCGCTAGCGCTGCAAGAAGCAACTTCGCTCAATAAAAATACATTGTGAAACATTTCTGAAAATGTATTTTTTTGTAACGACAACCTAAAAAGCGCGTGGGCGTCTCGCAAACAAATAATGCACTGCTTGCGCCAGTAATGGAGTGCTTACACGATCCAGCAAACGTCCAGCAAACTTCCAGCAAATGTATTCAAAATACACGTGCTAATGCTGGACGTTTGCCGGACGTTTGCTGGATCGTCTAAACACCCTATAATAATCTTTAATCGCAATAAGATGCAGCATACAATAAAAAGTACAATACAATGCAGAAGCTAATTATTAAAAAACCTAAGCTAAAAAACAATATTAAGAAGAAAACGGAGAAGACCATGTGTATGTCACAGCATACTTCTGAACAAACTTGTGAAGCCTACGAGCAATGCATAAATCAGCACTCGGCAGATCAATAACTGTTCTGATAAACTTAGTGTCCTTTGCACTATAGAACAGCCCAAAATTCTATATACAGCTCTGTCGAGCACATAGTTCAACATAGCTATCTCAGACTTTGTAAGTGGCAAAACTTCAACTGCATACAATAACACAGGCAAACACAGTGACTTCATATAAACCACAATGACATGACAGAGCGGTTCGTTTGTTCACGGCACGCGACGGCGCCGTAATGACGCTGCATGCTTTACAGGCAATTAATTGCTGACAGTGATAGTCATCGGATGACATGCATGCATCTGGTCGTCTTTTTACATCCCACGTAACGCAGCTTAATGTAGCAAGATCGTAGCAAAGATGAATAAACCCAATCTCCACTGTATAATTCGATTTTGTGTGGACTAGGCTAATCAAACAACAAGTCGTGCAAAAAGCTGCATGATATGTCAATTGAGTTGTGGATATGTTGCAATGAAGACTTCCAATCTTTCAACAAAACATTTTTAAAAATACTTTAGCGGCTGCCGACAGCCCGTGCCTAAAACATCTTTATACAGCCTATCTAGCAAATAATGTTTTGGATGTAAAAACATTAGGACATTTTGGAATTTGAACCATTGTTGATCTGCAATTCGCGCGTGATTATCCTAAAACGTTTCGCGACATCTTTGCTAGATTTTGCTAGATATTCAGCGTGAAACATTTTGCGAATAATGTTCGAAGCGTGCAGAATAAACATGCAGAATAAAACACAAAACATTTGCAAAAACATTTTATGTGACTGCTTTATTTTGCATTTAACGACCCTTCTCATCCTGTACGGGCTTCTATGTTAAAAAAAAGTTCATGTTTTAAATTTTAGTTCAAGGGGTTAAACTTTAATAGATATCTTTATTTCGCCTCAAGGGCAGCCACAAACACAAAACTGTAACAAGACAAGCACACACACAAATGTGCTGAAGTTAGAGTTAGAGTTGCATAGCTTCAGACGGACGGCCGCACACTATATGTCGGCACTGCGCCAACACATTTTTCGGCTGAGCTAGAAAGATACAAGAAATATGAGCTACGGCTCACGAGACGCGCGAAAGCCTATAGCAGTTCCTGTTCGCAAACTGCCTGTCTGTCTCCAGCTGTTTTCACGAAAGACTGCACAACAACGGTAAAATAACGACTTTTACGGGGGTACCGCTGTTTGATGCCGTCATGCGCAGGTTTCCTTAAACCTAGAAAATCGAGACTTAGACCGTCGAAATCTACGTTCAATGCTGAAAATTTCTTACGCAGTTCTTCCGTGTCTATCTCAATTGCTTTCAGCGCAATTCGCTCTTGAAAAGTGTCTCGCAGCCAGAAATCGCCAGAAAATCCATAAAACCCCCTATTTTAGCGTTCAAGGTCATCCAAAGTCATTGAATTCAATGGCAATCGAGAGCCAGTGTACGACTTTCTATTAGTGATTAATAGTAACCTAGGCCCTATCTCGCACCGTTATTGAGATACAGCGACTTATTTGCCAAAAATCGCGAATTTTTTTACCCTCTCTCATTTAGCGCCCTCGTTTGAGGTAACTCCCTTAGAATTAATAGAAAAGCTTTGCGGTTCCTAAAACTAGAGTCTTCCGGTGAAAACTTGGTGATCCTAGCTTGCACCGTTTTTGACTGATCCACCCGTGTGACAGACGGACAGACAGACGGACGGACAGAATTGCGATGACTAAGATGCGCTGAAAGCAGTAGCTGCTTTCGCGCGTAAAAACTAAAAAGTGTCGCATGGGCTGAAAACATGAGATGACAGTGATTAGTGCCAGAGCACGCATTGACCGTGTGCTTGTGCTGCTGAGCTGCGTAAAAGATGCTGCTGCTGCAGCTGCTACTGTCCAATTACTGTAGCTTGTAGCCGATTGATTAATCACTACATGTGTCTAGTGGGCACTGCGACGGACTGGCGTGCTAAAAAGGTTGCTTTGAATCGATTGGCTACACAAACAAGCGCTTGAAATCTTACTGAACAGTCTGTTTGGACAATCAGTCAAAACATACATGTCGCCAACGAATCAGAGGAGCATATGGCGATTTTATTCTCTTAATTTTACGAGTTTCAGTAACAGAATGATTTTATACTTTTTTATGTAGGGGTGCGCCAAAAAATTTTGCCCCTGAGGTTTTCTGATAATTTTTCCGAAACGGCTGAGAATTTTTAAACAAAATTTTACACGTTTATTATCCATTCAGATTTATGCTAGCCTGCGAAATTTTATTCAATTATCTCCAACTTTGACAATGTTATGCCGTATTAAGCGCCACCACCCACCGAATTTTTACATTCCACAACACGTCCATCACGAGTTTCACTAACTGACGATAAACAACGGGTTTAAAACAAAAATAATTGTCATTTGCTCAAAACCGGTGCAACGTAAATAAGTAAATTAAAAAGTTAAAATTCTGGTAAAATGTAAAAATTCGGTTGGTAGTATCGCTTAATACGGCATGGGGGGTAAAATTTTTTGGCGCACCCTGTATAGTTCGTGGAGTGCAGATCGTCTTCATCCGCTATTACTGTTGTTATAGAGACTATAGCTGATTGTTCGCCCTTACTGTAGGCTAGGCCTACAGGCAATGTCAACAAATCGATCGAGCTAACGCAAAATTCATCGTAAAATGTTACGTAAAATGTTGGGCCTTGACTACTTCGAAAAGATTTCGAAGATCAGCCTCAAGTTACGCGCAAGCTGCAATTATTTCCTAGCAGCGTCGAAGAACTCAATGAGTGGGTAACATGTAGCACGCGTTAGGCGACTGACAAACTGGCGACACTCAAGTAGCGATGGCCATTCTTGTTATTTTTAACAAATCGTTCATGACTGATGCCATACATACTGTGCACCACCGATCTCTCGGTATTTTCAGCAGCGACCGACGATATACCCGGTACTGTTATTTCCAGAATTTAGAAATAACAGTATAGATTGCACCATATCTGGAATCCAGATAGAGTGCAACCTCCGCCACGTCCAAGGCAATGGCTACATTTAAAATAAAATAGATTTCGTAAAAATGTTACAAAAGTTTGTACTGTTTTATTTTACACGTAACTAAGTCCGAATCATTTATTCAAACGCAAATGTTCTACGCTAAAATTTGGCAAATGTTACGAAACATGTCATGAAAATCGAGCACGGCTTAAAAATATTCAGCGGGCACATGGACGTAAAATGAAGCAATTTTACCAGCATTTTTATATCCACAGCCTAACTACGAAAAGTCGACGGTTCTGAAATATTTTTGCAATAAAAAAACGTTTCATCGTACATGTAATCAAGACTTAGGAGTGGTTTAAGGCAAGGGTGGGAGAAAGCCGTTTGCACGCTTGATTGCTACACGACGACCAACAAGGTAACGTACGATGATGCACAAACAACAGCTAGACACGACGACACATAGTACGATGGACACAGAAGTCTCATTACCGTGCGATATCTAGCGGAAAATCGAGACAACTTGGTCCATACTGCTCGTGCCGTGGACGCTCATTTAGCGTGCACGCATGACAAGCGCAATTTATAGACCGCACAATACAGCTCGCCGGCTTCTAACAATAAGCGCTCCGTCATAATAACCATAAATGCTAAACAGATAATAATACGCATGTGGCTTTTCACACTAAATAACTCAAACATTAATTTTTGAGCGTTAGGCTTAATTTTCGCTCGCTTAAAAAGTTAAAACAGTTTTTAAAACTCGTACTAGCAAATTGTTAAAATAGCGCTGTGTTTGGTTGATTTAATCGTACGGAAAAGATCACTTTAAATGGGCTATGCAAAAAGTATTTATATTTGCATAATTTAACGTAGTCTGTTTGAAGTAATCGTTTCCGCACGGTTAAAGCGATCAACCACAGCGCCATTTCATCGTTTGCAATACAGTGTTATGTGCAAGTTTTCGTTCAAATCGTTGCAGGCCTACAATGTATTGTGTATTTGCTGTAGGCCTAGACTTTTGATTTGCAGTAGAGTTGCTGTTGCACAGAACGGTTTGTTGTACAACGGATCCGTGCCCGACAAATCGATCTTAGCGGAGTTTGTGCCTCCGAGTAACTAACTGGTCATTCAGCCTGAGTCCTTCGACTAATGAAGATGTTCATCACACGCGCAGTGAGAAGAGCCGAGCTGCTGCTAACCAGTTTGTTCATAGAGTTAACATGGATGAGGACGCTGAAATCGCGAGACCTGACATCGCGAGACTGGACAACGCGAGACCATGTAGTAAGCACCAGATCAAACAGCAGTTGAACAGAGGGACTGAATAGTCCTTGACGGATTATTACTGCTGTTTGCTGTTTACTATTTCATTAAAAGACAATTATCTTATCATCTGTATTACATTGTTGTGACAATAAAGTGTATCTTGTGCTTTATTTACTGTTGCTTTATAAACTTTGTCGTTTTAGACGTACTGCATTATCGTAACATTAAATTGTATTTGACGCGTTATTTACTGCTTCGTTAAACATAACACGCTTAGACGGTATACAGTAATACACAGATGACTAAGACAATTAAGACAAACTGATACCTACAGTTCGTATAATATTCATGGTAAAAAAACTTATTAGTGAGCAGATACTCGAACATTGAAACAAGTCTCGCGATGTCAGGTCTCGCGTTTTCAGTCGCCCCACATGGATCTCGCAGCCGCGGCCAAGACGCAGATCACCTAACCTCTGCAATGCTTCACGCCATCCGTCTTGCCAACATCGGCGACGACTGGGCGAGGCCTGGCCTACATGTGATGAGCGAAGGACGCAATCACCCCCACGGCCAAAACATACTGTTTCAACAGGCCTTTCATTCGTGAAGCTTTCTCCAGCGGTATACAACGGGACAATTTTTGCATCTCGGCGTCTAGTCTAATTTAAGTACTCTAATGGCCATTTTATACGTCGGAACAGACCAAGACCAAGACCAAGACCAAGAACGTTTACAGCAATTCCAGTATCCGTAGCCGAATTTAAATAAAAAAGTAAATAAATCTGTTGTAACATAACGCAAATTTAAATGCAAAGACACAAAAGAAAAAAAATTACATAAACTTGAAAAAACAATGGTTAACAAAAAAACATTTAAAAATTTTTTTAACACAGCTGGGAAGATAGAACTGAAGTTAAGGAGGACAAAAATACAAAAAAATAAAGAGAAAGACAGAAAGAAGAAAAAGGTATATAAGACAAGAAGAATATAAGGCAGGAATTAAGGGAAGGTCGCCCCCAGAGTAGTGTTTAAAAGTAGGCGCCTGTGGCTGTTAAGACTGGCAAACGGACGGATCTACTACATGTAGATCTGAACAGTTGCCGTGGTAAGAGCGCTGCACTGCCGTTCAGCTTCGCGACGCCGGTAACCGGTTAATCAGAAATACAGACAAACCACCCCTCATACAACAAAACCACCTTTTCAGTGTGTCACGTTCCCGTCGCTTCATACTTGTCGTTACGATTCTGCACACGTCGTTACGAATGTTACGCGCTTTTAACTCGATTAACTTCGGACGAAAAGCTTAATCTTAATCTCGCTCTTGCGCTTGCAGCCTTGGATTTCGACTTGCTATCGCGATAAAGACACGACGTTTTAAGCTCTTAAGGCGCGTATACAGCGATTTAACTGAGTTGACCAATGGGCGAGTAGTAATGTTCACTTCAGTTAGATCGCTTTGTACGCGCCGTTAGCAGCACAGAACACGGTGAAATCTTTGAATAATTCAACGTAAAATGTAACGAAAGACACAGCTAAGGTGATGTTCAAATCGATTTTACGCAAAAGTGTGTGGCGAACGGCGATAATCTGCGTAGTAAGTAGGAAAACGCCAGATTAGTTAAAACTGCCAGCGATGACCTAATCTGTTTGCAAGAGCGCATCGCACGTTTCACCAGCGGAGGGAGTTTGTCGTAGGAGACTTTTGGCCGGACGCTTGGTTAATAATGATCCAATGCCCGCCATTACCGCGAACTGCAGTCTAGCCCGGCAGTCAGTCGGTCGTCGTCGTCGTATTTATTTTCCACATCGTTTCGTCTCTCTCGGATGCGCTTGTCCGCTTTATCTGTCCGTTCGTTCGTCCTCATCCCTGCATTCCGGTTCTTCGGCAATGGCTTCCCCTTCCCTGGATCCCAGTCCTGGCCTTCCTTCCCATACATCTCTCCGTTTCTCTCCTCGCAGTGTCACATTGGCTTCTATCTTCCTTGGCGTCATTCTATACCGCCGGACGAACAAACTTCGTACCGTGCGGCGGCCTCGATCAGACGTAATTATTGGCAGCATTCGACGCCTGCAGTATTAGAATTATTCCCGACGACACAATCTGCCGCCGCCCACAGTTCCGCGAAAGGATTTCCGTACGTCCCAAACGTTTCACGCGTTTACGACCTTAATGATGTTAACTCAAGGTCGTGGAGAAAATGTGAAGGTCATACGATATTCGAGTGAGTTTCTGTGGCGAACGAAGGCATGACATTCACTTCAACGCCTGGCGAATATGACGGAAACGTAACTTCCACTACATTGATATGTAGTAAACTTGTTGGACAGCGAATCGTGGAACACGTTACATCTTGACACGTCAAGACGTTGTTGATTCGTTGTTGCAAGGCTTTCGATATTTGACTCTGAACTATGAATAATTTTTGGAGATTTGTTGCACAGTTTGTTAAGTATAACATGCTGTACAGCAAGTTGTACAACAAGTCTGCAGCAAATCGGAGTGGAGTACGGACTTGAATATAGCGGCACTAAGGCTCACTCCACACGTCAGTGAAATGATCGATGCTGTTGTAAGCGCCTATATACACCGTGTCGGAAAAAAGTAACCCCTTAAACATCGTACAATAGAAACGTCAAATCTGAACAAATCTAAGTAAAATTTCGTACATTTAATTCGCAATAAATTGTTAAAACGATAAACAAATTTCGTTAAAAATATCACTAATTAGCAGCGTTATTAATTGTTGTACACTGTATACCGATAACAAAATATTGCCGTTACCAATATAGCGTTAGACAAGCAAACCCCTTGTTGCCGTACAATTGCGTAACTCTAATAAACAACATTTGATTCTGGCAAAATTGTACATCATCCACGCACCATTTATTTGCAATTAAAGTGCCAAATTTCAGTTAAATCTGCCAAAGCAAACAGTATTTACGGCGGCTTATGTGAGGACATTCCAAAACACTTTATTATTAGGTTTTTGAGTTTAACGTTATTCACAATAATCAGAAACTAAAGTGTTTTGAAGTGACCTCACAAAAGCCGCTGTAGCTATTGTCTGCTTTCGCAGATTTCACTGAAATTAAGCGTTTTGATTGAAATTAAATGGCGCACTGCTGACGTAGAATTTTGTTAAAATCAACTGTTGTTTGTTGGAGTTATGCAAATGTACACTAACAGAGGGGTTTACTTGTGTAACGCCATATTGGTAACGGAGATATTTTGTTATCGATATTCAACAATCAATAACTCCGCCGAGAAGTAATAATTTTTAACAAAATTCGGCAATCACTTTAGCAATTTATAAAAAAAATCAAGTGTGCGAAACGTTATTATGATTCGTTCAGATTTGACATTTTTATTGCCCGATCTCTATAGGGGTTGCTTCTTTTCCGGACACAGTGTACATATAACTGCCAGCGTTTGACACTGCCACTGTTTGCAGTCTGTCAAGTATGCGCAATCGTTTAATCCAGGCCTACTACATCTTTGTCATCGTCATCATGTGTGTAAAAATAAACGTTTATTAACGTTTTTATTTCGTTTAAAACGTGTTTTAATGGTTTGACCAGTGGCAACTACGCCGTCGCGTGCACCTACGTTACCACTTCAGCAGAATTAACCAAAATAACAACATATACAGGGTATTCCAAAAAAACGGATACCCAGTTTTATTTTTGGGATAACTTTGGTAATTCAGCACCGATTTTAACCATTCTTTCACTCTTACAAGCAGAAATTTATGGCGCGTTAACGTAAACTTCTTCCACCCACCGCACCTTTATGTGACCACATTACCTAGCAAAACAGTTCTCAGTTCGTAAGCCCATGATCAAACAGCGACCATCCTTTGTTATTCTGCCCATATCAAACGATTTATTCTAAAAATTATTACTCGTAAACAAAGTAAATAAACACAATATGACGTAACAATGACGTCACAAGGCACTACTGCGAATAAGTAAGTAAGCTTAACTATTTTATGCTGCGAAATTGATATCTTTATGTGTTGCCTGTTCTCCGAGACCACTGTAGCTTTGACAGTGTTTGTTTTGCTAGGTAATGTGGTCACACAATAAAGGTGCGGTGGGTGGAAGAACTTCACGTTTACGTGCCATAAATTTCTGCTTGTAACAGTGAAAGAATGGTTAAAATTGGTGCTGAATTACCGAAGTTATCCCAAAAATAAAA
>Ga0209367_1014003_pt1 | contig 10240 bp, 9 predicted proteins | sample WorMetLIZISLAND2_FD_187412 | JGI IMG/M metagenome (GOLD analysis project Ga0209367, IMG submission 187412) | Marine gutless worms symbiont microbial communities from Max Planck institute for Marine Microbiology, Germany - Olavius geniculatus... ...
ACCAAATTTCATGCAGTTTACACAGTAAATGTATATAACAGTCATTAACAGACCAATAAATCTAACACTTCTCCACTCTAGCAACCTTGCATGTTCTATATCACACTTGAACTGACAAAATTATACTCAACTGATGAGTCCAACTGATAGTCTAATAAATGTTTCTTTACTCACCTACGTATGCATAAGTATATTATGCTTAGTTTACGTGTTGCCATTTAAAATCCATTAATCAACCAAAGTCTACTGCAAGCACACATGTCCTATGTCTCATCATGTCTCATCAGAAAACTACTGTAACACAGCAAAAAGAACACAAATTTGACATTTCGGCTGTTTGACGTTTAATCAAAGGTACAATTTACAGAGAAAAAACTGAAATCATAAATCCTTGGGGGGTCCGTAGACCCCCAACCCCCCTAAATGATGCCCCTGAGAAAACCACTAACAAAAATGGGCTTTTGGGGGGAAAGCTGGTCCGAGGCGAAGCCTTAGCAGCAATTTCTTTTTGGGCATAAAAACGCCCCGGAAATGCATATAGCAGATATAAATTTCGTTACTTTTTTGGCACAAATTTTTATCGCCGTGCATTGGCGACACGACATAAAAGGCGAATTTTGTCATCTCAAGGAACATGGACCTTTTGCCACCTCCCATTCTAAATTTCTTTATGAGTCGCCCACATCTTCGTTTGCTTTCATGTTTTTTTTGTTTTTTTTCTTACACCCCTTCTACGTCGCCATTTTTTTCGCCAAAATTCATTTAAAAGATCTAGAAGACGTTGTTAGCTCCTCAACGGGGTCCGAAGTAGAGATTTGGCCGCAAAAAGCGCATTTTAATTATTTTCGGGTCTCAAAAAGCATTTTAAGGCAACATTTTACATCGTATATGTGCAGTGCAAATAATTGTGTTTTGCAGATTTGTCTTTGAGTGATCACATGACAGCCAAATTTGTCACTTCTTGATTTCTCGTGATTCGTGAAAAGCAAATTAATTTTGTCAACTTGAACACGCGCGACCGGCGAACACTGGTTGCAGATAGGCACAGACTTGTTGTTTATCGTAACAAGCACTGCTGACGGGCTTTCCAAATGAACCGAAATCGATGACCTTAAATGATCTTGAAATTTTAAAAGCGTGTTTTGTAGGCCTAATTTATTTGCGTTTATAGTTGCGACGCCTATTTCAACAGCCAAATTTACCTAAATTACTGGAGATAGGCCTAGAACAAGACGGTAGGCCTACTTGGCCGTTAATTCACCCGCACTCGAATTAACTGCTAGAGTTCAGCCTAAGTGTAGGGTTAAGGTTAGGGATAGAGTTAGGGTTAGGGTCAGGGTTAGGGTTAGTGTTAGCGTTAGCCTTAACAAGAATGATTCGTGTGCGGGTGAATTAGCGGACAAGTACCACCAAGACAATCTACATATCAAAGTTTTAGCATCTAACGTATAAATTTTAACCGCTTAATTTTTGATCTTCTAGGTTCAGAGTTTTTACGCGCGAAAGCAGCTACTGCTTTCAGCGCGTCTTAGCCATCGCAGTTCTGTCCGTCCGTCCGTCCGTCCGTCCGTCTGTCTGTCTGTCACACGGGTGGATCAGGCCAAAACGGTCCAAGCTAAGATCTCCAAATTTTCACCGTCGGCTAACTGGAAGACTCTAGTTTCAGGAACCGTAAAGCTTTTTCATAAATTCGAGGGGGGTCACCTCGAACGAAGTCGCTAAATGAGAGGGGGTGGACAAAATTTGCGATTTTCGGCCACTAACTAGCTGTATCTCAGTAACGGTGCGAGATAAGGCCTAGGTTACTATTAATCAATAAATGTACAAAACATCAGTTTATACACTTGTTAACGGCAACATTTAAGGATTTGCACATCGAAAACAGCAAAAATTACAAAAGGTGATATTATTCAGCAGCACATTGACACACAGTCAGTGTGATGCAGGCAATATCACCTTTTGTAATTTTTGCTGTTTTCGATGTGCAAGTCCTTAAATGTTGCCGTTAACAAGTGTCTAAACTTATGTTTTGTACATTTATATTTGCTGTTTTAGTACTAAAATACTGTTTTCCTACTGGTGATCAGTTACAAAGATATTGCGCTTCAGATATTTCTTACAGTAACCAAGCCACTTATAACAATTACTTACTACCTAATAGCATGACCACACGCGTTATTATTTATTTGCTTCACCCTCAAATCCCCTTGTTAGATGCAAAAATATCGGAAATATCTCGTACATATGTCGAGTTATAGCCCATTTTGTCCCAAATTTCGTTCCAATTGCAACGAGGGTCAGTCGGGGAAAAATGCGATTGGCAGCATTCGATGGCGCATCTCCGAAAACCCTCTTATAGATGCAAAAATCTCGCAGATATCTCTTACACAGACCGAGTTATAGCCAATTTTGTCCCAAATTTCGTTGCCATGGCAACGAGGGTCGGTCGGAGAAAAATGCAATTGGCAGCATTCGATGGCCCATCCCCGAAAACCCCCCTATAGACGCAAAAATCTCGCAGATATCTCTTACACAAGCCGAGTTATAGTTAATTTTGTCCCAAATTTCGTTGCCATGGCAACCAGGAAGGGTCCGGGGTAAAATTAAATAACACCGTTAGATTGGCCATCCCCGAGAACCATACTAGAACCAAAAATTACGACTCTATCTTATACACAGCAAAAGTTATGACCGTTTTAATAATTGTTTAACTTTCCCCATAGGCCCCATTGTAATTTTTTTGAATTTTTTGAATAAATACGTTAAATATTAATTTCAAATTTTTTTAACCCCCAAAAAACACATCCTTGCGCAAGACCGCGTCGTTTGAGCTATCGCGAAGGGTCTGACCTGTAGGTGAGTTTCTGAAAAAAAGGTATGTAGCTAGAAAATTTTTTGCGTATATTTCACCCATTTGCCGGGAAGCCCCCCTTGGAGGGATTTGCATAAAATTTTGCATGACGGGTTCCCTCGCCGACGTAATCAACCCTGCCAAATTTTATCTCAATCGGTTCAGGGGTTTTGATTCTGCGGGGGGTCGAATTTTTGGCTTTCCCATAAGAAAGAGAAGTCGCCGTTAACACAGGGCTTGAACTACCGTTCAGCCTGTGATAGCAAATCGTATACTGGCTTTCGATTGGCGCCGAATTCAATGACCTTGGATGACCTTGAACGCCAAAATAGGGATTTTTTATGGATTTTTCGGGCGATTTCGGGCTGCGACACAAAATCATTCACAAGGCGGCGCCACGTTACTGGCGTTGGCGGCGTGGCGTAGTTGGTAACGCGTTTCGGTTGAAACGAAGTTACTCTACGCTGGGCTCGGTTAGTACTGCGATGGGTGACTGCCTGCGGGCAGGAACTGCTATAGGCTTTCGCGCGTCCCGTGAGCATTAGCTCAAATTTCTTGTTCGTTGTTCAGATTTGTATACTTTTTCAACACGCATCATAATTTTGTTGCACGTTGTACACTGATTCCCCAGGTGGCGGCACCGATGTTGTCCCGTCGTGTCATCTGTAAGCGCTTAAATGCGATTTTCTATTAGTGATCAGTAGTAACCTTGGCCCTATCTCTCATGCCTTTTGAAAACGCACATTTTTTTAGCCCCGCTATTTAATCCAAAATTTGAAAATGTTTTCTTTGCACTAGATCGCTGAAATGTTGCATGCGCCCCCACACCAGGCGAATTAATCGTGGAATAGGTTTTTTTGGTAAGACCTACCGTTTAGCCGCAAACGTACATTACAGACGGCGACAAAAGGCGTCAGACATCAATAGAAATAGGCCTATCGTACCAAAATGCTGGACCTTAACGGTCCGCCAAAAGTGATTCATAAGCTTACACATATAACGGAACTAGAACTAACACTATTCTCTTTAAATAGTTAATGAAACTGTTGCTTTCACCTTGCTGAACGTACCTGCACAAGTGAGTCTGCATGTAGTCTTCATGTCTGCGACTTCACCGTGCAGCAGAGCGTTGGATGTCTGTAGCTCTGATATTGTTGTCTGCAGGCGTGACACAGACGTCGTCAGCTGAACATTCGATGTCTCTAGGCTGGACACGGTCGTCTGGAGCTGTGCATTGGACGTCTCTAAACCTGACATGGTCTTCTGCAGTTGAACATTGAACGTTTGTAGCTCGGACACAGTCGATGTCAGCTGACTGAGAGCTGACAGGATCTGCTCGGCTTGTCGACTGCTGCAGACGTCAGTTGCATTAGGCTGCTGTGATGCCGTCAGATGGAGCACCGTCACAAAGCACAAACTTAGCTGTAACAGCGACATCTCGTCTCCGCTTTATGGCAAGAACAATACACATATTGAAACAATTAGCAAAACGTTTACAGCCGCACTTGACTACAATCTATGGTTAGCGCCGTCATACAGGTAGACAAAAATAGAACACAGGGCCGTCGGGGGTTAAAAAAGTATGTGGGGTAGCATTTTACGATTTTCTGACAGAAACTAACTTAAATTTGCAACAAAGTTTTGAAAGACAGCTGCAGATTTCTGACAAATGATGTTATGAACTTAGAACTTTGATTTTTTACGCGCGATAGCAAAATGCATCGCGCGTCTTAGCCATCGTCTAGGCGTCTGTCCGTCTTAACGTCCGTCCGTCCGTCACACTTGTAAGCTGTATCAAAACGGTGCAAGCTAGGATCACGAAATTTTTACTGTTGGCTGCCCCAAGGACTCTTTTTTATCGTGACAAAATTTTGTGTTTCTGGGTGAAGGGGTACCTCTGGAACGAAAGCGTCAAAGAGGGGTACCCCCGTAAAAAGACGTCATTTTGACGGTATTGGCTTTTCTAGTGTGAAAACGGTTGCAGATACAGTGTGTGTACAGACATGTTGCTTATCATAACAAGCACTGGTCACAGGCTTTATAATTTTATTAACATCGATGACCTTAAACGACCTTGAACTCTCAAAAGGGCAGTGGCAGCGCCAGAGCAGTAAAAGAGCCAAGTCATTTCGAGGTTAGAAAATCCTCAAGCCAGGTCAGAAACTAATCACCCGTAGTCACGGACGCCGCAAAGGGCTCGCCTGGGCCAGTGGCGTAGCTATTTGGGGGTCCTCGCCTCTCTTCCCTTCCATTTCTTTTTTTATCGTCTACTCCCTTTCCTTTCCCACTCTGTTCTCTCCTCACAAACCTTTACTTTCTATCCTCTTTTCGCTTCTTTCCGTTCCTTCCCTCAAATTAGAAGTAAAACCCCTAAAGTCTAGCTGAAGATTTGGAAAAGCACTAAGCTTCTCCAGCGCGGTCTGGGACGGAGCCCCAGCCAAAAATCAAATTTGGTGATAGGGAGCTTTAAAATATAACACGGACGTTGCTCTTTACAACTATCATAACTAGATTTTTTGACAAAATTGGGATTTTTATATCACCAGATGCGTTTTTCACGACCTACACAATCATCATCATCATGACGCGTAGACAGCTGAGGTCCGTTGCGGCGACTCCCCACGATGTCCACGTTCATCTGCACTCTGCCACATCTGTCTCCAGCTGGCCGGTGTTCCGTTGCCGATCTGCTGTATCCAGGTTTTTCGAGGACGCTCAGGAGGTCTTCTTCAGTTCATCCCCAGACTCTGACCGCCTTTCATTGCAATGACCTAACATAACGCTTGGTGTGCATGTGTGGTGGCATCTAGTCTAACAACGTGACCAAACAGTGCTTGGCGTCTCTTGCAGATTATATCTGCAATGTTTGGCATACCGGTCCTGTCGGTTATGTCGACGTTCTTGACATGATCCTGCCACTTCACATTCAGTATCTGGCGTGGCATGACATATGGAAGGATTGTAATCTGCGTGTCGTCTGCCAGTAGGGTCCATGTGTCAGCTCCATACAACAGGATTTGGAGAACACAAGTTTGGTAAAGTCTTAGCTTGGTGTCCAGACTTAGACCCCTTTGACGCCAGCAGCGTTGCATTGAGTGCATGGCGGAAAAAGCCACTCCAATTCGTCGATGTAGATCTGGATAGCATCTGCCAGAAGATGACTGAATAGAACCCAAGTACCTATACGATGGTACCAATATTTCTTGAGTCTGTTGAATATATAAAGTTATTTCAAACTATCGTATTTAAATGTGAGATATTTTGTTCCTTACAACTATTGTATCTGCTTACTGTAACCTTCCGTTACAGTGGCGACCGCAACGTGTGCCCGTTGGAGGTTAGTTTCCGCTTCTTTTTGGGCCCCACGTTGGGCGCCAATGTAACCTTCTTCTACCGCGGCTCGATTCCGGCCCTTCTCCACGGCCTCCTCTCTACCGCAGCGGTTATCATCTCGTTGACCGGACGGGATCTGGACAGTATCCGCAGGAGACAAACCCGGCTCAGCGGAAAGCCAATTTCCCATCGGCGGTATCGGGGTCCTATCGTGCTGAAGATTGCCGTCAAACTTAGGTTAGATCGCAGAGAAACAATGCGGTAAGCTGTTGCTATCAACTATGTTGAAGAAGCGGTCGCCGATGGTATATTCTCTCAATGCAGACAGAAACGGCAAACACTCACTCTTCTCGTCAATTGGCGGTAAATATATATCAATATATAACCGGGCAGTAAATTTAGTAAGGGGGTTTGGTATAGCGTTTTTACCTGTCTTCAAAATACTGGCGGTAAGTCTCTTATTAACTAGGGCAGCTTTTAAAGACTATCGCGGACTTTCTGACCGGCGGTAAACGATTAAACGTTTAAACCGTGCTTATATCGGCCGTTCCGCGGTAACGTCTTTCAGTCCTCTTAAACCTATATTCTTATTTGTCCGATAAATCGTCGTAGACGGTAGATAATCTTTGTCGTTTCTGTAGATCTGTTGTCCGGCGATGAATGACGAATCGATGAAAAGAAGAGATTGCGGTAAATCGTAGTTAACGTTGACAGTAGGTCGTTGTATCGAAGTGAAGAATTGTCGCGGTAAGTTGATGACGAAGATCGCTGACGATGTTGACGGTAGACTGCCGCTCCGGCAAAGATGAAGTCGTTGACGAATCGTCGATGAAGTTACCGGCGGTCGTTGGACTTAGTCTCTTCGACGAATTGCGGTACAGCTTCCCACCCCCACCCACTGTACCACCATCTACTTCTATACCGGCGGTCGCGGATATGTTGGCAGTTGATGACGGAAGTGGATGTTGAAATTGATGTTTTGGTTGTGGCGGTAGGTCGTCTTATCGGCGGATGTCCTCTCTCTTACCGGACGGTTTTTGGACTTGATGAATTTGGAGTGCGCGGTAAGCTTTTAGACTTACCGGGCGGTTGGACAATTTTTGATGATGTCGCTTACCGGATTGGATTCTTATCAGTCGTTAGTTGGCGGTAAGTTTCCTCAGTAGAAGCGACGGGAGATGTGCTCTCTTCTGAGTCTATTCGAAGACTGGACCGGTAATCGAAATCCGGTCTATTTATACGGTGGACGAACGCACATTTAAATAGAGATTTGTAGCACATTTTGTGTGGTCGCCCCCACGCACTCATAGCACGCACCTGTAACTGGCAAGGCGCCATCTCTAAAGGTATTTTTACGATTTAAATAAATATTAGAAATTAATATTTTTGGTGGTAAAAATAAAGACCTTATAAAAGAAAGAAAGCTAAATATGAACTTAGTATATAAAAATAATAGAGATTTTACTAATTAGAATGTTGATGATGGACCGTCATGGCGGCGCTTTCATCTTGTTGATTTTCCGACAGCGACCCTTCGACGTTTTATTATAAGAGATAGAAAATTGTTCCGGTTAAACTAAATACGGCATTCGACAGTTAATCTTTTCCTCTTTCTTTAGAAACGTACAGCTTTCTTCCGAAAAATAAAGAAGTATGTTTTTAGAAAGGTACTTTTGATTGTTCCGAAAGTGCGGTAGGTAAATATAAGAAAGCAAGGTCTTTGCGTGTCCGAGCGAGGCTGAATACATAACAATGGGTCTCACAGCTATACTGAGGAAACAGCTAATGCTTAGATTTTACGTCTTCCGAAAGCGGTCTCCCACGACGGCAGCGGCATCAGAACACAGTAAGTATGGAAAAATGGATACCCGAGGCGGTAGGACGTTGCATGACCTTGATGTTGAAAAATTTTGGTTACATTACGATAGTTGTATTCGCTTGAAATCGACTCCAGTTAGATAAAAAGTGCGTCTACAACTATCGTATCTGCACTTACGATACTTGTATGCGCCATTTTTGTCAAACTTGCCGCAAAGTTTGGCGTTTACAACTATTGTGTCTAAAATAAGCCTACAATATTTGTAGGCCTAAACGCTAATCTGCGACAATTTACTTGCAAAATTTGAGCTTACAACTATTGTAAACGACATTTTTGTGCATTAAAATTATATTTAAAATAATTTGATGAAAGAAACGTCACATTCATATCCGCCGATTTTTTCTGCATTTTTTTATATAAACGTTGTCCGTCAACTCGTTGCATAGACAACTCGAAACAGTTTTTTGCTTCTGTAAAAGTTGTCAAACATGAGATACGACATTTGTGAAGAACAACGTCGCGCAACAACTTTAATTAATTTCCTGAAAAATCAATTGCCAAATTGGCACATATAATGCAGTTTTCTACCTGTGTTAACGTCTTGTTTGAGGAATTGAGGGGCTGGATCCTCTGCCAACGGCGTTCATTTCCCTAAGCGCCAGGGAGCAACCTTTCCCTCAACTCAAACGTCCTCCCCCCTTTCTATCTTCTCCCTTATCGTCCACTCTTCCCTTTCCTTATTGTTTCTGTCGCCTTCTTTTTTTCCTTGTTGTTTTTTATCTTTTCTTCCCTCCATTTCCTTAGCAATAAAACCCCTTGGCTATTCCAGTGGTATCTGCGGCGGATTTCTCGCCGAAATCGAATTTGTTGCACTTTACTTTTAAAACATGACAAGTTGTGGCAACAGTTTTAATTATTTTTTAGAAAATTAAATGACCGAATTTACTGCAGTTTAAACAATAAGGACAAATAAAAGCGGCGTGACGCCACAAATTTAACAGTGTTCCTCCACGGCTTAACGTTTAGCCACAAAACATCCGTTATAGACAGATAGTCAGACAGACGACGACGGACAGACAGCTAGACGACAACCATAAGCTCGACCGTACTAAGTACAGTCGGCTAGAAGCGGTCAGATATCTGAGATATGGTAACATTTTCATTTTCTGTACACAGTATTACCGAAGCAGGGCGGGGGCCATAGAGCGGTGGATGTTCCAGCCAGGTCATTTGACCTGGCTCGCCTTGGTGTAGCGCCGCCACTGCAAAAGGGGGCGAGGTTAGTGAATTTGTCGCAATTTTTTGGCTGCAGCGCACATTTCAAGAGAAATGTCTGACGATGGACCAAGACAACCTGCGTATGAAATTTTCAGCACTAAACGTAGATTTCAGCAGTCTAAGTGCCGACCCCTTAGGTGCGAGGGGGCCTGCGCACGAGAGCGTAAAAAGTGGTTATTTTACTGATATGCCTGGTTTAGCATGAAAGCAGTTGCAGATAGGCAGGGTGGGCCAAAAAACGGACACAATGTTTTTACACGCCAATAACTTCATCAAATATTAACCAATTTTCAAAATTTTTACTGTCAAAATCAAAAGAAAATATGTAGTAACAAGATCCCACCACACCTCAAGGGTTTCACTACATTATCTAGTAAAATAATCAGCGTCTTAAAAGCAACAATTGAAAACAATACGATATCTGTAACAACACATTGTAAGAAATTAACATCAGGAAACAACCTATTTATTGTCTCAGATATTGTCCAAAGCAATTGTCACATCTTGCATGTTTTCACATCAAAATAATGTTCAATGTTCAATAATGCCTTGCTGCTAAAATATAAAACACAGTAGCATGATGCAAACTTACTGTGAAGAGCGGTGGAGCGCTGCGGAAAGACACACAGGAGAACCAGATTTTTACGTCCAATTGCTACGCGTATTTGAGTTAGTGTGCGGTGTGCGCCGCTTAGAATAGATTTATATTGTAAAGCCTGCAATGTCACCTTGGACGACAACGTGACATCACAATTTATGATCACACGCTCACATTATTAGTCACGGAAGGTGTCACTCTGTAGCCTAAATCACACGTTGAACGGTAGTTTAATAATAATAATACTAATAATGAGCCCATTGCCATTGAGACCTTGGGAGTTTTCAACGCATCAGCTCGCCAGCTCCTGGCTGATCTTGGAAGAAGGATCTCAACTAATACTGGCGAGGCTAGAGAGACC
>Ga0209367_1014004_pt1 | contig 10239 bp, 9 predicted proteins | sample WorMetLIZISLAND2_FD_187412 | JGI IMG/M metagenome (GOLD analysis project Ga0209367, IMG submission 187412) | Marine gutless worms symbiont microbial communities from Max Planck institute for Marine Microbiology, Germany - Olavius geniculatus... ...
CCCTTAGACACTTTCCCCGCCCAGATGTTCCCCTCCCGTTTTTTTGCATACCCGGACATTTGCCCCCAAGCCTACAGCACATCAGAAGATTTTTCACACTAAGCCTGAGCAGAAATTCCTTGCAACGCTTAACGCAACTCAATTTTTGCGATCGTCGCCGTTGAGTATATTTCAAACCCATGCAAATCACTCGGGATGATCGACGGCCTAGCCTTTCTCCCTGAGTCCGACGTCGCCGACGGCATGCAGGTGCTACACGGCTGCGTTCCCAACATAGACGAGGCAGACAAGCTGCAGACACTCATGACGTATTTCAACGCAACGTAGGTCAATGGGGGAGCATCGCTGCGGCAGCTGACGACGACGACGACGGCGCCTCTGTTCCACGCATCACGTTGCGTCCGCTGCCGCCGCTGTTCCCGGTGACCACATGGAACGTACATGTCGCCACGCTGAACGGCGACGACAGGACGAATAACCAGTGCGAGGGGTGGAATTCGCGGCGTTAGTGGGGCACAACCACTCGTCGATCTGGTGTGTCATAGAGTCGCTGCCACGGCGTGTACAACACTGCTACAGAATGCGCGTGGCCAGCCGCCGGCCAAGCGTCTCAAGAAGTCAACTCAGACTTTGCAGCGCCAGCTGCACACCATCTGTGCCGAACGTCGCGATGGACAGAAGTCTGTGGAGGACACTCTGCGTGCGGTCGCGCACGCCGTCCGCTTCGAGTAACAATGGCAGTGACAGTGACACACTTTTCTGTGAACTTTTACACTTCAGCTGTACATAATATCGCTTATTAAAAATTACTTTTCAGTGATTTTGAATTAAAGTGATAGTGGCAATTTACAACGAATTTTTATATCATTTCATTTTAACAGACTTCAGTTGTACATTAAATCGCTTTTTTCTTTTAAATCACTTTATAATGACATTTAAATTACTGGCCGAATATAAATGTATATATGTTGTATATATGTTGGCCGAATATATTTATATATTTATATGTATATATTTTATGTTGAGAAATCAATACATTTGGATATTTGCTATTAGGTCACAAATGTATACGATTGACACATACGTACACTTAGCAGCATAGGGGGAAATGTCCGGGTATGCAAAAAAGCGGGCGAAAACGTCCGGGCGAAAAAAGTGTCCGGGGGGAACGTCCGGAGGGAAACGTTTGGGGGGGAAATGTCCTACACCTTACGTCGACACCATTACAGGACTAATGTTTTCTTTTAAATTGCCCAATAGCGCTTGACAGACATAGGGTAAGTCTACTGCAGGCTAGAGAAAAGAAGCATTAGACATACTCCGCGTTTGGTCCAACGCTATTTTCTCGTATTTATTTGCTTATTGCATACCACATTTATTTGATAAATCGTTTATATCCCCGCATCTTGACGCTCACTTCTTTGTCTACTGGTAATATTCGCATAACTACGTACCTTCTCCGGTGCTTTCCATGCGGCTGGCTGTGTTCACGGTGTCACCAAACAGACAGTAGCGTGGCATCTTCAGTCCAACCACACCCGCCACTACCGCTCCTATACAGTCACACAACGTAATGTCATATTTCTATCCGTCAGTTGATGTCGCAGAAAGCGTCAGTCAGCGATGTTGCCCTTGCGACGGTCTTTCTGTCTGTCCGTCTTATCATCATCTTGCTAAAGCCTTTGTACGAAATAAAATGCTAGACAAAAATATCTGTGTGGTACGAAAAAAGATTTTATTAGACAAGGGTCTAGCCCTTCCCTCTTTAATGTGTGGTAAATTTGTTGTACACCTTGTCGCGCAACAAATCCGCGACAAACCATAGTGGAGTTTTGGCTTACGTTTCCACATACGTCTATTATAATCTCTGTTCGTATCATTGTGCACGACTAGCTGTAAATATATAGACAAATGTCGTAAAAGTCGAAGAACTTCAAAGGCAGACTTGTCGATGAAGCAAAGTAATTACATTGATTAGAAATGCATCAGCGTGTATTAGACTTGCGCACTATTGACCTACATGTGCGTCAAAAGATTGCCAGTGTCGCGTGCTGTAAACAGCTGACAACTGACTGGCGTCGCCGATCAAAAGGCGCCCCGCTTGGACTCGCTTCCTGGTGTATGCAATAGCGAGTTTTAGCGACGACAGAAGTCCGTAATCATTTACCACTAGAACGGTTATAAATAGGCTTTTACTGAACGCACGACACACTATTACAACAAGAGCATCATCGAAGAAAACGTCGTAGGCCTAGTTTTCAGGCAAAATGTCCTAATTAGAAAGTTTTTTTTTCAAAATGCAACAAGTCAAAATGTCACATACATGTATGTGTCTCATTGCATAAAATATAGGAACTTCTAGTGCAAACACCGCATTAAAAACACAAATGCATCGTGCACGTTTTCAATTTTTTTGAAATAGCATCGACAACATATAGGATGTTTTGTCATTTTGCCCTCAGTGTGCAGTGGCGTTAAATGCAAAACGTAGTCCATGTTCCACTAAACTGATCTGCGCAAGTGTAAAAAAATCAGTGTTACTTTACTGTAGAATTTGCATTTCCTTCAATTCTGGACGGATTTATTAACCTATGTTTTTTTCTGCTATTTTGTTAAGCAATTCGTTTGCGTTAGTGACAGGTGACACATTGGCTTCATTCCTTTTCATCATCGTATTGGATGACATTGTATGCGACAAGCGATATCAGGAAGAGAGGAGGAGCTTGGTTTCACCATACACCCCAGGAAATCCCGCAGATATCCTAAGGTCGTCCTCACTGACCTAGATTTCGCCGATGATATCTCGCTTCTCTCAGACGAGATAAAGCAGGCGCAAAAGCTGCTGACAAGCGTGGAGAGAGAGTGCAAGAAGGTTGGTTTTGCCATAAATGCTAAGAAGACCAAGGGCTTGCCTATCAACATTGAGGACCCTCCCCCGCTACACACTTCAGATGGCACTGAACTGGAATAGGTCGATGACTTTAAATATCTGGGATCATGGGTCGAGCAAACAGAGAGAGACATAGCCGTACGAAAATCCTTAGCCTGGCAGGCTCTCAATGGCATGTCTCGTATCTGGAGGTCTAGCCTGAGCAAAGAACTATAAGTTTGCTTCTTCAAAAAGACTGTCGAGTCCATCCTCTTATACGGATGCGAAGCGTGGGCACTCACAGAAGCCATGGAGCACTCACTGACGGAACATACACCAGAATGCTGCGTAAGGCCCTGAACACTCACTGGTTCAGCCACACTCCCAACAAGGTCTTATATGGAGACCTCCTTCATGTCAGCAACACAATTGCCGCCAGAAGACTACAGCTTGCAGGCTACTGCATCCGCCACCCAGAACTCAGCGCACAACCTCTAGTGCTATGGGAGCCCAGCCACGGTCGCAGAGGAGGGGGAAGACCCAAGGCAACATACGTGGACACCCTGAAGAAGGACACGGGTGCGCAAGACGCGGCGGAGCTGGCGACGCTGATGAGGGATAGGGACATCTGGCACGGACACGTGGTTGGTCGCCGACAGGCGATTAAGTAGTAACTAGTAGTAGTGACATTCATTGGCAAATGACAGCACACTCTTGGCGGAGGTTTAAGATCCCTGACCGCTTTAAGTTACTCTGTGTACGTTTGGACACAGGATATTTATCCTGCAGCCGTATCAATAGCCCACAGGCTATTAATCCGGCTGTCGGATATATAGTGACCGCGATACGTTTGCTCGGTTTCATTCACTGGCACTACAGTAAGAAATGAGAACCGCAAAATTTGGCTGGCTGGGCCGCAAGACGATGAAACGTGAACAAGTTTATGGCCATGTATAGATCAAACAATCAGTCGATCCTAGACATTTGCAAAGCGCCTCCTAGACAGTCCTGAACAGCAGCGCTTAACAATTAAAACATTTAAGTCTAATATAACAACAGAGCCGAGAAAACTGTATGTTAAAATACAAAGTTCGTAGGCGACACGTTCTTACTTTCTTACATTGTGTTTAGAAGTGGAGTATGCGTAGTTGTATACAGACAGCAATTTTTTAATCATTTTGCGGTGTCACACACAAAGACATTCTTTTTTGTCTCCCTGATTTTTACACCATCCCTAATAATTCGGAGTATACCACGCTAGCTAAATTCAAAAAAATTCACGCGCAATAGCAGAATGCTTTGCGCGTCTTAGCCATCGTCCAGGCTGCCCCAAGGACTCTAGTTTATTATGACAAAATTTCGTGCCCGTGGGTGAGGGGGTTCCCCTCGAACAAGGGCGTCAAAGAGGGTTACCCACTAAAAGACGTTTATTTGCCGTTATTGGCTCGTATAGTGTGAAAACAGTTGCAGATAGGTACAGACATGCTGCAAATTATAACAAGCACTGGTGACAGGCTTTTTAGATTTATCAACATCGATGACTTTGAAAGACCATGAACCCCCCAAAAAGGAGTTTTTAGTAAATTTTTCCCAATTTTTGGATGCAGCGCACATTTCAACTTCGAATTGCGACGAAATGGCTGGAGATAGACCAAGATAACCTGCGTGTTAAATTTAGCATTAAACGTAGATTTTAGCGGTCCGAGTCCCGACCCCTTAGATTCAAGCAGGCCGGCGCAAGCAAGCGTCAAAACAGCTACCCCCCTAAAAAGTGGTTATTTTACCGCAATTATTTCGTGTAGCGTGAACACGGTTGCAGATAGGCACAGACATGCTGCTTATCATAACAAGCAATAGTGACAAGCTTTTTATTGCTGTCAATGTTGAATGTCAATGATGAATGATCTTGAACCCCAAAAATAGCGACTTTTAGTGATTTTTTTGGCGATTTTCGGCTGCGACACACATTTTAAGAGTGAAATGCGCCGAAATGGCTAGAGATGGACCTGGACAGCCTGCGTATGCTATTTTTAGTATAGAATGTACATTTTAAAGAATCTAAGTTTCGATCTCTTAAATTCAAGAAGTCTTCCGTACGGTGGCCTCAAATTTAAGTACTCTTTTAAGATGCATTAATATCTTATTGCTGTGGGCCTACACTGATTGCCAAAGTAGCAGGATCGCTGCTATCGCGCGTCACGTGAGTTTTGCTCTCATTACTTGTTTATTTACTTCTGACAGACAGCTGTTGTAGCTCTTATCTGACAACTCTTTGACGTTTAGCGCAGGTGCTTCTTCCAGCAGTGTTATTAATTAACACGCTGCGGCCCGCGGCTAATGATTAAAAAACTCAATTTTAATCCAATTAATATCAAGCATTGATTTCGCGGCTAGATCGAAGTCTATTCAGGTTATTGTCAGCTGCCTCATTTAGAGTGACTCTTCCGCATCAACGATGTCAGTGTGTTGACACTAATTAGCTGTGGTGAAAATAAGTGCGCCTCGCATAATTTTATCGTCTTGGCCATCTGTGTGCCAAAATTTTTCAAGTCTGTGGACATTTGACAAAGTTTTGACAAAAAAGTTTGCTTGGATTTTGAGGGGAGATACGGTGTACATGTAACTGTTGGGTGCATGTGTCAGTACGGCTAGCATTACAAATTTACAACGCATGTAGAGTGTTTCAAAAACTTAACTGTAGGCCTAGGCTGTAGTGTTGCTTTCAGCGCTACGCACAATAATTAGTGTTTATTGCTCATGTTCGTTATTGTTTGGATATGGCAACAACACGAGGTTTATGTGAGTAAAATTGTACCTATTTCGCAAGCGACGTCATTCTGGACCGCAATCGCCCATCATCCTATACTGTGTCAGTTCGAAGAAACTGTCCCTGACGACCGCGACAACGACCAACAATCGGAAATGGCAATGTAATTGTTCTGGGAAACCAATCTAGCCATTTCAGCTGTGCGTCGTTGTCGCAATAACCTGACAACACTTTTATCGCGAGATCTCCATAGACATAGTCAAAATCCTAAACTCGCTGCTGAAATTGCCACAATTTCAAAGGCATAATTAGTTCGGGTTTTGGCGACCAGACACTTATGTCAAATTGCTGTTTATTAATGATAATGACAAGAATACTCGCTTTTAACTCGACGTCTGGCATACTTTTGGAGATATAAATACTTCCGCTTTAGTTGCTGTAGTGCAGCAGCTCTTTCAAGATGTCGGTCTGTTTTAAATAGGCCTAACTGTCTTTGATACTGCCATATAGTCGATTCTTAAAAAAAATCGCTAACTCACAAAAATAAATTACAAAAATAAATTTTTTTTTCTAAGTAAAAGTTTGAAAGTTTTTTCAAGCCTTTGATTTGAACCAGGTGTGCGTTAAATAGAAAATTTAATACCAAAAGCATTATTAACGCCACGAACCGGAGTGAAGTCCAATGCGTAGCTGGAGTTTCTGTTGAGGCAGATGTTCAATCACATGATGTTTGACAGAGTCGAGAAGTTCCAGTGCCAGAAGAGACATTTCCTGAGCGTGACGCTCGTAGACAGTCGGTAGACCACTTGCCACCATGTACGCATCGCCAATTGTCTCCACTTTGTACACGTTGTAACGATCAATGGATGCGTCGAATACGCTGTAACAATGACCACAAATACAGTAATCAGGCAAACAGAAAAGTAATAAAGTGATGAAGACTATAACCGCGTATACGCAACACAGCAAAAATGCTAAAATTATTGAAATTAACAAATAAAATTAAATATAAACTAAAACGATGCTGCTGACAATAAGTGAGACGGACAAATTATAGGCCTAAATGACGGTAGGCTTACGCGAATTGCATGATATTGGTTACGTGAGCAAATGGAGGTTACAGTATAGACCTGTACAGAGCGTTTAACATGTTGACAACTTCCATGGGGCTACTGAGAGCGGAGATCTCCGTGAATCCAACGATGTCGCTGAAATAGATCGTGACGCAATCAAACTGTTCGGCCTTAACCTCATTGTGTTTGACCTTGACCTTTTGCTGTTCGGCCTTGACCTCGCGGTTCATCTTAAGCTGCTCTGCGACCTCCTGCGGCAGCATCTGGCACAACAGCCTGTCAGCTCGTCTCTTTTCAACGGTCAACTCCATGGACTTGAGTTGGATCTTCTGCGCGTGCTTTGCCATTTTTCGCATCATAGTTCCCAGTTTCTGGGCATACCACAGACTGAGCGCGAGGCATGTCAGTGTGACGATGACAAGCACCACGCTGTATATGGTCATGTTGCGCGTTTCCGACTCCACGCCTTCTTTCAGACCCTGAACAATAAATCCATACACATTCGTGATGCTTAACTGTAGTGGTTGTAGACGCCCCAACCAGAGTGGGGCCCTTAAAGCGGTTCAAGCAAAATAAAAATACTAGTGCCATTTTATGATCTACAAAAAGATAATCAATCGACATGTCGAAACCAACGAAGTCGGCGGCGCCAAACAAAACAAGGCAGTCAAATATTTTTTTAATATGCCCAAAAGTGTGGCTTGGTAGTCTAACGGTAACGTGTCAAACTTGTAATCCCGAGGTAACTCGGAGACGCAGGTTCAACTCCGCACCAGGACACTGCCGGGTAACGACCTTAGGCAAGTTGTTCACACACATGTGCCTCTGCCACCAAGCAATATAATTCGGTACTGGCTTCACCGCTGGGACGTAAATAGGCACACCGCGCGATACACTGGCCCCGTATCCGTGGTCTCGCAGTGTAAAAACTGGTCTCTGGCTGAGGGCCTTAGGAAACGGAGATCAGCACCGCCCTATGGGCCGTAAGGCTCGGGAAGGACTTTACGTTTTTACGCAATATGCCCAAAGCGCGTGACAGTCTGCACCTTATCTTAGACCAACCACTAATGTTGCGAATTGAGCTGACCTGTAAAATAGACGGGATAAGAATGTTTTCTCGGACTTCGTCAACAACGAGAACAATGTCTTCCATGTCATGTTCCCATCTCTCAGACAACTCTGTTCTCTCGTCGTGTGTGAAGTTAGTGCAGATTTCGTCGAATTTTGGACTGTGCATCATCCGGCGCAACTCCGTGACATTGCGGTGTAGCGATGTGTCGAAAATACGCCCATTCAGAAGCTGAGCGGCGTTGCTGTAGCAGCATTTGCTGTAGTAAAAGTACCGTAGTTGAGGTTGTTGTTGTTGTTGTAGCAGTAAAACTACATCACTGCACGCTACCAGCAGGTCAGTGTTCAACTATTTTATAAGATTGTAGTTGTTGACTTGTTGTTGTTATATGTGTTGTTTTAGTGGTAGCCGTACTAGTAGTAACTGGGCGGCGTTGCTGTCGTAAGACATTGCGAACATCAGAAGTGACGTTGAACTGCCGTGGACATGTGCAAAGTCTTGAAGTTGATTCTTCGAGAAGTCGCACGCCGTTAGCATATAGAAGCCGACAGTTCGCTCCGTACTCAGCGCATCTGAAGCCAATAGCATCGCTTCGGATGATACTACGGACGGCCAGAAACTTCTCACGTTAATGTAAGTCGTGTCCTCCTAAATAACAAAAACGAACGTCGTACTTCTGTACGTTGTCGTCGTTTGTAAGTAAGTAACTGACACAAAATCAACGTACCCCAACAATTCGTTTAACAACAACTGACAGATACAAGTATACAAGCCGTCAATCATACGCAAAAACATAACGCAAACATGCAAACATTCACAACAAGAAAACTTAGACAAATCAATGGCACGCAAACGGTTCTAAAGGTAGCAACAGTTTAAGCTTGTACAAAACAAGAGTAAAACGCATTCCGAATGTTTATAATATTTCTGAAAATTTTAGTCGGTTTTAATTATTCCAGTTTTCAGGTTTTTAGGTTTTATTTAAATTTTAATTCTCTTCCGCAAAACAGATTATAACGTTTATGGCAGCTTTTGCTTGCGTTTACTTTGATAACACCGATACTCACTCGTCGTTGTTTTTTCACCATCGAACCTAAGTAGGTCGGCCAAGCCTTACAAAGCACACACATCGTAACTATGGTAATTTTGTCCCGGCGTCAACGGTCGCAGCAGCACATCGTGACCGGTGTATAGATGTAGCCTATTCGTCGCCGTCGCTCTCTGATTGGAAATGATATTTGCTTCACCAGCAGAACAGAATGGAGGGATCAAAATGTTACACTACACCGCCCGCTATATAATAGGGAGATAGCCGTGAATACAGGCAGTTCATCATACAGTAATATGTTATACGGCTGTGGATAATAACAAACGGTGTACGACATACATAGATTAAATTAAACTATGGCTATTTGCACTTTCAATTACCGCTTTTTTCGTACACCTGCAAGTTTTAGCTGGTGTACAGGGTTTGTGTACAAAATGCCTAATGCAGTACTAGTCTAAAGTACTTAAGTAGTTATTTTATGCAGCATATCTGATCATATTTGATCGCACTAATCATGTGGCACTTTGTTTACTCTTTTCTTAAGGCTGTCGTAAGAGGTGATTCACCCTGGCAGTCTTTTTGACACTTGTTACGTACATTACTGTTGTGAAAGTCTGTATTTTTGTGTCAATAAAGTTAATAATAATAATAATAACAATAATAATAATAATAATAATAATAGTCGCAGTAATCCAAAGGCCTATATTATTGGCCAAGTACTATACAACATAACAGTCAAAAACTTATAGTACATAAACCGCAGATTATAGCTAGGTTTACAAATACACGTATTATTATTTTTACATTGCACAGAATTCACTGTTTTTTAATTTCAAAAATTAGCATGTATTTTTAAATAAAGATAATAACGCCGAAAAAAAACTATCCGCATAGCAAAAACTTTATATTATAATGCTGACGTTACCAGAAGCCAGTGGATGAACTGCGTCGTGATGACGCTATAAAAGTCGAGAACATCGTGAAAATCCACCGACATCGCCGACACTTTACCGCGAAACTCGTTTAGCGTTTGCCTTAAGTGATCTTTGGTATCTAGCTGGGTGCTATTAACCGCCAGTCCTGCGGGCCAAACTGGGAGTATCAGCAAACTCTCGTCCGTGTACGACCTTTGTTTGATCATCAACGCATTGGCTTCAGCGTCCAGTCCTTTCAGCAGAACGGCGGATGTCGTGTATCCTCGTTCAGCGCGGATCAGCGTCTCCAGATGCTCGACGTCCGCGAAAATTTTAAACTGCTCCACGGCTGCCAACTGACTGGCTCTTTCCACACGGCTGCTGTGCAGAGTGTAGCTGACGAGGCAGATGACTGCAGCGACAGGTAACGCGATGACCGACAACATCTTGATGTACTGCAGTACAGTACGTCGACCTCCGCGAGAAGATTCCACCAACG
>Ga0209367_1014006_pt1 | contig 10237 bp, 3 predicted proteins | sample WorMetLIZISLAND2_FD_187412 | JGI IMG/M metagenome (GOLD analysis project Ga0209367, IMG submission 187412) | Marine gutless worms symbiont microbial communities from Max Planck institute for Marine Microbiology, Germany - Olavius geniculatus... ...
CTAGGTTCATGGAGCCCGGCGCAGGCGGGCGTCAAAGACTTCAAAGATTTCGGGCTGCGCAAGTCTATATCATTCACAAGGTGGCGCCACGGTACTGGCGTTGGTGGCGTGGCGTAGTTGGTAACGCGTTTCGACTGAAACGAAGTTACTCTACGCCGGGCCCGGTTAGTACTGCGATGGGTGACTACTGAACCGGAACTGCTATAGGCTTTCGCGCGTCTCGTGAGTTAAGCTATTTAGACACGAAATCTACTGCATTTTATTCACCTGCAATTTTACTATTTATTCTTCTAATATATTTTCAGGCACATGATATTTGACCGGCAGCGGGTCAAATATCCTATAGGCTGTATGACCGGTCAAATTTTGTTACCGGTCAAACGCACCCGGTGATGACCGGTCAAATATTCAGCGATTTCGACTTCAAATTTGGGGGGATAGAAGCCACTGATTCTGAATACAGCACTTGAGACGTGAAAAAAATCCCGTGATTAGGTTTCAGCAGTGCCGGCGCTAGAAAGTTGGAGGCTCCCCAAGTACAACTGTGAGCCCCCTACAACGGCGGTCTGGGGGCAGAGCCCCCAACGGGATCCAAGGGCAGAGACCCTGGTCAGAAGGCAAAGCCCCCTGAAGCCGAAGCACTTTTGGCTTTGGATGTTCAATGGAAGCAGAAAATTTGGCTATTTTTTCAAAAATTTAAAACGATAAAAATCAGATACAATTTGTGTCGTCTTTGCAAAAAAATGAAGTTTAATAGGCCGCAGTACGTCACAGATTAGTGTACTGTACATTAGTAAAAATTTATAGCTTTCTCCATTTTGGAGTAAACTTTCCAGGTGTTTAAGCCTACTTATTTTATATTTTAAATATATTTAAAAAATAGAATTTTTTATGCATTGCATGAGGCCCCTGAGCATGTGAGGCCCTCGGCCGGGGGAGGTGTACCGGGGGCCCTTCCGCCGGCTCTAGGTTTCAGCCATACTGCAGCAAAAAGTAGAGACGGGGGACGGATATTTATTTTTTTCATATTATGACATGTCATGTAATATTACACAACTCACAAAACACCAGACAGTAACCATGAGAACCTAAGCAAAGTCACCGCAGCATTACAAACTGATGCCAGCAATATTTTTTTTCAATAGAACTTTAAAAGCGAACTAAAAACTGCACTGTTTCGTTGAAGGTCCAATAGAAATTTTAGGGATGTATGTTTTTTTAATAAAAGGCGAAGATCGGAAGCACAAAACTTCTAAGGCTGAGTATAGACTGCAGGTGTTCGTACGGTCGATGCAGTCATAGTCGACGTTGATGTAGTCGCTGAAGTGCTCCCAGCTGGCGCTGTGAGCCGCGGCAGTGTTGACGTCGTTCGTGTCCAACTCGCCAGGTGTCTCTGGTGTCGCCTCAGCCGTGGCTAGCTGCTGCCGCAGCTGAGCGGCTTTTCGCTGGTTACAGTGCGGCATCAGTGACTGTAGTACAGTCCTCGAGCACGCCTCGCGACCCGTACATGACGTCCAGTCATACACCACGCCCGCAGTCTCGTCTATACAGTCTCCTGCACGCGCAGTTTTAGCTTTTTACGCGCGATAGCAGAATGCTTCGCGCGTCTTAGCCATGGCCTGAGCGCCTCTCTGTCCGTTTGTCCGTCCGTCTGTCTGTCCGTCCCGCCCGTCCGACACACTGCTGTATTGTATCAAAACGGTGCGAGCTAAGATCACGAAATCTTCACTGTACGATGCCCTAATGACTCTAGTTTATCGTGACGAAATTTCGTGCCCCTGGGTGCAGGGGTTTCCCTCGAACGAGGGCATCAAAGAGGGTACACCCCCCCTTAAAAATACGTTATTTTGCCGTTATTGGCTCGTGTAGTGTGAAAACGGTTAGAGCTGGGTACAGACATGCTGCTTATCATAACAAGCACTGGTGACACGCTTTTTAGATTTATCAACATCGATGACCTTAAACGATCATAAACCCCCCTCCCTCCCAAAAAATTAGTAAATTTTTTAGCAATTTTTGGATGCCGCGCACGTTTCAACACTGAATTGCGACGAAATGGCTGGAGATAGGCCTAGATCTAGACAAATTGAACTGCATATGAAATTTTCAGCATTAAGCGTAGATTTTAGCAGTCCAAGTCCCGACCTCCTAGGCTCAAAGAGGCCAGCGCAGGCGAGCGTCAAAGCTAAAAACTGGTTATTTTACCGCAATTATCTCGTGTAATGTAAAAACGGTTGCAGCTAGGCACAGACATCCTGCTTATCATAACAAGCAAGAGTGGCAAGCTTGGTGTCAACGTCGACGACCTTGAATGTCTTTGAACTTTCAACATAGGGGTTTTTAGTAAATTGTTTTGCGATTTCCGGCAGCGACACACATTTAAGAGTGAATTGCGCCGAAATGGCTAGAGATTGACCTAAACAACCTGCATATATATGACATTTTTAGCATAAAACTTACATTTTTAAGAATGTAAGTTTTTATTTCTTTAATTTAAGGAGTCTTTCATACGGAGGCCTCAAATTTAAGTACTCTTTCAAGATGCATTAGGCCTAATATCTTATTGTGTAAGCCTACACTGATTGCCAAAGTGGCAGGACCGCTGCTATCGCGCATCACGTGAGCTTTGCTCAAATTACTTGTATACAGTTTCCACACGCGATAGCAGAATGCTTCGCGCGTCTTAGCCATGGCCTGGACGTCTGTCTGTCCGTCCGTCACACTGCTGTATTGTGTCAAAAATGTGCAAGCTAGGATCACGAAACTATTACTATAAGCTGCCCAAGGACTCTAGTTTATCGTGACAAAATTTCATGCCCCTGGGTGAGGGGGTTTTCCTCGAACTAGAGCGTCAATTACGGGTACCTTCCCTAACAAGATAATGTTCATACGAACACGGAGTCTGTCCAATGCATTTCAATAGTTCACAGTATATGTCCGTATAAATATAATCAGTGAGCTGTTCAGACTGGTAGAAAAAAAATAAAAAGTTTAATTTTAACTTCTACAGAAGCAATGTTACTGTCATCCTTCGCTATTATTATAACTAAACAATTAACGCTGTCAGTCACGAGACCATTCGATTCGTCATCAGAGCTTTACTATAAATGGTCCATCGTCACCGTGCGTCTATCTTGCACCGTTATGGAGATATGGCGCCTCAAATGCTAGACGCACGGACGTAGACACGAAAAGAAAGAAGAGAAAGAGGAAAGGAGGGAAGGAAAGGGAAAGGGAAAAGGGAAGAGAAAAGAAAAGGAAAGGAAAGGAAAAAGGGAAAGGATGGAGGAAGGAGAAGAGAAAGGCGGAGAGGAAGGGAAACGGGAAAGAAAGGGGGAAGGAAAAGTAAGGAGAAAAAAGCGGAAGGGATAAGAGAAGGAAAAAAGGAAAAAGAAAGGACAGGGAAAAGGGAAAGGGAAGGAAAAGGGGAAGAAGAAGGGAAAGGAAGGAAACAAGAAACGGGAAGGGAAGGGGAAGGGAAAAGGGAAGGAAAAAAAGGAGAAGGGAAAGAGGAAGGAAAAGGGAAAGGGGAAAAGAAAGGGAAAGTGGAAGGAAGATAGCTTAAGAAAAGTTGAACGCACGGACAGACGCACGTACGCATGCACGCACGGACACTCAGGGTAAAGGGCAAGGGAAAAGAGAAGGGGAAGGAAAAAGAAAGGAGAAGGGAAAGGAAAAAAAGAGAAATAGGAAGAAAAGGGGAAAGAAAAGGAGAATGGAAAGGGGAAAGGAAACGAGAAGAGGAAGTCTAAGTTAGCAATCGAGGGGTGACACCATGCAGCAGCAGCAGTATCACCAACCGTCCAACCCGGACAAACATCCATAAGGAACAGAATATGCGCAGTTTCTGTCCGCTCAAGAAATAAGATGGCTATAGCGCGCTAGTCAATGTGCTAGATGAAAAGCCGGTCGTACCGGGGCAGTACGTGCAGTTGCCGGTGTCACAGCGATCTGTGCCGGTGTTGACTCGTGCGCCATGGAACGAACGTCGGACGCGAATCATGTGAGCGGGTGGACAGAACAGAGAGACGCGAGGAGTGCCTCCCGAGTCACTGGCACACTCGCCCGCAGTCCTGTACCCGTCGGCCGCCAACGCACCCTTCACTGCCACACACACACGCACCCTCACACGGGAGGGATGGAAAATTGTCCAGTTGATTTTCACATTTCCGGGGACTCGATGTTCCATGCATCGTCGATTTGCGATAGGCTACTCGATTATTTATTAGACATCGGGTACTGAAACTCGACAATTATTTTTAGCCAAAAAAAATCGAATTGCGGTATTCGATGTTGGATAAGAGTACAAAATCAGAGTTATGTTTCGAGTTGGTGGCGTGGCGTAGTTGGTAACGCCTTTCGGATGAAACGAAGTTACTCTACGCCGGGTCCGGTTAGTACTTAGATGGGTGACTGTCTACAGTACGGAGCCAGCCAACTAGGTCGAGTCAGCCTTTTATATACTTTCTGCGGGATGGTCAAATGAGTACTGGCGGTGGTCAAGGCCATCGATAGGGAAGAAACGGCGAGTTCTGCACAACAGTAGGCCCTGTGGCCAGGACTGCAAGTATACCGATACAGTCGGTTAAAGGCGCTGGCTGTTAATTTGAGAATACCTGATTTGGGGTCAAACCCGCACACAGTAAACTACCAGAATACCTAACTTTTTGGCGTCATCGAATATTAACTAATTTCTATTATCTCTTCATTGTTAGGCCTACAGTTGGCATCGCAGTACAAGTGCCATGAAGTGATCATTAAATCCCACTACACCACAGACGCGTCGTTATATAAAAAGTTAACATTAAATTTTCAGAAGATAGCACGGCAACGCAATTAAGATGTGGGATGTTAAATTTTAAATGATTGCTTTACTGCCAAATTACTGCTGCTGTTAAATTTATGTAAACGGCACAATTACAAAATTATGTCAAAACATAACAAACTAACAAAAAATATAATCAAGCCAAACTATTCATTTACCGACTTAACCTATTTTAGTAATCAATTCTATAATATTAGTAGGTCTAAGTATTACATAAAGTTATGGCAAGTTTCGCAAGAATAATAAACTAACCAAAAAATTCTTGTAATTTGAAACTGTTTAATTATTTTAAATGTGTAATGTAAAAATAACCGGTTTTAAGTAGACCCCACGCCGATAAAAAAGCAAACCTGGCAAAAGTCCTACGGTAAAAAGACAGCAGACGACGAGACATGTCGGTGAAAGATACATCCACTGTGTAGCCATCGGTTCCCCTCGTGTAATATAACGCGACGTCAGTATAAGTTTAATTCTCAGATGTGAGAGCAGTCAGTTTGTTTCAGCAGCGGAGATGACGCCGCCTTGACTACCAGCAGTGTGTGCGTAATAGTAGACGGACACCTGTCATTAGCTGCGGGCAACCAGCACTGTATGTAGGCCTATACACGGACCCACGCGGCGACTCACTTACATACACGTGACAACTCAGCCTCACATCCCTCCAGAGTATATGTAAATTGAGTACTGGCCTGACTGGGGTTAAGGCGTCGACGACTGCGCTCTTCGACTACGTCAGCGCTGGTCGTTCAACGCACTGTGCGTTCTACCATTGGCGACCAAACCTATCCAGCGACTGCTGCATCGGTCTGGAACAGTTTGTCGGAGTCGGTCCGGTCGTCTTCGTCATTGCAAGTTTTCCGCAGCAGACTGAAAACCGAACTTTTTGCCCGGTCTTACAGTCATGACTAACAACGTCTCATTGCACTGACTACTATTACGTGACTTCACTGTTTAAGCTAATTGTTACGTGTCCTTGTAGACTTAGGACTTAACGCCACGCTAAAGTTGATTCGTCCTTCGTCATCATCATCATCAAGGCCGAGTGCGTTTATCTGTGCCGATTGCTAAGTAACACTATGTAGTCCTATATGGCAGGCGACCCGCCGTAGCTCCGAGATGGGTTACCTACCATTAAGAGCTATTTAAACAATCTTTTACATTTTTAACGTGTCTAACCTCTCGAGCTTAAGTCTGTGTTTCTCTTTTTCGGCGTTCTGGCGATTAACGTTGTTTCAACGCCCGATCTGACAAACATCGCAGATTTGAACTGAACTAGATGAAATTCTGCCCTGAGACCGCCCGCAAGAGTAACCGGGATGCCAATTTCAGCTCAAAAGCTCAGAGATCGGACAGACGGACTTCAAGAAACTTCCACATAATGACGCATGTTTCCGTGTAAATGTTTGCTACAGGCGAATCATGCTCGGTCCTCGTACACTGGTTCGGCCACTTCTGCTGGAAACTGTTGTTTTATTCCATGTCAGTAACATATAACATATTTTTTATCTATTCCAATCAATGACTTATAGTGGAAATATCCTTGCCAATTCTGTGGCCTACTTGACGTTTGCGACGTCTCCCCGGTTTGCAAATAATGTTCAAATGTCACTTACTCACAGCTGTGTGACAGTTGATGAAAAAATTATTAAATAATTTAAATGTAAAATTTTTAAACGGAGAAAAAAGTTTGATAGTTCAGTTTAGCATGCAAATTATTTTAGCCTTTTGGACAATGTTATATTGCTTGTGTCCTTCTATACTTGCGTTAGTTAATAAAATACACTGTGAGGCATAAAAACACCAAAAAAATATCGATCATAACATAAAGGCGGATTATCAGATTTTAATTATTTTTGGTATAACTATTTTAGACACAACTTGCCATCAAACGGTTATTCAAGTTTCCACCTCACCGAACATATGCTTCTGCACTACCTGGGGAAATTAAAACACATGAAATCAGCGTCAAAATGAACAAAAAACGCCAAAAAACCATCCGTGACATTATTGATAAAACTTGCAGGAGAATAATAAGATTTTTTACGCGCAAAAGCAGCTACTGCTTTCAGCGCGTCTTAGCCATCGCAATTCTGTCCGTTTGTCTGTCCGTTTGTCTGTCCGTCTGTCCGTCCGTCCGTCTGTCTGTCACACGGGTGGATCAGGCAAAAACGGTCCAAGCTAGGATCACCAAATTTTTACCGTCGGCTGCCCGGAAGACTCTAGTTTCAGAAAACGTAAAGCTTTTTCATAAACTCGAAGGGGGTCACCCGAACGAGGGCGCTAAATGAGACGGGGTAAGCAAAATTTGCGATTTTTGGCCATTAACTGGCTGTATCTCAGTAACGGTGCGAGACAGGGCCTAGGTTACTATTAATCACTAGTAGGAGATCGTATACTGGCTTTCGATTGGCGCCGAACTCAATGACCTTGGATGACCTTGAACGCCAAAATAGGGGGTTTTATAGATTTTTTTCGATTTCGAGCTGCGACAAGTCTATATCATTCACAAGGTGGCGCCACGGTACTGGCGTTGGTGGCGTGGCGTAGTTGGTAACGCGTTTCGGCTTAAACGAAGTTACTCTACGTCGGGCCCGGTTAGTACTGCGATGGGTGACTGTCTGCGGGCAGGAACTGCTATAGGTTTTCGCGCGTCCCGTGCACCATAACTCAAATTTCTTGTTAGTTTTTGGTACACAAATTCCCACCGTGGTTAGCCACCTTGTCGTGGTGGTGGGGCTTTGCACCGATGACCCGAAAGATTTCTAAAATCTGGAGGCGAGGAGCTGACTAAGCGCTGACCAAAACGTAAGAGCAGATTGCTGCACGTTATCAGTGCTTTGTGCTGGTTTCGGCTCCACAGCCGACTACGGTTTCACAGCCGTCTATTTACGGCTTTACAGCCGTCTGTTTACGGCTTCATAGCCGTCTACGGCTTTACAGCTTTACCTTGCGGTTACATTCGGGGATGCGCATTGGGCCGAGCTGATACTGCCTCAGCGCTGGGAAGGTGTAAGAGCCTGCCCACCCCGGAGGTAAGGTAAGGAAGGTAAGGGTGCAAAAAATTCTGACATAACTGGCGATTAAATGGCAGTTCAAATTCCCAGCTTATCTAACGTCTGTTGCTGCATTGCCTGGGAAAACAGAACAAGCGCAACATGAGATAAAAAAAGAAAGAAAAACATCAGTTAGTTTAATCATCACAGATACGTAACAGCTCTGATCACAGTCCATTTGACAGTATTTGCAGTGTTGTGCAGCAGCAAGTTTATGGGACGCTGTTAAGAAATATCAATGAACTCAAAAAGCGACTGGTTGAAGTCTGAAGCAGAACGTTATCAACACCGCTATCAACGAATGGAGAATGCATCTTCTTGTGTTTGCACAAATGGCCAATAGGCCTATTTCGAATATTTACTGTCAGCAGCTGCACAACTAAAAATTCGATAAACTCTCAACCAAAGTGCTAGAAATTTGGGGGAAAATGTGCCAGATGTGCATCATTTTAATCGAATAATGATATTGCATTGAATAAAAATGTAATATTTTGCTTGTTTTGTTTTTCCCAGGTAGTGCAGAAGCAGATGTTGGTTGAAGTAGGAAACTGAACGGCCATTTGATGGCCATTTGTGTCATAAACAGGTGTACCAAAAATTATTAAACTTGGATAACCCTTCTTCAAATTATGGTAACAAAATTTGTGTTTTTTATGCTTCACAGTGTATGTCCAGGTGTATGTGTATGTACATATTGTAACCTATAAGGTACAAACATAATTGAGCACTGCAACTGCACATAAACGGTCTGTAACTGCAAGCGAGTACGTCTATACTATACTGGTGGGAATAACGCTGTCAACGGGACACATCTGCGCCGACAGGTACACGGATAACGAGGTAATTACAATTATTATTAGCAACTGTTACAGGTTGACACGCGTTCACACCGCAACACATGTTACCGCCCGCAGCAGCGCGTCTCAACGCAGTCAACAACAACAAGATGAAAACAGCCTAGCTATTCGTACTCCGCCCGGAAACGACAGTTTTCAGAGCGTACTTGTTTTACTGCAGATGGTTTTTACTCGCGACAGTAGCTAGCCTAGCTAGAGCGTATTAGCTATGGTAATTCTGTCTTGGTGTCTTGTGTTTTATGTTTGTCACGTCCCGGTACCGTTCCAAGCCCAAATGAAATAGAGTCTTCGGATTTTTAGCATATGATAGATTGTTGTCTCTAGTATTTTGTGACAAAATTTCACGCTGCTGGGTGAAGGGGGCCCCGAACGAAACGGAGAAAAAGGGTCAACCCCCTAAAAAGACGTTTTTTACCGTTATTCGCTCGTCTGGCGTGAAAATGGTTGCAGATAGGCGCAGATATGCTGCCTATCATAACAAGCACCGACGACGAGCTTCTCGGGAATGTCAACATCGATGACCTTGAATGACTTTGAACTCCCGAAATAAAGGTTTTTAAATAAATTTTTCGCGATTTCGGGCTGCGACACACATTTTAAGAGTAAATTGCGGCGAAATAGCTGGAGATAGACTAAGACAACCTGCGCATGAAATTTTCAGCATTAAATGTAGATTTTACCAATCTAAGTCCGGACTCTCTAGGTTCAAGGAGGCTTGCACACATGGGTGTCGAAAAAGGGTACCCCTCTAAAAAGTCGTTATTAAAATGAAATGAAAATGTCAATTTGTATAGCGCCCAATTAGAAAAGACCTCTATAGCGCTTGCAGCCAAATAAATGGGTTTCGAGTTTTATTCGCAAATGTATCTCAAAACAGTGATGAAGTCCGCAGGAGGCTGTTCCATGTGGCCGGGCCTGCCACGGCGAAGTCCCTCCGACCGATCGTGGTCCTTAGGCGCGGCACGACGAGTGCCCCGCTGTTTGCCGACCGAAGCTGCCACCTGTCGACGACAGACGAGACCGCCAAGTATGACGGCGCCAGACCATGGAGGCACTTGAAGCTGATCATCGCTAGCTTGAAGGTGATTCGCTGGCGGACCGGAAGCCAGTGAAGTTGACGCAGCACTGGAGTGATGTGGTCGAACTTCCTAGTTCCGGTCGAGACACGCGTTGCTGCATTCTGGACAGTCTGCAGTTTCGTCAGCAAGCCGTCACCGATCCCGTACAGCAGACTGTTGCAGCTGCAGTAATCAAGACGGCTGCTGACGAATGCGTGCACCAGTGTCTTCGCAGCCTCCAAAGTCAGAGAAGATCTGACCATCCGTAGCTGGCGTAGTTGAAACAGGCACGACCGGCGTAACGCGGCGACGTGGTCAGCCATGGTAAGCTGGCCGTCTATATTGACGCCAAGGTCGAGCACTGCGGACGACAACTTGACGAGGGCAGACAGTAGTGGTAGCTCGGTAGTGGTCAGTTTGGCAAGCTGCTGTCGTGTTCCAAGC
>Ga0209367_1014007_pt1 | contig 10237 bp, 6 predicted proteins | sample WorMetLIZISLAND2_FD_187412 | JGI IMG/M metagenome (GOLD analysis project Ga0209367, IMG submission 187412) | Marine gutless worms symbiont microbial communities from Max Planck institute for Marine Microbiology, Germany - Olavius geniculatus... ...
GGCTTAGGAAGACCGAACTTGGTAGGAAGGGTCCCTGGGACATGAGCACCCCGTGGACCAATTTCAAAGTCAAAGGGTCAAAGGTCAAGGTCACGGCGGCTAATTGCGCAGTTTGCAAAAAATCCCCATAACTTCACCACCGGTTGACCGATCAACTTCATATTTGGCAGGTGTCATAAGGACCCCTCGCCGCCTTGCCCCAGGTGACCTCGTTACCATGGCAACGGCCATTCCCTCCGTCTGTCCGTCCGTCTGTCCCTCGCGGTGCTCCACTTAGAGCGCACTGCAATGATGGCCCCATAGCGGGCGGCCCCTCAACGGCCGCACCCTCTTGTTACATTAGTTTATCTACTTATTTGTGAATCCTTAGTATTTCATTACTACTACAAAAATACTTTCGAGATGCTGTCAATGTGAGTGTGACAGCAATATGAACAGATAGTGCTCTGTGGATAGAAAATAATGCATACTAAAAAGTAATAGCTGAATGACCAAAATGTCTAGCTGTTGACACTGTCAGCGTATTTTCCTTGCTTCCAGCATGGTGAGTAACAGACTGTGTCACTTGTACACAACTCTGCTACTTGCTTCATGCTAGGTGTCCTTGCAGTTACCTTAGACATTAAGGCTACTTAAGAGTTAAGGTCAATTCATAGGTTCATACGTAATTCATAGTAATAATTATACTGGATGAGATTTTCTTAGTAATCTGGGCCAGAGAATTGGCACCATTTTTGGCATTTATATAGCCATGGTTTTTGTTTTAGCGCATTTCTGTGACGATTCATCCTGCATCGATGGTCTGGCCTTGTAGCCACCCCAGTTATGTTCTTAACAATTTTATCACTTGTGATACTTACTACCAAGGGTATTATATCTTATTGTTTGCTAATGCTTCCAGCCTATCCAACTAATGACCAGTTGGAGATATTAATATAGTGAGAGATGCATATGAATGATGCAGGGCTGTGTACTGTTGCATCTGTCGTTGTGATGTACGCGCTGATCATTCCGAAGTTGCCACAACAACTGACGACTACTTGTGGCTGAAGCTTGGTCTTGTCACTTTTGATGAGTCTGAGACAGGATCACGCGATGGGCTCACGTTAACTCAGCTGCAGTCAATGTTGCTTGAAGATTTTGGTCCGTTGGTGACAGCGTCAGATTTTTGCCATTGTTTTCATACAGACACACTGTAGTCACTATGCATGGTACTAAGACTACAATAAACCACGCTGCCCATTTTTCGGTGACATTGCAAATTAGGGTTCTGTATTTTGCATCGTTATCTCTAATAAATATAGTATGATACGCACAGGCATTATGACAACTGTTCATTGTTTTGAGACTCAGATAAACCTGTTTGATGTTGCATTCTGGCCTGAAGGTTGCTTAGTCGTGCAATCACTAATTATGATATATGACTTTCACTTAAACTTGAAGCATTTAAACTGTTGTAACTTGCATGTTTCTCTGCTGTATCATATCCTGTTGTTTTATGTCAGGTGAGGTTCATTTTAGTGCATATCAGCAGCCGTATCTGTACTTCCGTGTTCTGTTTCTAACGGCTCAGTTTGAGGCAGCTATCGAGTTCCTGGCACGAGTGGACTGCCTTCGCTGCTATGCTGTCCACGTTGCAATGGTTATGAATGAAATGAAGTTGCTTCTTCTACCGGACAGCACACACGCTCTATTACGTATGCCGTTTTCGTGATTTTTTCTCTACTTTGTTTACAGTGTTAAGTGTTTATATACATGCAATTTTGTTCTTGATTGTTCTATCTTTGCTCTGTTGTTAACAGTTATAGAAATAATGACAGTAGATGCAGTTTGTCTCTGCAAGTGTGTTGTAATTCTTTAGACCATTTTTCTCTGATTTGTTTGCAGTATTAAGTAATAATTCATTTGCATATTATGTTACATAATCAACTGATTGTTGTGTCTAGTTACTACTAACAGTTGTGGAAATAATGATAATTCGCTTAGTTTCCATCTGCAAGTGTGTGCTGTTATTATTCTGCTGATGTGTTGTAGTTTCCAAGGACAGTGGCGATCCTGCTTCGCTGCGACGTCTCAACTTTGTGCGGCTTGTTATGATGTATACTCGCAAATTCCAAGTGAGCGATCCTCGTGAAGCTCTGCAGTATTTCTACTTCCTGCGGTGAGAAATATATCTGTGTGCTAGAACTAACTTTTTTAAGAACAATCTTACTGTTTTTTGCATGTTTGCTGTGTCTGATTACTTATGTGCGTGTGTTTTGTTGATCGTGATTATTTTCGTTTCTGTTATGATATTTTTGCTTCTGTTTAGTTTGCCTATTTTTCAGATTAGTAACCTCCTTTTTCACTCCTTAGTCCACCCGGAAATGATAGTTTTTGGAGCAGACTTATATATGGCTGGCATTTTTTTTTCTTACCACAAGATTTTCGAGCTCTGTCAGCCCATCACCGTGAAATTTTGCACCATGATCGAAAGTGCATTCGATTTTATAAGCCCGGTCCAAAATTGTTGGTGGCCAAAAGCATGCAAAATTTGGCACAGTTTTGGACGACTTCAAACTTTAACGGTGAATATCTCCACAATGGATGAAGATATTTGAAATCGAACAAGTACTTGATTGAACACGATTCCTCCTGCATTTGGCAAAAAACCTGGTGAACTTTGGTCCAGTAGCTACGGAGATCCTAAAATCAAATCATACCCACCCAAATCAGTTTTTTTCCGAAAGACCATATTTCAGCCTCTAGTGAGTGCGGAATCCCAAAATTTGTACACACACTAGAAAATTACCAAGTCTTCCTAGTGAACCCCCCACTGGGGATAGAGGTCTTCCTTACAGTTTTTCACAGCGGAGGGGGGTCAAAAATTGGTTTAAAATTTAGTGAATGATCGCATATAACATCAGTGGTAGGGGGAGTAGGCCAACGAAACTTTGTCATGTGACGTGCTGCTAGGTATGCATGATAATGTTGGTACAACTTTTGGGGGACACTACCCTTTAAAATTTGGGAGGGCAAAAATATCCAAAATTTAGCGTGATTCAAGAACACTTTCGACTTTAAGCGCCAGTATTTCTGGAACGGGTAAAGACGTCAACAAGCGGTAAATGGTGTTATGAACTCCGGTATCTCCCGCATTGAATGTAAAAAAATTGTGAACTTTGGTCCACTAACAAAAATGTCAGAGGTGATCATGTTGACCCACTCAAAGTTGACATTGCACATTTGGCATATGATGATGCATTTGAGTTCGGGCTACGTGACTGCTACCAGGGGGATTTCAAACCCTAAATTTTTCCCCCAGTTGGACTTACAGTGCCAGGTGGATTCACATTGATCTTTGCCTCAAAATTTTATTTTTCTTTGTGTTGGTTTGTTATCTATTTGTTCTCATTCTTTTACTGGAAATTTGAAAAAAAATTGCTTTTCATGATTTTTTTATCCTACACAATTTTGTAGACATCAGATTGACTTTATGGACTGCTGGATTTTGCATCATTGGTTTTATATTTATTAGTCCGACAGAAAACGATAGTTTTCGGAAGGACTTCTGTTTTACTGCAGATGTTTTTTTATTTTTTTCTGAGCATGAGATCTCCGAGATGCGACCGGCTTGAAATTTTGCATGATGGTCAGAACTATGCTGAATTTTATAATGCCGGTCCAAAATTTTGGGGGTGCACCCCAAAAAAATTTCAGGGGCGAAAAACATGCAAAATTTGGCCCGATTTCGGACGACTTTGAAGTTCGGCGGCGAATATCTCCGAAACGGATGAAGATATTCAAAATCAAATAGTCATTCCGTCTATGGCGATTCGTCCTGCGTTAGGCGAAACAAGTATGGTGAAGTTTGGTCCAGTGACCTTGGAGATTTAGATGTGAAATCGTACCCCCCTAAAGCGCATTTTTCGGAAGACCATATTTCGGCCCTTAGGGGGTGCTGCGCCCCCAAATTTTTACACGCGCTAGAGGATCACCAAGTCTTACTAGCGCACCCCCCACCGAAGGCGGGGGCCCCCCTTACAACTTTTTTCAAAGGGGAGTCAAAAGTTGGCTTAAAATGCAATAAAGGAGCGCTTATAACTTCGGAGTTAGGGGGTATAGCCCGACGAAACTTTGGCACTTGACGCGGCTCTAGGTTAGGGTGTTAACGCAAGTACGAAATTTGGGGGCACCGCCCCCCTTAAAATTTAAGAGGGCAAAAAACGTACAAAAAAAGTACGTTTTACGACAACTTTCGAGTTTGACTGCGAATATCTCTGGAACCGATAAAGATAATGACATAATCTAAACGGCGTTGACGAGAGCGATCCTTTCGGCGTTGAACAAAAACAATTTGTGAAATTCCGTCCACCACGAACCAAGTTATAGGCGCTGATGTTGACCTACCCTAAGTTGACAATGCGCGTTCGGCATATGCCAATGCATTTGAGTTCAGGCCACGTGACTTTGATGCCGGGGAAATTTTGCCCCCCCCCCTAATTTCCTCCAGTTGCACTTAGAGCGCCAGGCGGACTCACGTTGGGCTTTGCCCCAAATTTCTAGTTTTTTAAAAAATTTTTGTTTTTTTAACATCAGCCATGTGTGATAGAATAGTCTGGCTACTTGTGAGTTTTTAACTTACATCCTGCATTATTGTTTCATCTGACGTGATACAGTTCACAGGAAGGGCATCTACTCGTGCAGTGACTGTTGTCTGTGTGGATGGATGTGTGAACAGTGACATGAAGACTCCAAGTGGACATTCTATGTTTACGTCTTGTATCAGTGAACTTGTGCTTGAAACAAGAGAGGTACATCTGTTTTGTGGACTTTGGTTATATATCCTTGTGATGTTATCAGATCTATGCATGGTTCTGGATAATTGTGTCTGGTTTGGGTACCAGTGTAGTTACGCATTTTGTGGGGTTTTTATAAAGAAAACCTTGCAGTCTGTGTCAGATTATGTTATCCAACATTTTTATTGCATTTAGATTGAGGCATGACACATATATTTATATTTATTTTGCCATTGTACATGAAGTACACCAAAAATGTCACCTAGTACACAAATTAAAAACTCAGCAACATGGTGTAATCACAAAGTTAGATCACTAAAACTTGGTAATGATTAGGGACCAACCAAATTCACAGAAAAAATGCATGATTTCACGGCAGAATTTTTAAAATGTGTCAAATTTCACTGAACATTCACAGAAAGAGTTTCGCAAATTCACGGGCCCCACAGACGTTATTTCGAGGTGCTGCGGTATTGCAAACGAAGAAATTTCAGAACAACGAATATTTACTACACTAAGTCAAGATTCAAGACAGTCAATGTCAACTACTTAGTGCTGAAGTGCGACACATAGCAAACAGCAACATCTGTACAAAAGCTGCTGATAACACTCTGGAATTGTCATAAATTAAACTAAAAGCGCTAAAATTCACGAAAAATCACGGATTTCACGGAAATCGGCGTTTTTCACGGAATAAGGCCAATTTCACAGAAAATGTCACGGCTGTGAAATCGTGAATTAAGTTGGTCCCTAGTTATGTGTTTTTTAATTGCTAGCTGCCACATACTATTACCAAGTCATTTATTGACTATGCGGTTTTAAGTGTGTTCACGACATTTTGTTTTTTGACATTGACATTAAGATTAACTGCATTGATGGCATGTTAGCCATTTCTATTCATTTTACGTATACTTGGTGTGTTAATATAATGAAAGCTGTCTCCTAAGAACATTGTTATAAGGACTTTCTGTACTTTAGTGTAATTATTTGCAACATAAACTCTATCTCATATTGTTGCATATGTAAGCAATGCAATTTTATGTGTGATAGTTGGGTACTGTGTATTAATGTGTACACCGTGGGTCATAGAAAACGTGGCACTTTACTTTTGTCAATATCTTCGCCAATAATTGGCCAGTTTTCAATTTTTTTTTCACTGGCGCACTCTGCAGACAATTTGCAAAAATGTTATTATTATATATCACACCACGCTCCAACTGCATTGCTACACTACCATGTAAAACGTAAATTTTCAAAGATGACCAAAATTATTATAATGCATATACAAAAATTATATTTTTGAAAAAAACAATTGTACCAATGTTCATACGAAAATCAATTATATTTAGTACCAGATACATTTCTGATTTTTGTAAACAGAAACAGAGAATTTTCTTTTCAGTATTAATTTTAATGCAGTGACAGCATACTGGTAATGTAACATGCCATTTAACAATGGAGACAAGACTTTTATTAAAACGTGTTCCAGTCCAAAAATGCAACTTTCAGAGGATACTGACAGAATTTTTAAAGACAAACTGCAAAAAGAAGGACTGGGTATGTTATTAAAAAAGATTTGGCAAACACAAAGCACTGACCAAAAGCACGAGTCTGACAGACTGACGCATGCACACATCGAAGAGAACGTGAAAGAACTGGTAGCCCCACTAAGGCAGGAAGGCCAGAAACAAACACATCGTTCAACAAGCCAGATATCCAAAGGAACGGATTTAACACAGTATAGCATCGTACAAATCATTCACTGTGTTTTTTGTCTGAAGTGTTTTTCGTTTACCAACACACACGCTGCCTAATATTGGTGGTTTTCCGTACATTTATATTTCACAAGGTAGTGTAGCGACAGAGCTAAGGTGCGGTGGGATATTCAATAACCATCTTATTGCTAATTGTCCACTGAATTGGGTAGTGAAAGAATTTGGAAAATCCATTAACATTTGGCAAAGATGTAGACAATAAAAAGTGCCACATGCTTTTTCTGACCCACCCTGTATAAGTTTTATGTATGTACCGTAGCTAACGATATTGTTAGACCATAACAGTTTTATTGTGACAGTCCTATTGTTCTGAGCCGTGTGTGTGTATCTTTAGTGAATCCCTGCAGATTTAGTCAGTTATGCCTTATTTACGCTTCCTAGTATACTACTTGCTGTTGCTGCTGGCCTAGATTCCTGTAGCTCTTGCCTCTCTGCCATTTTTGCCAAATCTGACTGGACAGATGCGTTTTCTAAAGCTGTTGAATTAACACTTCAACTTAACACGTTAACGCATTAAAGAATTAACGCTCGTTAAAAAAATTTAACGTGCATTAAAAAATTATCACACAAATTAATTTACGAAATTCCGTGAAGCAAGGGTTTCAGTGTGTTATTAAACTGGGGTTATTTGACGATGGAATAACATGCAAACAATTAAAAATTGTTTTGTTGCCGTTCTATAACCACTGTCAGGGTCCTGCAATACAGCCATGAGTTTTGTTGGTCGTCATTCCAGTCACCCTCTCGATGTAGGCCGCCTAAAACTTCAGCAATATAATGATGCGTTAATTAATTCGTTAATGCATAACTAGCGCATGCGTGCATGCGTTTACAAAATTTGTGCCTTGACAGCACTAGTATTTTCAGATTTTGAAGTGCTGAGTTGCTTTGCTTGGGGCTGTAACGGTTAACAGTTTCGACTAAATACAACAAAATCATAGCTGCAGCAATTTTCCGCCAAATATCTCTGTTCCACTAAATCCAGGTTGACAGTTGCAATTCGACGCATTCTACCAGTAACATGTCCAGTGTTTGTGGCCGATCGAGCCTATGTAACAGGTCTGTTTGTTGTCTCTCTGTAGTAAGTAAGTAAGTAAAGTAAGTAAGATTATTTAGAAGGCGCAATTTAACAATAGCCACAATGCGCCGCGCTCTCAACGCCTGAACAAAAATGTCTTTAACTGCCGTTTAAACCGTTCAAAGTTAATGTCAGTTTGTCTCAGATGAGCTGGCAGACTGTTCCATAGCCTCGGACCTGCAGCAGCAAAGCATCTGTCTCCATAGCTGCTGGTCCTTCTGACGACACGTCCTGTAGTGCATGCATTAGCTGCGTTTTGGATGCTTAACGTGTTCCTGTTTGTTCATAGATAAGTATATTAAAAATACGCTAATTTATGCATGTCGACCCAATACTTTTAATATTTTAATAGTTTTAACTAATAGTTTTAATTTCTGCTGATGGCACGGCAGTCGAAAAATTCGAAAGGTATTGAGACAGTATACTAGTAAATATGTTTTTATGCTCTGACATAGACTATTTAATTTGACACCTAACATGTTCTTGTTAAATCATACAAAACGCAGCTGTTGTGGCTACATGGCACGTCTTACAGAAAAATTGTCTAAACAAGCAGATAGAGTTGTCTTTCTTCTATTCTGCGGAACTGATGCTGAGCTCTTACGACCGACCCATTACCCTCTAAATGGAGGTACGGTCTGCATCCCTAAATACTTGCATTGCGAGTTGCGTTATACTGCTTCAGTTAGCGGCGTGGTTACTATTGACAGCCTACAAGAACTCCCCAACGTGCTATCTAATCCAACCATACCGTCACTGACTCCCTAAAATTCTGCTCTTTCAAAATTGGGGTGCTTACCCCATGCACCCAAAATTTGCACGGCTCATTATGACCAAGCTGTATCAGCAGAATGGTTACTATTAACAGGCTACAGACATTCACCAATGGCCCCTATCTAATCCTTTCAGTGCCGACCAGTGTTTGAATCGTGAAAAATTAGCTGCGGGGTTGAACTTTTCGAAGGTCGGAGACCGAACAAAATTGTGATGTAAATTGTATGTATACAGTATATAGCTGAGCCCCCCTCCCTGTACATAATTTGACAGTGTGTTAGGGGGGTTGAGAAAACAGTTGGGGGTCCAATCCCCCAACCCCCGGCAATTCAAACACTGGTGCCGACCCTAGATCTTCTTTCCCATCAAACAGTGATAGTGCCTCACAAATTGTCAGCCCATTTTAGTGGCAGCTGGGCTCTTTGTTAATTTTTTGGTGAATTATTTTGCATATTATAGTCATGTTGGTAACATAACATTGGCACACAGAGTCTCTCCTTGCTACTTCTGAGCATGCTTGTTTTAAAATAATTTCACGAATTGAAGCAGTAATTAATAAGATGTATAGATTCCTAATTATTAGAACCTTTATTCTTATGATGTTGTTCTGGCTGCTTTTGACGGTGAATGTAAAATGTTTGGAAGAAAGCAACAACATCTGCCATAATGTCAGCAGCTTAACAAATAAAGGTCCTAAAACTCGAAATTTAATAAATTTATATAGCTTGCCAGGCTGAGTGTTATCATTATTTGATTGATTGTTTGTGATTGCTGCTTTTACCATGCAGTAGGCCTATTTTCTGATTGCGGATTGGGTCTGCTGCACTGTTATCGCGCTTTCTGTGCTTTGTGACGTGCAGCGTTGAATATCTGGTAAACGGTAAAAACGGCAACACAAAAATAACGACATCGGTAAAAACGGCAACAATAGCAATGGCAACAATTATAATAATTGTTGTCATTGTTATTGTTGCATAGACTGTACATGTCTAATACTACCGAGTTATTTTGCCTATAGTTCATACACTCGAACAGACTACGATCATTTTTTGATTCAGGTCATGATGGTAGAGGTAGGATTGGGTAGAAATGTTCACAAGTAGGCATGTTATCAAAACTTGGCATGAACCAGGTCAGTATCCGCCGTTATGTCACTGTCGTTAACTCGTGCGCAAACAACTTCGCTAGATCGCTAGGCACAGAACGATTCGCCCCCAACACGCACAGGCTTTGGACGTTTTGCCCCGCACCTGGACATTTCGCTTATTCGCTGGCGGGCCCGTCGAGAGAGGGAGATTGGTAAGTTAAGTACACCAGAATGCGCCATTTTAACAAGGAAAATTTAAAATTTTTCTCCCCAGTGGGGCCCCGCGAGAATATTTCCCCGGGCCCCGCTGTGGCTTTCGACGAACCCTGTTTTGGACGTTTTACGTTTTAATAGCCGTAATAGTCTAATCATATTGGGAAACGATTGTTCTTATACGATCGACGTGTATGCATTTAGCAAGTATCCGAGGTGTCGTCCATGGTCTCTTAATCACAGGCTGCGCGGTAGCGCCAGCCCTGTGTTAATGGCGACCAGGATCTCATGTACACATACAAAATAATTTTTGGCCTAGTTGACTTGGATTGTTCTAGGTTTTTTACTGTTAGTCCTAATGAAACAACTCGTGGGCATACTTGTAGGTTGTTTGTGTGTCATAGCCGTGTTGATGTCCGGAAGTATTTTCTTTGTAACCGTGTCGTGAAAATTTGGAATAGTCTACCCGCAATACTGGATGACTTTGCAAGCATACGCAGTTTTAACTCCTTAGTCAAGCGTACAGATTTGT
>Ga0209367_1014009_pt1 | contig 10234 bp, 6 predicted proteins | sample WorMetLIZISLAND2_FD_187412 | JGI IMG/M metagenome (GOLD analysis project Ga0209367, IMG submission 187412) | Marine gutless worms symbiont microbial communities from Max Planck institute for Marine Microbiology, Germany - Olavius geniculatus... ...
AAAGAATCAGGGCGCATAGGATGATGGACGCTAGGTGGCAGAAAAGGCTGACTGAAAGTAGTGGGTCTTTAGGTGACATCTGAATGTAGCCAAGGTTTGACATTGACGAATTTGAGGAGCTAAGGAGTTCCAAATTTTCGGAGCAGAGACACGAAAGAAACGAGAACCAAAGGATAAGTTATGCCGTGGAATTGCAAGTAACTGACTGGTAGAAGAGCGCGTGGACACTGAGGATTTATGATATTGAAGAAGATGAGTAAGGTAAGGTGGATGGCCAGTGTGAAGTGCCTTATAAGTTGAAGTGGCGAGTTTAAATCTTATTCGCCATTCAATAGGTAGCCAGCGGAGTTGTTTGAGAAGTTCAGTCGATGAAGAAGAACGATAGGCCTGCTGCATTATGACTCTGGCAAGTGCGAACTTCTGTACTCGCTGAAGGCGAGATATGTGCTTCTGTGGACACCCGAAAAGGATCGAATTCGCATAATCAAGCCTTGCCGACACCAAAGCGGAAGCAACAGCCATGGCCATAGAACGATCCATCGATGGACGAATTTGTCTAAAGGAACGTATGTGGTAAAAGTAGGACTTAGATATCGCCTTAATGTGAGGTCTCAAGGTGAGATTAGAATCAAGTGTAACCCCGAGAATCTTGGCTGTGTCAGAAAACAGTACTGTATCACAGAATCCGCTAGTAGTCCCTTGTCAGTTTGCAGTCACTGAGTCAGTTAGTTAGAGTGAGATAGTTAACTGAGTCTGTTGCTTTAGTTAGAAACATCTGTTTTTGTCCGTTGACTTTTAATAGTGCAGCTTTAGTCTCCTTGTTAATTTCCATTACCAAAAAACTTATGAACGTTTGAACTTCAATAAACCTAGTTTATTTCAAGAACATCTATTTTTCTGCATTAATCAGCATAGTGTGTTATTGAGATAACGTTCATAAAAAGACAAGAATATGAATACTGAACAGTGTAAAACTGTTGTCTTTGCCAGAAAAAGTTACTTTTTACTTTTGCTATTACTTTTTTCGACCACTACTTTTTACTTTTTACTTGAGCAACATTTTTGGGAGTTACTTTTACTTTGTAATGGAGTAACTTTTTGGCCAGTTACTTGTACTTTTTACCAAGTACTTAAGTTGGATACTTTTGACAGCACCTAGCGAACGTAGCGAACACAAATATAATTTTTTGAGATTGTCGCATCTAGGGATGTCTAAAATAGTTTAGTTTCTTGAACTTCTGACATTTTGTTATTTTTTTATACACGTGTGTAAATTAAATACTGCATACTAATACTGAATACTAATGACGTGACATTGAGCACACATGGTAAAGTGCAAAAGTAGTAATTGGTGTGATCGTAAGATAGTGCAGTGTATGATATTTCGTTGAAATCCATGAACTACAAACTGAATTAGGCATGTTTGAAGCAGGGGGCGCTAGTTTTGCTACACGGTGTAGAAGCTGGTGGCTTGTGTAATTATAGTATGTATGCCATGTGTGCTAGGGCGCTTGTTTAGAAGACATGATTGCTATACCAGATGACAGTTGCAGCGTCACAGCTAGCCTTGATGCTGCACTAAGCATCGTCCCTCTCACACTTGGCCTGCGAAAGAAACCATTTGATGAGGCAAGTCACTTAATTAGTTCACCTGGAAACGGTAGTTTTCGGAGTGTACTTATGTTTTACTGCAGATTTTTTATTAGTCCGCCCCGAAGCAATAGCTTTCGGAGCGGACTTATATTGTTGACTGATGTTTATTTTTATTTGTTTTTATTTTTTTCGCCAGGAGATATCCGAGGTCCATCGGCCGAACAGCTTGTGTAAGAGATATCAGCAAGATTTTTGCGTCTGTACGGGAGTTTTCAGAAATGCGCCATCGAATGCTGCCAATCGAATTCTACCTCAACCGACCCATGTTGCCATGGCTAGTGGTGACGTTTACACATACGCTAACTTAATTACGCAATTCCCTTCATTGTGAACGGTTTCTCATGGCAGAAATGTTCCGACATTGGCATGAAGGTGATAAAAAGCGATAAATATAAATGCTACAAATAGTCTAAGCTTATGGTACGAATAGTCCGAGGTACGAAAAGTCCAGCATTTGTGACTGAGGAAACTGTGAATAATTTACATGTGTTGTCGATTGTTGCAGTCATGTTTTGTCGCATTCTTCAGTGATGCCAACACAACCGAGAGAGCACTGGGCTTTATCAAGAGCATGGAGGCATTAGCTGAGGTGTGGGGCTGATATATCTTGTCTGTTGCAGAATACTTATTTATTGACAGTTCGGAGAGATTTGAGGAGCTGATATTCTTAATGCACGCTGACCAATTGACTGAAAACCTGGAAATATCTATCAATTTTACAGCTGTCTGGGAGTTGTCAGAAAATATCATGTTAGAGAAAACTGTTTGTTTTTGCTTCACGTTTGTGGGAACAATAATGTGTAAAGGTAAAGGTGCTATACTCCACAGGGGCGTAGATGGGGTGCTCATCTCCCTTTCTTAGGCCATGAGCCCGTAGATGGATAAACCACTTGAGTCCGTGATGCATGGCCAGTGCGACGCCAGACCTACGGTTACCTTCCCAGCTGCAGAGCGTCGCCGCCCTTTGACCGGTACCAAGTTATACTGCTTGGTGAATAGAGGCACATGTCTGTGAACAACTTGCCCAAGGTCGTTACTTGACAGTGCCTGGCCCGGAGTCGATCCTGGGACTTTCAGTCTCCAGTCCGGCTCACTGCCATTACACCGCCATCATAATAGCATAATATTTTAGATTTTGCACTGTTGGCACATTGCATTGTAGACTATTAGGCCTCATTATACTGCTGTGTTTTATCATGCGTGAGAGCTAGCATAGCTATAGCGCGTATTAGCTACGGTAATTCTGTCCGTTCGTCTGTCTGTCCGTCACGACCCGGTGCCGATCCAAGACCAGGTAACATAGAGACTTCTGGTTTTCACCATAGGATAGCTTAGTGCCTTTAGTAGGCCTATTTCGTGACAAAATTTCATGAAGCTGAGTGAAATAGGGGGGATTAATTTATACAGAATCGTTAGTGTCCAAAATGGCAGCTCCCCTAAAATCGGTTGTGCTGTTCACCTGAACACCTCGAACATGCCTAAAGTCGGACCTATAGCGACGAACGTTGCCGACGAATCAGAGGCGAAAAATGCCTATCTCACTGTGTGTCTTAGATGTGACTGGGTGCATGTGTGCAGGGCTGTTGCTGTGTGCTTGTTCAAACAAAGGAAGTTACCGTCGTTCAAGCAGCGGACATCACACGAATATTTGGCTCTGATGTCAGCGTTTCAGCTGCAGGCAACGGTCTGAATGTTGACCTTCCATCTTTGCAGTGCCGGATTAAGCGAGGTGCTGAGTATGCTGCGGCATACGGCCCATTGGTGAAATAGAGGCCCACTGCCGCAGAATGAACGGGAAAAAATTGTAAAACCTATTTCCATTGTACAAAAACGACTTTAAATGTTGTCATGACATGCATTTCTGAGAGCCCAAACTGCGTAAAAATGCGCTTGCGGCCAGCGCTCCGCCCCAGAGCACGTTGATGTAGTTTACAGTTCTATCCCAGATCCGCTAGGTATAACTGCCAAGGTCTGGAAGTTGATGTGCATGAGATCGAGTGCAGTCATTTCCCCCATCCTCTGTCACCTTTTCTTCCCTTCACTTTTACGTGCGAAAGCAGCTACTGCTTTCAGCACGTCTTAGCTATCACAGTTCTGTCTGTCCATCTGTCCGTCTCTCTGTCACACGGGTGGATCAGTCAAAAACGGTGCAAGATAGGACCACCAAATCTTCACCGTTGGCTGCCTGGAAGGCTCTACTTTCAGGAGCCGTAAATCTTTTCCATAAATTCGAAGGGGTCACCCCGAACGAGGGCGTTAAATGAGAGGTGGGTGGGCAAAATTTGCGATTTTTGGCCAACAAGTCGCTGTATCTTAGTAACGGTGCAAGATGGGGCCTAGGTTACTATTAATCACTAATAGGAAGTCGTACACTGGCTCTCGATTGGCGCCAAATTCAGTGACCTTGAATGACCTTGAACGCCAAAATAGGGGTTTTATGGATTTTTTGGCGATTTCGGGCTGCGACACAAGTTTATGTCATTTACAAGGTGGCGCCATGGAACTATCGTTATGTGATTCAGATAGAGAATTTGGTATTTGTATATTAACTTAGCGTGAACACCCCAATTTTCAGCTAAACTACTGAACCGGAACTGCTTGAACACAGCTTGTACACACTACACAGTCAACCTGTACTGCTTATATAAGTCTTCGCGGGTTTTGTTGCTTTTTACAAATAAATTACGGGACACGTGGGCCTCTGAAATGGATCAAGTCAACTAAGCATCAATTCCATGCTAGAGACCCACGTGTCCTGTGATTTAGGCCTATTCGAAAAGCAACAGAACCATAGAAGACTTACAAGCAGTAGGCCTAGAGTTGAAAATGGGAGTGGTTTGTTAGTTAATAATTTTATTAATAATTAATAAGTGGCTAGTTGGTAATTACTAGACGCATATTGAACAAAAGAAAAACGACGGCCCAGTGCCTAAAATGCGGTGCCGGTCCGGTGTTGGTTTGCCGGCAACGGGCCAGCACTGCCTGCACGGTGGTGGACCGGCGGTCATGCCGGCGTCGGTGCAGCGCTGGCATAGCCGCCAACCGACGCCGGCATGGCCGCCAGCTTTGGTCCGATGCCAGACCAGCATTTTTGCCATGTGGGTAGGCTTTAGGTTAACTGGGTCTCGGGCTGCCTGACAGGTTACACTGAGGAATCTAGGCTAGTGCAATTTCTAAGAAATTTTGGAGTGCTTGGTTGTGATGCTATTTTATGTTGTTATTCTGAATCTCATTTGAGGTGTGAATGGGGTATTAGATATTAATGTTGCTAGGTTGTAGTTTGTATTCTGTTTAGTAGTATGGCTGTCTCTGTCTTAACAGGCCTTCACCTTAGGGGCACTCCACCCTTTTTCAGAGGGAGGGGAGTGATTGTTAAGAATTTTCTGTAGGATCAGATTCAGCCTTAGTTGTCATAGTGTGCCCTTTTTTGGAAAGTCACGTGATAGTAACACGTTGCAGTGTTTGGCGAGTCTGAGATCACGTGACGACCTGGTGCGAGGGGCCAGAAGTCTCTTGCTAATGGTAGATTTACTGTTTGTTGGCTGATATCTTTCGGAAATTGCTAGAAATAAATATGTGTGAGTTGCTAAGCATATTTCTATCGGTAGCAACTATACGTAACAGTGTCTTGAAAGCCATTGCTCCGTATTAAACTGAGGATGCTAAGCCGAAATTTGGGGGTGAAAAAGAAGGATATATTCAGTGGCGGTTCTAGCTTGGGGCTGGGGGTGCGCTGTAGCACGGTGCTACAGCACACCCAGCCCCAGGCTATAACCGCCACTGAATATATCTTTCCTTTTATGGAAGTAATGTAAGAAATGATAATACTGGAGGACAAATCGCCACCTCTGGCTGTCATGAAACGGTCTCAGTGAACCAGTAGGTCTAATTAATTGCATTGTCAATAGAGCTGTCAAATTAACTCGTTAACTATATAACGCGTTAACACGTTAAAGACTTAATGCAAGTTTAAAAATTAATGCACATACATAAATTTACTCCATTCTCTGATGCAGGAGTTTCAATAATCCATTAAACTGCGGTTATTCGACGACCGAATGATATTAAAGTAATTAAAAATTGTTTGGTTGCCGTTCCATATTAGCCATTGTTCATATACAGCCTATATAGTTCCTGTTGCACTACTGATCTTCAAGGTCATCCAAGGTCAATGATTAATATGTTATTTAAAAGCCAATATGTGACTTACTATTAGTGATAAATAATAACCTTGGCCCTGTTTCTCACCGTTTCTGAGATACGGCCACTTATAGCTTGAAACTTTCCATTATAAATTGCGGCCAAACCGCTGCAGATTGAGACATGGTTACTATTGACAGTCTGTAGGAAGTCATCAGCACCCTATCCGACGGTACCATCGCTGACCTTCTAAGACTTACCGTTTAGCCACAATACCACACGATTGGCATACTATAGCGCGTTATGACCCTTGAAGTCATCTAATGTCAATGATTTACATGTCATTTGAAAGCCAACATGCGACTTCCTATTAGTAATCAATAGTAACCTAGGCGCTATCTCGCACTGCTTAACCACAATACATCCGTGACAGACAGATCGACCGACAGATTGACAGACAGACAACAATGATGCACTATACAGCATAGCTGTAGCGCGTTAAACCATGATCTATGTTGGTGGTGTGTAACTGACGCATATGTAATAAAATAAGTTTTGTTTTGCATTAAGTTTTTGCTTAAGTTTTCTTGTAGGCCTTTTGCATGACTTCCAGATTTTGTATGCTGACGTCCAAATTTTTTAGTTTGGAAGTCATGACGTCCTGAAAATTCAGGTCTATTGAAAACCCTGATGCTCAGTATGTTTGACCAAACAGGAGACCTCATAGGCCAGAGAGTGTCGGGCAGCAGCACGACATTTTCTGGTCTATGAGTATGAGCTAGTTTTTAAGTTCAGAAAGCTGTAGGCTTATCTCGAATCCACTTGATAGCAGCAAAACAGCGTAAAGTTGTAATGCAGAATTCACGGCTACACTAAGGTCGGTAAATTTACGTGACGGCCCCCACATTTTTGCCAAACGGGCAAAGCTGGTTTAAATTCTTGCCTTTTGAGCAATACTTAGTGCATTTATGTGTGATTGTCGTAGGGCCGATGATCGGTTTGGAGTACAATGGTGAGGCGGTGTGTGGCACATGTCAGGATGTTGTCAATCGCACACAACTGAACGAGTCACGGAAACTGGTCTACGTCAGTCCAAACCCAAGCACTGCAGCTCAGCAGATTGAAGTGTTCTACTCCGTTGCAGACATGATGATGTCTGTCTGACTTAGGCCTAACTGTTGTTGTCATTGCTGTTTATTTATTATGTATAAAAAACTGCAAGCAATTCATTTAATGTTGTATAAGCACTGATGTAAAACTGCAAAAATCAAAAAGTATAAGCACAAACTAATGTATTAGCTTAGACATTTAATCTGTTCTCAGTAGCCAGATATAAATGTCTAAGCTAATGCATAATGTTCGTGCTTATACTTTTTGATTTTTGCCATTTTACATCAACGCTTAAACAACATTAAATGAATTGCTTGCTGTTTTATATATATATAATATTTGTGGTTTTATTAAAGTTTGAAAGGTCACTGAACAGTTACTTTGTACACAACAGTAACTACTACTACTACTATGCTACCTCCAGCATCTTGGATCTTGTTATTTGTTTAATATAATGGCAAGCCTGTATGTGGGACCGCAAATTTAGTCTACATACCAAATTTCATGCAAATGGGTGAAAAAGCAGTTATAAGTGATGAACGATATTTAAAATGGCGACCACCGCCATCTTGAATTTACTGCTTTTCTCGATTCTGGTCATGTGATTTATTACCAGTAGCAACTAACCACATTCTTGCAAAATTTTATGAACCTGTTTCAGTCGGCAGCTGATTTGTTATGCTTTGTGTTAAAATACAGAATGGTGACCTTCGCCATGTTAAATTTCATTTTTGTTTGATTTTATGGCGTAACTACATATAGAACGTCAAACTTAGCTCGCATATGAAATTATGTGCAAGTTCGTGCAACAGCAACTAAGTTACGAGTGATAAATGGAATTTAAAATGGTGGCTGCCGCCATCTTGAATTTATTATTTTTTTGTCAATTTTGGTCACACGATCAACTCTGATAGCAGCGGACAACATTACTGCAAAATTTCATTAATCTATGTCAATCGGCGGCTGAGTTATTGCTATTGTGCAAAAATCCAAGATGGCGGCGGCCATCTTGGATTTTATTTTTGTTCAATATTTTGGCATGCTTGTATGTAGGACCTCAAAAGTAATTCACATGCCAAATTTCGTGCAATTATGTGCAATAACAAACGAGTTATGAGCAATAAATGAAATTCAAAATGGCGGCCGCCGCCATCTTGAATTTATTATTTTTGTTCATTTTGGTCAAATATTCCATTTCCGGTAGCAGCTGTCTACATTGCTGCAAAATTCCATTCATCTACGTCAGTCGGCGGCCGAGTTATTGCTGTTTGTGCAAAAATCCAAGATGGCGGGTTGGATTTTATTTTTGTTCAGTATTTTGGCATACGTGCATGTTGGACCTCCAACGTAATACACGTGCCAAATTTCGTGCAAATATGTGCAACAATAAACGAGTTTATGAGTGATAGATGAAATTCAAAATAACGGCTGCCGCCATCTTGAACTTATTATTTTTGTCCATTTTGGACAAATCATCTATTTTCGGTGACAGCCGTCTACATTTCTGCAAAATTTTATTCATTTACGTCAATCGGCGGCTGAGTTAAGGCTGTTTGTGCGAAAATCCAAGATGGCGGCCGCCGCCATCTTGGATTTTACTTTTGTGCAGTATTTTGGCATTCATGTATGTAGGACCTCCAACGTAATATACATGCCAAATTTTGTGCAAATATGTGCGATAGTAAACGAGTTATGAGCGATAGATGAAATTCAAAATGGCGCCGCCGCCATTTTGAATTTATTTTTTGTCCATTTTGGTCAAATGGTCTATTTCCGGTGGCAGGTGTTTACAATACGGCAAAATTTCATTCATCTGCGTCAATCGGCGGCTGATTTAAGGCTGTTTGTGCAAAAATCCAAGATGGCGGCTGCCGCCATCTTTTATTTTATTTTTGTTCAATATTTTGGCATTCATGACATCCAACGTAATACACATGTCAAATTTCGTGCAAATATGTGCAATAGTAAACGAGTTATGAGCGATAAATGAAATTCAAAATGGCGGCCGCCGCCAGCTTGAATTTATTATTTTTGTTCATTTTGGTCAAATGGTCTATTTCCGGTGACAGCCATCTACATTACTGCAAAATTTCATTCATCTATGTCAATCGGCGACTGAGTTATTGCTCGATGTGCAAAAATCCAAGATGGCGGCCGCCGCCATCTTGAATTATAATTTTGTAATGTTGGACCACCCACGAAGTCCATTTGTGCACCTGAAATTCCCTTCAAATTTTGTGTTGATCAAGTGCATACTTTTCGAGATATTGCGATTCAAAAATTTCGCAAATTTGGCTTAAAATGCCTATTCACCCCCCCCCAAAAAAAAATCACGTTTTGGGGGAGTTTTGACCCCCAAACATTATTTATTATTATCGAAACCCCCAAAAGGCCCTACCTTACGTGGAAACACGCGTTTTGAGCCATAAACGGTTGTGATCGGTCTTCTGGTGTGACCTGTAGTCGTAAGCAAGTATACAAAAAAAGGATAGAACATAAAAAGTAACGGAAAATGCCCTCCCTGCGCAGGTCGCCTTCCCGTCGTTCCACATCAACCAAATTTTGCACGTGGGGTCGTATCCCGGATATCTTTCTTGGTTTTGAGTTTCATTAAGATCGGTTGAAAAATGTGGGAGCTGGAGGGTCGAAATTTTGGCCTTCCCATTGACTTGGCACATCGCTTATACAACAGCTTGTTGCTATCGCACAAGCCGTGATTCATTTCAAGCTTGTAGGTGGCCAGATGGTGCACAGACTCTAGCCTGTGGGCCACATTTGGCTTTGAAAGGGTTGTCATCCGGCTCACACCTTGTAAGAAAAAAACAGCAAATGGACTGCCTTCATATTTGCTACTTACAGAACTTGATGTGCAGTTGCAGTCATTGCATTTACTGACTAGTTATTATGATAGCCAGTGTAGCCTACCTTGGTGTGAATGCAAATACTGGTTAAAGTGATCCCTGTTCCAGTTCCTGCTGTATTCTGAACCAAATCAAAGTACTACACTGTGAGCCAAAAAATGTGCTACTTTTTATTGTCCAAATGTTAACAGATTTTCAGCATTCTTTCAGTGATGCATTCCATGGACTATTAGCAATAAAGTGGTTGATATTAAATATCCCACCACATCTGAACTGTTTTCGCTACATTACCTTGTTAAGTATTAATGTAAGAAAAACTAACAATAATAAGCAGCAAGCATGTTGGAAAACAACAAAAAATGCAGTGAATGATCTGTATGATGCTGCACCGTGTTTCAGGGTGCGATTTGTACCCAAAGCCAGTGAGGGGGATATGGCGATTGTCCCCTTCCCCTCCCTCTGCTTTTACC
>Ga0209367_1014010_pt1 | contig 10234 bp, 7 predicted proteins | sample WorMetLIZISLAND2_FD_187412 | JGI IMG/M metagenome (GOLD analysis project Ga0209367, IMG submission 187412) | Marine gutless worms symbiont microbial communities from Max Planck institute for Marine Microbiology, Germany - Olavius geniculatus... ...
ACTTGGGTGGTCTCGTCTTCCTAGTGGGCGGTCGTGAGCTGGACAGTAACTTGCTCAGGTCGATGTATTTGACCTTGTCGCCGAGGTCAACGCTCTGTCCCTCCACCGCGCTACCCCTGCCATGTCCCGCCACTGCCGCCTTCGAAGCGTCGTCTCCCGGCAACTTCAGGATGATGTAAGTCGGACTGGACTTGCTAGTCTCCGCCGGCAGGGTTCGAAGTGAGCTCGGGTGAGGTTCGTCGTGGGTGGGCTGGACCGCCGGCAGCAGGGTCACGTCGTCCGTGACAACTTGCACGCTGGACGGTGACTGCTGTAGATACTCTCCCGAGGAAGAAGTCTTGACCGGCATCAGCAACTGAATAACACCACCACCAGAAGCATGCTGCTCGACTCTGCCCGACACCTGTACCATAATACCAATCTGACATCAGTTCTCAACATACAGGGCGGCCGAAAAAAGCGGCATAATAAATGTAGTTATTTATGTCATTGGGTAAAAATTTGTTTGCAGAGTCTACTGGTAAAAAAATTGTGAAAATTAGTCAATATATATCAAAAATATCAACAAAGTACAATAGCTTTTTTGAGGGGGGCACCCTGTATATACTGATTTTTTTGACTGGTTGATTAAATAATGAATTGATTGGCTGATTGATTTACGAATTGATTTATGTATTTATTTGTGTATTTATTTATTGCAACAACGACAAGATTACCGCATTCGTCATAGACCGAACAAGATACAAAAATCACTAAACAGTTAACTATTTTCATGAAGCTGCAAGGCAGTTTCTACCTGGTTATACCTGTCGCTTTGCTTCTTGAGGTACGTACAGAGCGACGTAATTAAACTGCACCGAACCGAACTGACATGATTTAGTTTTTGACGAACTGACCATTCGACAAGAAGTAATGCATTATAGTAGACACCGTCTAACGGCGTCGGTGGCCAACGTGACTATGCTCACGTACGCGTCAACCAATGTCCAATGAGCTCGCCTTGCTTCTTGCTTGCTTAATGGTCAGTTCGTCACAAACTAAGCCGTGTCAGTTCAGTTCAGTTCACTAACATCGCTTTCTACGCGCCTTAATGTGGACAAATTAAATGATGACAATGATGAAGAAACAATTACCGTGAAGCCACGTGAAAGAACAAAGCCTCTGTTACACGAAACTACAGTAAGAAACAAGAGACACTGATGCAAACCCCTTACAACGAAAATCATCATTTACAGAATAAGGTGATGCACAAAAACCACACCGTTCTGAGTGTTCTCAAGTTTTATCTGCATTAATTGTCCAATATTCATTTCATTTGTAACGAAATATCACGTTAAACGTAACTTGCATTTCAAATACGGGCAAACCCCAAAACCAATCAAAAAGAAAACGAAAACTTGACAGCTGCACGCATGCATTTAAAGGCAAAGGTTCAACAAAAGTGTATGCCTAAGAGGTAGGCTTGAAGGCCGTAAAGGCCGCAGTGTGTAAACGATTTACAGGATTTTAGAAATTTTACCAGTGAACAACTTACAAACGGTGGACATTTGCCAGAAGCGAGGAGTGGGATATGAGCATAAATTCACGGAAACAAATCGGCAGATACGCCAAACAGTAGTGTCGTTTGAAAGGGTGTACGGAGTGGCAAAGCGGGAACGAATATCTGGTAATGAAATTTCACTTCGCCTGAACCCGGGCCGCATTCTGTCCGAAACGAGCGTCCACCTGTAGTGGAACTGGAACGATGAAATCTTGAGCGCTACGCAGTGAGGAGGAAGGAATCTGCTGTGGGGTCTCCTGTACTACCGCCACCACGTGACCACCAGTCGTCGGCGCGAACTGGCCACCACCAGAAAAGCCGCTGCTTAAGACCCCTACTTGCTGACTGTCGACGGACGTTGTTGCCGCAGTCGCCTTGCGGTCCGCTAATCCGATCACGTGGATGTCCTCCACCAGTCCGAGCGACGGTGAGGCGGAGGTCCGTGGATTCTGCAGCTGGACGATGATTGGCCTGGTCTGCGATGACGACGGCTGCAGTGCGTCCACGTGGAAGCTGGAATAGTCGTCCACGGTGGTCAGGTACTGCGGCCTGGGCACGTACTGGGTGGTCTGCGGAGAGTAGGACACCTGCAGCAGTGATGACTCGATATCAGCATTTCAACTTTGATACGATATCGATAAGATATTTCGCAAAATATCGCGATATTGCTATCGATATTTTTTTCAATAATATGTATGCAAATCTTATACAAGCACAGGAACAAGACGTAAACATTTAGCAAGGCAGTACAGGCCCGTCGAAAGGGTGGGGTAGGGGGTAATCTACCCCGGGCCCCGTGACGTTTAGGGGGCTCCGCCGTCGCTCAGAAATATAAAGTGCATCTGAATGCACCGTTTTGAAAAAAAAATTCAAAATTTTTTCCCTCAGAAAAGGCCCGCAAAAATGTTGGGGGGCGAGAATGTTTCCCCGGTCCCCGCTGTGGCTCTCGACGGGCCTGAAGCAGTATGCTTTATTTAGAGAATAAAAATGTGTCTCTAAACCGTGAACTTATAATACAACTGTAATTAAATTACGACACCGTTAACTCGCCGCATTTGTAATCTTTCTTTCCAGTCACGCAGCGCAGTAAAGAATCTGTAGCATGTGTCGCAAAAATGTCGAAAATATCGCGGCGATATACTTGTGAATATCGCGATGAATCGAAACAGTCGATATTTTTTCGACAATACAATACGATATATCGATATATCGAAAACGATGTATCGATATTTTCGATATATCGAGTCATCACTAATACCCAGTTTACATCAGGAAACATGCATGAAGCACACATGAGGAACACTTAGAGCAACCTTAGAGCAAAGTTTAGCAAACTTGAAGCAAACTTCGAGCACACCTCGTGCACTCTTAGAGCTGGCTTTATAACGGTATATATTGCAAACATGCACAAAACATGCATGCATCTACGTGTACTTCATTGCGTGCTTCATATATGCTGGTGGCGTGGTGTAGTGGTAACGCGTCTGATCCGATCAGCGAAGTTACTGTACGCCGGGCCCGGTTAATACTGCGATGGGTGACTGCCTGCGGACAGGTAAACCATCTCGTTATGTAACCAACCGCCTAGGTCAACTCAGCCTTCCATCCCTCCGGGGTAGGTAAATCGAGTACCGGCTTATCTGGCTGGGGTTAAGGCGGGGCGCGTTCACCTCTGTCGGGTGGCAAATAACACTGTGTGATCCCATATGACAAGTGACGCTCCGTAGCTCTGTGAAGGGTTCGCTCCTAAAGAGCTATATTCTGACCTTCTGACCTTTACCTTTACTCGTGTAAACGGGCTATAAACCTGTAGTCGTGGGCCAGACGACGCGAGACGCGTTCGGCGGCGCGGATGTAGCTGGATGTTGTCGCGAGATAGTCGGATCGTGTTTAGCCGCGAGGAGGATGAGTCGCCGGCCGGCAATCGGAGCAACCGGTGGTGGCGGGGACTGGTGGCGAGGCGGATGCGCCTGTGCCGACGTAGAGGTCGAAGTCGGCTGCGCGCTCGTCCACGACGTCGTTGTCGTGACGCTAGACGCACCCGCCGTGCGCCGCCGCTTACGCCACTGCCGCGTCTGTCTCCTCGCACCATCAGCTGTACACAACACCGCGACACCACCGACTATTAAGGCGCGTACAGAGCGACGTAACTGAACTGAACTTAGACGGTTTAGTTTTTGACGAACTGGCCAATGAGCGAGCAAAGCGAGCCCAGCGGTCATTGACTGACGCGTACGTGAGCATAGTCACGTATCACCGACGCCGTTATTATATGGTGCCTAATGTAATGCAGTAGTGCTTGCTCATTGGTCAGTTCTTTAAAAACTACACCATGTCAGTTCAGTTCGGTTACGTTGCTTTGCGGCTGTACAAATGTACGCGCCTTTACACATTCTGCAACGTGCAGACCACTTAGCGGACTTGTGGCTTTCAGGTTGCCGATCAAATCTCACGGTCTCTCGAGGGTCATTTACGGGCAACATTGAGCAAGTTGCTATCCTGTTGTACTAGCCTCAATAATACTTAAAAAATCGAAGTAATGTGGCAAATGCGAAATCGATTTCCTCGTTAGTAAGCCTATTCGCCAGATGGCAGCATATGACAGGGACTCCCATCTAACACAATGTATTATCGGCCTATATACCCACCAATTTGTCGAACGGTTTAAGCAGGGCAGACGACTGTGACAGGCAGATGGACAGACGGACAGACAGACGACAGAGTGACAGACCACGCTACGGAGAACTGTATAGAAATAGGCGGAATCGCTCACGCATCATACTAATACACGCATTTATTCCTACATGTAGCTACTAACAGAAGCGGTGTGTCTACGGCAAATATGAACCCGATCTACATCTGCGGCAATTTTTCCGCACCAAATGCAAGATCGCCGACCTACCGACACCGGTTTCCTGTCAAGACCGGGACCGACAAAACCGGAAACATCAAAACTACCCCTACTACACAAACCCTAATTCTAACCCTAACCCTAACTCTACACCAATTAATAGCCCTATACCGAACTTTAATCCCTAACCTTATCCTCAACTTTATTTCCTAAACCTTAGCCTACGAGTCTACGACACTGTTTCCCGGTTTTGTCGTTCCAGGTTTTGTCGTAACACCGCCTCCACCGTTAAAGCCAACGGGCAAAAAAGCACACGGCCCACCTGTTCTACGATCTCAACGTTGTCGCCGTAGTGCATGCCCGGCTGGATGAATGTCGTCTCGTACTGGTCCTCGTCGAATTTCTGACCGTCGTCGAAGTCGGCGTAGTAGTCGGCGAACTCTTTGCCGCGCGGTGACGACGATGACGAACTGTTTATAACGTTCTGCAGTTCGGTGTCGGTTGAGCCTTCCAGCGGCAGCTTGTTGCGGTCTGTCTAAACACCGCAGATCACCAGTTCACCACAGATAATATAAATAATAATAATAATACATATATTTGTAAAACGCCATACGGCCGTAGCTTCAAAGGCCACAGATCATTACAAATCAGCTGAAATGGCAGAGTGTTAGGGTTAGGGTTAGAGTTAGAAGTGAAATTAAAAGTAGTATTACAGTTAGAGTTAAAGTTAGGGTTAGGAGTAGTGAGTGCCATCTCAGCTGATTTGTGCTGATTTATGGTAATGTGTGGTGTTTAGACAGACCCGCTTTTCGCTCCGAACGTCAGCATCCAAGTCGGACGACTTCGAAGTTTCCCGTCGTAGGTCTTCGTCTTCGTCGTCTTCTGTGTAGTCGTAATCTTGGCTCGTTGGCGCGGACTTGTCGTCGTAGGTGTCGTTTTCGTTGTCGTAGTTGTTGTTGTCATCGTTGTTGTCTTCGTCGTCGTCGTCGTCAATGAAGTCGGTCCTGGACTGAACGTCGAACCCTTCCGTTGACATCTGCTCGCCGTTCCAGTCCACCGACCGTCCGTCGCCGACCTCCCGGTAAACCGGAAAATAGTTGTTGTCTTCTACTGCCGACGCCGACGCCGTCCTGTCGGAAGCTGGATCTGAAACTGCCAGCGGGCTTGGCCTCCATGTCGCCGCGCTGTTTTCCACAGCCTCGTCATTGGCATCGCGCCGATGTCGATGACGAAGGTTCGCGTTGATGTCGTTTAGGCTTTCTTGACTTTTGTCCTGCTGGCAGATCGCCGTCGTCACAAAAGCCGTGGCGGTAACAAGAACCGCGACTAGCGTGGCAGCAGACAGCGCTGTCCATACGGTGGTATGCCACGCCGGTAACCGTTCCATATCCACACCACGCAGGTGCATTCAAACGTGGACAAATCTCATTTTACCCGGTCTACCACTCAGTCCAGAAACTTTAAATAATAAGAACTGAACTTCCCCAGATGTATTTTAGCAACAGGAAACGTGAATATTTGCCTTAAAATTGCTATCCGGAACTAATATGTCACTGCGCGATGTTTTTTCCTGTCGTATCCGTAACGCAACTCGGCGCGATGGCAAAACCGGCGTCAAATTTTACAATGGAATTGATCAAAGGCTGCGATGTTCATTGACAACGTCGATCGTTCGCGCAGTTTGGCTGGTCCCTGCGGCAAATTTCTTCACTTCCGGTGTTAAAATGCCGCTGCGCGTGCACGCTGCGTGCTGCTATAAGGCACGGTGAATGAACAGTTATGAACGCTCGTGTTGGTCATAAAAATTGCGTCGTGATGTCATTACGGTACGCGTGCTAGCGACATTGTCATAAACAGCGCTATGGACAAGACTACTATCAACGTCATTGCAAGAATATAGAACAACATAGGGTCAGCTCAGTACGGCACTAAGCAAAAAAGACTACATTCGAAATTTGGTGTTGGACAAGAAAAATGCTGGGGATATAACGAACAAAACGTCAGGACAACAAATAAGCACATGACGGATCAAATATTGACTAAAACAAGATAATGTTCATGCGAACACGGAGTCTGTCCAATGCATTTCGATAGTTTACAGTATATGTCCGTATAAATATAATCAGTTAGCCGTTTAGACCGGTAGAAAAATCAAACAGTTTAATTTCAAATTGTACAGCAGCAAAGATCCTTTCATCCTTCTGTGTTATTCTAACTAAACAACAGACATTGTCAGTCACGAGACCATTCGACTCGTCACTAACGCTTTACTATCGAGTTCCTATGGGTGGTCCATAGTGACAATGCGTCTATCTGGCACCGTAACGGAGTGATGGCGCCTCAAAGATAATAAGGTCACGAGTTTGACCTTTTGGGGTCACGTGACGTCATCGGTCACGAAAGAAAGATGGAAGAAAGGAAAGAAAAAAGGGAAAAGGAAAGGAAAAAGAAAAGAAAATTAAAGGGAAGGGGAATGGAAATGGAAAAGGAAAGGGAAAAGAAAAAGGGGAAAAAGGAAGAGGAAAGAAAAATAAGGGGAGGGAGAAGGAAAAGGGGAAGGGATAAGAGAAAGAAAAAAGGGGAAAAGAAGGGAAAGAGAAAGGGAAAAAGGAAGGGTAGGTAAGGGAAAGGAAAAGCCGAAGGTGAAGAGATGAGGAAGCGGAAAGGAAAGGAAAAGAAGAAAGAGAAAAGAGGAAGGGAAAAGAGGACAGGGAAAGGGAAAAGGGGAAGGAAAAAGGGTAAGAAAATGGGAAAGAGGAAAAGGGAAAGGAAAGAAAAAAGGACAAAGGGGAAGGAGAAGGGGAAAAGAAAGGGAAGGTGGAAGCTTAAGAAATGTTGGACGCACGGACACAAAGGTGATTTTATACTCTGTCCAATGCTATGCATTGCATTGGACAGACAAAAACTAATGGCAAAAGATTGCATTGCCGTATTTAACGCTATTATGCTTGGAAAATTAGGAAGCAATAGACTGAGGACAAACGATATTGAGAGCAGTCTAAAGGTCTATGGATGGATGACGTCAAGAAGTAAATCGAATTGAAGAAGATCAACAATTGAATGATGATGATTGAAACGTGCATCAACGATTAACGCGGTTTTAAGCTGGACAACAATTCGTAGAATGCAAACTTCCGTAGACGACTGTCGCTTTTTAGTTATATTCAATTTTTATACAAGTTATTTAAAATCTTTTTAAATGTTTTTACAGTTTGTTATATTGCTTTTCGGTAGCACTCAGTAAACGTTCGAATGTAATATGTCACGTTATTCAACGTTATTAGATGTCGTGGCTGCACCCACCGATTTCCTCGTCGGAGATTCCGATGAGCATCTTTTGGCTGACAAGCAAAAAAAACCTCGTCTGAGAAAATCGGAAAGAATGAGCATGCACATTTCGTCGATTTCTTTGGACGAGGTTTTTAATGTCAATGTCGGACAGCACCTCGGACGTGGAAACCGGTGCGTGTAGCCACGGCATGACGGAATAATGTCTTCAGTCGGCGCCGCGGTTTTTGTTCAACAAGTTGTTCCATTGGGAACTTCGCCGCGACTTGACGTGGAACGGTAAAAATGCCGTGGAGCATCGCTTACTGTTTGTTCGTTGGCCGGGCGTGCTTCTAATTGATCGTCAGTTCACGTCATTCTGCGGAGAGACGGCGTGTCATCCTGAGTCGAGCAACGACGCTGCAACTCATCAATTTTTGTTATTTTTTTACCATCGTCTTGCCGCCAAGTGACTGCAACGTTCTCGGATCGACGAATAGAGCGGACTTAGTGTTAACTTTTTAAAGACAATAAAAACAATTCTGCTAAAGCGACAAATTATTACATATATCGCAATGACAAATACATGTGTTTAAGTATTATAATAGTTGAGCTGCGTATATTGTTGGTCACAGACATAGCCTATGGAAAGAGATTGGATTATAAGCGCGATTTATTATTATAATAGCTTTAGCAAATACGAGTTGGCTTTAATAATGTTTTCAAGGCCATTCAGATATAAATTTTTAAAAACTTGAAAAAAGTGATCACGCTTCCTTTATTAGTGTAGCATTACCATGTTGCAAAATTTAAATGCTTATCTATGGACCTTTAGGGAAGTTATCCAATTCAGAACTGCTGCAAAGCCATTTACTAACAAAAAAGATCAAATATGCTAAACTTTGGTTCACATTTGTAGTTTATTGTAGTTCAGTTAATACATGTAACTTACACACTGCTACTGTGTTAGATTGGGGTCAAAATTCGGGGGTGAAACTCCAAGCCAAGAGATACAATTCAAAATGGTAGTATGGGAAGGGTTAATGAGAAATAGCGATAGACAACAACCTTGACGGCTCATCGACGTTGCGTGTACACGACCGCGAGTCTCAGCTGCTGAGGCTGGCTGGCTGCGATCGTTAAGAAGCAAATTGACGCGATTAACAATAGATCAGTGTCGGTGCTGTGGTCGTGCTTGGACGATTAATTCGCCACTCCAACGCACGATGACGTTGATGTGTTGCACCATCACAGGCAGCTGCGCCACCAAGCGACATTATGTTTCCGATTACTTATGATCCATCCACTCATGCATATTAATGACGTCCGGCCCGGCTAGTATACTGAATTAAGCGCACGTAAATATAAGAAGCTGCAGTGATTTTCGCATCCGTTGAGTGGCAAAAAAGTGGCTCGGAATACGAGAGCCACCAGAGACGGAAACATATCGTAAATTTCCAATATCGTATTTTTTTGAAGACTTTCTCTTTTCTTGTTGTTTCTCTCTCTTTTCCAATAAAAAAATAATGATCAATGAGGCTGCTATTGGACGTCTTCATTTGACTCTGTCATGCAGCATGGCCATCGCTTCGTCAAATTCTACACGGTGTTTCATACAAAAGGAACCTTTTTGTTTTTTTCTCATAATTCACTCAAATAATGATCAATTTACACAAATTTTTTACCAGTTGTAGCTGAAAAAATATTAATTCAAAATATTGCAACAAAATATGGCAGTTAATTAAATCTCGGTAGACGAATAACGCACCTGCATATGCTACGCTCGTGCTAATCATCGGAGTGGACCGCTGGCATGACGGAACTACACTGTGTCCAGAAAAAAGTAACCCCCTAGACATCGTACAATAAAAATGTCAAATCTAAACGAATCTGAATAAAATTTTGCTCATTTTGTTGATAAATTGTATTTCTTAATTCTGGCAAAATTTTACACCAACAATACATTGCCTATTGGCAGTCAAACTGTTAAATTTTAGTTAAATCTGCAAAAGCAAACAATAGTTACAGCGGTTTTCGTGAGTTCACATTACAACATTTCAGTTTCAGGTCTTTGTCTGTTATCCACAAAGACCTGAAACTGAAGTGTTTTGGAGTGACCTCACAAAAACCGCTGTAGCTGTTGTTTGCTTTACCAGATTTAACTGACATTCGGCAGTTTGATTGCCAAACAATGGTGCATGGTCGATGTAGCATTTTGCCAAAATCTGATGTTGTTTGTTGAAGTTACGCAAATGTGCATTAACTGAGGGTTTTACTTGTGTAACGCCGTATTGGTAACGGAGATGATTTGTTATCGATATTCAACAATAACTCCGCTAAAATAAAAATTTTTAACAAAATTTGGTGGTTTTTTAGAACTTTATTAAGGATTAAGTGTAAAAATTTTATTTAGATTTGCTTGATTTAAAATTTTTATTGTACGATATCTGGGGGGTTACTTTTTTCGGACACAGTGTAGTACTGAAGAAAACTGTGATGTATAGAATTGAAGTGAAGTGAAGTCTGCAGTCCACGAACGATAGCGTGTTCCAGAGATACTCAAGACCGATCGCCTG
>Ga0209367_1014012_pt1 | contig 10233 bp, 4 predicted proteins | sample WorMetLIZISLAND2_FD_187412 | JGI IMG/M metagenome (GOLD analysis project Ga0209367, IMG submission 187412) | Marine gutless worms symbiont microbial communities from Max Planck institute for Marine Microbiology, Germany - Olavius geniculatus... ...
AGTAAGCTTAACTATTTTATGCTACGAAATTGATATCTTTATGTGTTGCCTGTTCTCCGAGACCACTGTAGCTTTGACAGTGTTTGTTTTGCTAGGTAGTGTGGTCACACAAAAAAGATGCGGTGGGTGGAAGAACTTCACATTTACGCGCCATAAATTTCTTCTTGTAACAGTGAAAGAACGGTTAAAATCGGTGCTGAATTACCGAAGCTATCCCAAAAATAAAATTGGGTATCCGTTTTTTTGGAACACCCTGTAGAATGGGAGACATTCATCGTTCGTGGTTGATAATTGACTTTGCACAGGTGAGCGGATGACGGGGTAAAATTGCGGGTCTCACCCACACAATGCGGGTAACTTGGCAGGCCTCTACTACTACTACTACTACTATGTGTTGTAGACGCCTGATGTGCATTGGACGTACGAAATCCACGGCGTGCTACCAGCCTACCGACCCCCACTGGGTGGTCAAAAGTGCGCCGCGGTTTGCGTTCCTCCGAGACAGACCAAGTCCGCGGTAAACTACGTCGAGGATAACAAACGCCTTGTTACTACTGCCGCTTCGTCACCGCTCAAAGGACGTCGACTTGTGGCCTCTAGCAGCTGTCGTAGAGCATGCTGAACAGCTATTACAACAACTAGCCCGTACTGCACCGTGCCGCAAAATTAGCAGCCCCTACAGATGAGTTAGTGTAAAATCGTTAGTACACGACAGATTTTTACAACATTTGAAACAGTCATTGAGACAATCATTTGGAACTAGTGTTTAAAGTTTGAGCTCAAAGTGACCACCTTTGGCCTCGACGCAAGCTTTTAGTCTTAAGGCGGGTACGCTGCTGCTTGATCCGTTTGTCAAAAACAACATATTGAACATAAGCTTAATGTAAACAAACTTTGACGTTATAATGACGTTACACTGAGTACACACGGTAAAGTGCGTACGTCATAATGGGATGACCGTAAGTGATGTTGTGCTAGTGCAGTTGAAATCCATGAACAACAAACTGAATTGGGTTGGTGGCGTGGCGTAGTGGTAACGCGTTTCATTCGATCAACGAAGTTACTGTACGCCGGGCCGGGTTAGTACTGCGATGGGTGACTGCCTGCGGGCAGGTAAACCATCTCGGTATGTAACCAACACCAAGGTCAACTCAGCCTTTCATCCCTCCGGGGTAGGTAAATCGAGTACCGGCCTATCTGGCTGGGGTTAAGGCGGGGCACGTTCACCTGTGTCAAGTGGCAGGTAACACTGTGTGATCCCATACGGCAGGTGACGCTCCGTAGCTCTGAAATGGGCTTCCATTAAGAGCTATAACACCACCACCTTGAATTAAACGTGTTTGAAGCAGGCCGGTCGCTAATTTTGGGACACGGTGTACTACTACACACCCACCCAATTACTACCATAGGACAGTAAATGTTTCGTCCAAGTTTCATTTTACTTGCTTTGATTTCCTGATGATCTGTTATACAGGAGGGTATATGTAGAAACGCAAAAGGGGACCCTGGTGTAGTGGTGTAGGGTGTACAGTGTTTGAACACTATTAGTGCTTATGGGCGTTGTTTGTGAATCCCAAAATTGCACTTATTCGACCGTATTCTACCCATAACTTATTATCATATTGCACACTTTCGAGGGCTAAATACGCCGCTAGTTGTAAAACAAATGGTGCAGTAATTCCCGAAACAAATCGAATTTCTACATCAAATTTGCGATAAGTTATGCAGCAAGTCCGCAGCAGACTGAAGTAGGCCTAGTGGAATATGGGCTTAAATATGCTGACTTTATTTACATAGTTTGCGCCTAATCCATTCGGTAGTTTTTTTTCATTATGGAACTTTACTTAACACCGCCGGTCAGAAGATGCATCGGATTTTGCAGCGTTCGTTGGCAAGAGTGGTGAAAATTTCGCTGTTATATTTTTAGACCTTCGAAGCTTAGTTTGCATGCTGAGGCGCCGTGCACCTGCAGTGGCGTAGACGAGGCGACCCAGGAGGGCCCACCCTTAACGGAAATTCGAAAATTTTACTCCAATAAAAACCCGCTGTTGATTTTGATGTCCAACGTGCTCTAAAGCTCATCTATGAACGCTTTTTTTCAAAAAAAAATTCTGGACCCCGTTAGAAGGGGAAGGAAAAAAAAGAGGGAAAGGGAAGGCGGAGAAGCTCTCTCCAGTTTACATTTGTGGCTGTGCACATAATAGATTGAAACAGAATTTCAACCGAAAACAAATTGCACGCGACTGTTGTGAGTGTTTGGTCTTTATTTACGCATAATTTAAATTTTTAAAAATGCCCTGGCCCTACTTTTTCGCCACCGCATGCAACCGAAGCACAAATTTTTAGGCCTAAACATGCCGATGGCGTTTAGGCTTCGCTTTCCACTGCAGTATTTTGTATGCAAATAATTATAATAATTCGCCTGTTATTTCTACGTGTATTCTACGCCTCTCGATGCACTGCAGTAGGCAGAAAGCAGGAAAAGCTGTTGACGAAATATGTTTACTTGTTTTATCACGTTGCTTCTGAAGCACGAACTGAAATTAATGTGCCTATTTGCGTACGATTTTTGGTGATATTATCAAATAGTTTTAGTAATAATAATATTATTATTATTATTGCTGTTTTCTTTACATTGCAGCATTTGTTTACCGGAAAATTTCCACTGTGGTTATCTGCTCTTATAAGCTGTTATAATATGCATTGTTGTATAATTCGTTGAATTAGGCCTAGAATATTATTGTTCTTTTATTAACATCTATGGAAAGGTTATGCTTGATATTGTTGCTGTTTTATTTTCAGCTGTAAATTGGGACAGGTTCAACGTGAGGCCGTTTACATTTTTGAAAGAAGAACTTTCGTAATGTAGGTTTTGTTTGTCGTGCGGCGGGAGGATGGGGGGTGGGGTGAGTTCACTCAACGAACTCCAACAGTACTAGCGATCCATCATCATACGGCGCGTTAATTTTGACCGACCGAACGAACGAACTCTTAATTCTTACCGTCATTAAGCCGCTGTGAATCGTGACACGCATGCCAGAATGATGTAGCCTATGCTGTACTTAATCGGGCCTGGTTCAAGTCGAGTAAATTCGTTCGGATTAATTGGAGATTGGACGCCTAATTCTAGTCATTATTTCGTGCGTTTCCGATCACGTCGAAAGCCTAGGTCACGTGGCTTGGAACGGACGTCGTACAGATGACGCTGTAGCCTTTCGTAGGTTTATATTTCAGCGACGACTAGTGTGGCTTGCTGTGCAGTGCAGCAGCAGTAAAACGTAATAATAATTTAATAAAGTAACGTCGTGGCAGCCCCCTTCTTTTCTTACATTTTGGGTTGTCAGAAAATTCGTTTCTTATCGGAAAATTTTCGTCTGACAATGCAACCGATAATTCGAAATTTGGGACTTTAAAAAACTCCGATTTCGGAGAAATTAAAAAAACAAAATTGGAATTTTAAGCACGCATAATCTCCTCTGTTGAAAATGTGCAACTTTCTGCTCGTTTACGTTTTTAAAACTTTTTATGTATATTTATTTATTTTATTTATTTATTTAATAAAACATAGTTGTTTCGCGCGTTCGTGTGTCAGAAATAAAGCACGTTGAAAAGTGCGTTTATGATCAACCGTAAGCTAAGTTGTCACTATATCTGTTTTGAAAGTAGGTCTAACGCCTACAATCGTACAGTATAAACGAAAGACGCTATATACCCGGCGGGTTTTTAACCAAATTTTGAGTCCGCCTATAGAACGTAATTTTATGTTAATTTAACCCTTAAAAGTCTAAAATTAAAAAAAATAATCTGTAAAACATTTGCGTTCTGTCCGGACCCCGCTGGAGAGTTTACAGTACGCCCCCTGGCTGAATTACAAAGGGTGTTTGCCAATTTTATCAAGAAGAGGAACAGATCGTTTAGGCAGCAAATCGCAACGGCGGGATTCTACGGCTGAACGCTATAACCGTCATGATAATGATGACGATAAGGTTAATAATATAAAGACGTAGGCTGACAAAAGTACAATACAATATCAAATGCAAACTATTTTAGTGAGAATGGACTCGGAACAACTAGCCTGCTACGCAAAGAAGGCACTGGATTGCCTTGTACTAAGCACACCGTGTCTGGTGAAAAAGTAAACCCCCTAAACACTGTACGATAGAAATGTCACATCTGAGCAAATTTGAGTGAAATTTCATAGGTTTAATTCCCAATAAATTGCCGAATCGATCCCCAGATTTCGTTAAAAAATTTATTTTTGGTGGAGTTATTCATGAGTAAATACCGATAACAAAATATTTTCGTTACCAATGGCGCTACTTAGTCTGCTGCAGTCACTCGATCAAAAGTGATGTTTGTTGATGCAATCAACGTAGACAGTAACAAAGTGGTATTTTCCGCAGACGATCGTGTTTTAGTTAAACTGCTGAGACAACAGAAAATGTATGATGTTACAAGTTTATCGCAGACTTTCCCAACAATCCATGGACACTGTCAGGATTAATCAAATGGTTGTTTAATACTGGACACTTCACGTTTTGGGGTAACCTCACAAAAGTCACTGTAACTATAGTTTGCGTTGGTAAATTTAACTGAAATTTGACACTTTGATTGCCAATGGAAGTTGAATTGCTAACGCAGAATTTTGCCGAAAATCGAACTTATTTATTGGAGTTACGCAAATGTATACGAGTTTACTTATGCAACGCCATATTGGTAACGGAGATATTTTGTTATCGATATTCAGTAATTAATAACTCCGCTAGGAAACAATATTTTTAGCGAAATTTGGTGGTCATTTTAGCAATTTATTGTGGATAAGTTTCTAAAATTATATATAGATTCGTTTAGAGTTGACATTTCTTTTGCACAATGTCTAGGGGTTTACTTTTGTGTCGGACACAGTGTAAATTGGATTAGATCTAATCAAAGTGAAACAGGCAAAGAGATGGCTCGACAAACAACGTAAAAGAAGACATTAGACAAATACGAACAGCTGAAATTGAGAGAGATAGCTGAATAAACAACAGGGTGCGAGAGACTTTAAAGCAACCAGCACAGTCTGGAAGATTGTGGAACGTTTCGTGCAGTCCCGTTGGTGGCTGTAATACGACGGTTCATGTAGTGGCGGGAAGGAGAGAACAGTGAATGCCACAAGTGTGGTTTTACTGGACTTAATTCGTCCAGCGAAGAGATAATTAAAAGTGCAAAGTGAACTAATTAGGCTTGCAGACGGCGTTAGAACTCATTGGCGGCTTATATGGCGAAAAGATTATCTGATTTAGCTTATTTCGCACTAGACGGCATTTGATCGATACAGTGCACAAATCGTCCCACTATATACATTATCAAAAGAGATACATGAATCGTCTTATTACCGTCTGGAAATGGATCACAACAAACGAAACGTTCCCCATAGGACGAACGACGAGCAAGCAAGCTTAAAACAGTCTTTAAACGGGGTTTCCATGCTAAGGAACGCACGCGAGAAAGTACACAAAAGTACCTAACGAACGCAAGAAAAGTTCACAACAAACGCATTTGACGTATTTGACACAACGGCTGTCCTTATAACAATAATAATGATGATTATTATTATTCGCAACGTCGTCTACTGCTTGGTAGTCTGTTTTTGCAATTTATTAAATACCGCGCAACAACGTGAATTTTTATAATTTGCTACTAAATACGAATAAAGTAAGTGAACAAAATAAATCTCATTAACGCTATATTTAAAAAAAATGCCCAACAATTAATAAGCTTATTAATACTTACAAACGACGAAGTGTCAAAAAGGCGGTCATTTGCCTCATTGGTCGTTGCATCTGTTCCGCCAGTTACGTCCGTTGCGTTGCATAAATTGCTTTCGTTGAGATAGATGGAAATCCTGCTTTAGCAGCGGCCAATGCGATGAGGTTGCAGAGACAGCTGTTATAGGCTTTTATTGCTGATCTATATGAACGCATTGTCAATGTCTGTGCACTGGCATTGGGGCAATAATAGGGGTCGTCCAGTGGCGTAGCCAAAAATGTGAGTTGGGGCCCTCTCCTTTTCCTTTTTTGCTTTTTTTCTTTCCTCTTTTTTTCTTTTACCGTCTTTTTCTCTCTCCTCCCCTTTTCTCTCTTTCTTTCTCTTTTGTTCTTTTTTCCTTTCATCTTCTCTTATGTTTCCTTTTCCCCCTTACTTTTCCCCCTTTTCTTGTCTTTTTTCTCTTAGAAGTAGAATTCTTAAATATTTCAAGTAAAGGAGTTTGGGGAGCGCTGTGAACACCCCTACCCGGGTTTGGGGCAAAACCGCAGCCGAAATCAAATGCGGTGTATTATAGCCTGGAAACATGAGATCTGGTCATTCTGGTAGCAGCAATTTTTATTATTTTTCTGAGTCCGTAATCGTATTTTCAACAAAAAAAACGTGGCCAGTTATTGGGATAGAGAATGCCGGTAACAAGACGCCGAAGGTGTCGAGTGGATTGTAAAACGGAGAGCGGCGGGCACTCCAGTCAACTGGGGAGGGGTCTCGGGTAGCGGAGTAAATTTGGCGCCCTTTGTAGCCTCGCAGAACACTTCCGGTCGTGAAACGAACGATAGTGTAAGTAGCAAACGGAAAAAATTTTGACATTTTTTCTCGCTTCTCCTCTAATATGATTTTCAGCAAAAGAATGGGGACATTTAGGCTATTCTGGTTGCACAACAGGACTGCGGGGCATGTTGAAATATTGAAAAAAGTGAGGCCGGGCCCCACCGAGTCCCAGGATTCCACGCCCCCTTGTTGTTGTGTGCCTCCCATGTCGCATTGTCGACAGTGGCGCATTACTATGCATGAGCCGGGGCCGTTTGCCGGATCCCATTGCGGACTGTAAATTCGGTAGATCTCCGCTTCCTCACCACGTTGACCTAATTAATGACCCATGTGACTTGTCTGCCACTGTAGCAATTGTGCATCATCAGTGACGTCTTTTACCAGCTGCACCATTAGTCAGCAGCAATGGCGTACTGGCAGGGAGATAATTGCCTGTCGGACAATTTTTTTTCCAAAAATGCAAAATTTGGGACAAGGTAGGACGGAAATCACCCATTTTAGATAAATTTAATGGCAGAGTGAAAACTATGAGCATTCATAATAATCCCTTAATCCAGAAATTTAGCAGAGTATTTGTCGGAAAATTACAACTTTTTGCCCGCAGCTAAACTTTTTTATTTGCGACGCCGCTGAGTTTAAGCCAAACTTTTCCCCACCCGTTTGTGTCTGTCTTGGGCGGGGCCTATGCAGCAGCTAAAAAAACAATCAGGGATCTGTCAACTAGGTCAACTAGGTCAACCAATGGTCGAAGAGGTCTCTCACATACGTACATCTTGTACCATACCAATTTTTTGAATTAATATTTTACAAGGTAGTGCAGCGACACGTTTTCGGTGTGGTGAGATCTTTAAACATTTTAATGCTCTTCTTAATCAGCTGAGGCATTTGTCGCATTTATTTCACAATCAAAGCGATTTTTGCCGGACAAATTAACTATAGATTCTAACGTGTAAAACACGTACCATCTTTAAACTGTGAGCATCCACATTTAATACACAAAGTGTATTACTAACCCGTCTATTAGGTCTCATGTCTATAAAGACAGTGCTAAAGTGGCTTGTAACGCGTTTGATTCGATCAACGAAGTTACTCTACGCCGGGCCGGGTTAGTACTGCGATGAATGACTGCCTGCGGGCAGGTAAAGCGTTTCAGTATGTAACCAGCCGCCTAGGTCAACTCAGCCTTCCTTCCATCTGTTCGGGGTAGGTAAATCGAGTACCAGCCTATCTGGCTGGGGTTAAGGCGGGGCGCGTTCACCTGTGTCGGGTGGCAGGTAACACTGTGTGATCTCATACGGCAGGCGACGCTCCGTAGCTCTGAGATGGACTTTCCATTAAGAGCTATATAACCACCTTTAATCTTTAATTTTTAAAGGCGTGGCTAGGCCTATCATAGCAGTTAATTAATGTTGTTGACTCTAAAGGAACAGCGAACAAAATTAACTGGGCTTGACTGATATAAAGCAAAACAACAAAACTACACTGTGTCCCAGAAAACATCCCCGACATTATTGATTGTCACTTGAAAACCAGTCATCAGATTTTGATAATTTTTGGTACTAGTATTCCTGACAAAACTTGCCATCAAATGATTACTCGGTTTCCCATCTCACTTACTGTCTGCTTCTGCACTACCTAGGAAAAGCAGATCAAGCAAAATATACCTTGAAATAAACGGAAAACCTAAAAAAACATCTGTGACATTATCGACTGTAACTCGAAGAAGGATTAGCAGATTTTAATAATTTTTGGCAAAAATACTTCTGATACAACTGGCTATTAAATCATTGCTCAACTTCCCACCACACCCAACGGCTGCCTCTGCACTACCTGAGAAATACAGACACAGCATAATACGTGTTTGTTAAAATAAATAAAAAACGTCAATGAATTTCATCTATCCAAATCTGTGGGCCCCAGGCCCCTAACAGCCGGTCTGTTACAAAATTTGACTGTCATGCAGCGGTGTCTCTACCAGACAATGTTCAGGAATGTTTATGAATTCACGAAGCAACTGGTAAAGCCTAGATTGGTCTAACGCAGAATATTATTGATACTGCTGTCAATAAATACCTCCATGCTTATGTTCGCATAATGGGCCGGTGTCGCGAAATAGATCCGCCGGCCTAAAAATCGAACGATCTATTTAGGGGTGGGCGATTATATTTCGTGACACCGACAAAATGTGTTTTTATATGTTACGTTGATTAAGTTATCATACTGCATTGGATAAAAAGTAATATTTCGTTGGTTTTGTTTTCTCCAGGTAGTGCAGAAACAGACCTTATGCGAAGTGGGAAAACGAATGGTTATTTGATGGCCAGTTGAAATATTTTTGCTAAAAGTTATTAAAATCTGATAATCCTTTTTAAATTTACAATCGAGAATGTCGGGGATGTTTTTATGGCACAGGATATTTGACCGGCAGCTATCTTATAGGCTATATGACCGGTCAAATTTTGTCACCGGTCAAACGCGCCTGGTCATGGCCGATCAAACATCCGTCTTTGTGATGGCCGGATGTTTGACTGGTCATGACCGGTTAAATATCAGGCCCTGTAAGGGCCGAATATTTGACCGGTCACCGTTTTAAACAGCCTTAGCCGGTACGTACGACCACCAAAATGGTGGTCATATGTGGTCATAGGACGGCGAGCGTCGCCGCACGGACACGGGGGCACCGGAGCAACTGCCCGACCTCAGTCGAAGCCTCGCGGGTCGACAGTCCGGCCAAGCAGCTCCTCAAGCTAGCACTATCACAGGATACCGCTTGACAAGTTTTTGCCATTGCCCGCAGCAACCTCTAATATACCACCCATACTCTAGATTAATAATGGGCTTCACTATTGTTCCTATACACCTTTGAAAAACACTAACCCGAACCCGAACCCAAACCCTAACCCTATACCTAAGCTCTAAACACTACATCATAATATTAACGCAAATTCTAGTCATTAGCGCGTACACTATCTATAATGTTATTCGCTGGGTGGCGACTGCGATTTTTCGTTTTGACCGGTCAAATAGCCTACAGGCTATTTGGCCGGTTGCCGGTCAAATGGTCACCGCGTTTTTTGGGACGCAGTGTATGTCATGTTGTTTCAGTTCAGTTCAGGTCAGTTCAGTTAAGTCGCTGTGGACGCGTCTTAAGAGTCGCGCTTAATTCCGTGCACATGCAGCGAACGTCGCTCAGATGTCAGCAAGAGTTACCTGAAGCCAGCGACTTCAGTCTGCGACAAGCTGAATAATTGGACGGACATCATCAATCGGACTGTAACCGGAGCTGCTTAGAAACGATTTCTGTCATTTGATTCAGAGCATCGCTTTGCGTCAAATGTCAGAAGGTTATAATTGCATGTGATGATGCAGTGTTGTAAGAAATGGCGGCAGCCTGCATTTAACCTCAGTGACTAGTTCTGTCTGCCAGCGCCACTGAAGTCTTTCTTTTAGCACATACTGGCGCTTTACAAGTCAGATTATTATTATTAGATTATTATTAGAACGCAGTGGCGTTAAAATGCAAAATCTTGTTCTAACCTTTGTACACGTTTCGCGCTTTTTAGCCGACCGTACTTAAGTAACCGTCGAGCTATTGATGTGAGTTGTCGTCCGTCTGTCCATCTAATAATAATAATAATAATATATGGTTTATTG
>Ga0209367_1014013_pt1 | contig 10233 bp, 5 predicted proteins | sample WorMetLIZISLAND2_FD_187412 | JGI IMG/M metagenome (GOLD analysis project Ga0209367, IMG submission 187412) | Marine gutless worms symbiont microbial communities from Max Planck institute for Marine Microbiology, Germany - Olavius geniculatus... ...
GACCCCCGTTATACCCCAGACCCCCGTTGGGGGAGCAAGCAGTGGCCTCGGCCACTGCTTGCTCCCCCAACTTTCAAACACTTCCAACGCCCATGCCTTGAAGGACAGTACTGAGTGCGTGCTATTATGGCTAAACGGTGCGCGATAGGGCCCAGGTTACGGCCTTTCAGATAAAATAAAAATCACTGACTTTGGTTGACCTTGAAGATCAGTACTGCAACAAAAACTGTATAGCCTGTAGCGCGTCTTCCCTAGCGACAGCTGGGCTTTCTTGTTTTTTCTATGGCTTTTGTTTATGAGTTAGGGGCCTACATACCGGAGAGGCGAACTGGTGGAGAAACGGAGACAAGTAGAACCCATAATGCGGCTTACTAGGACGTGACGACCGCATAAGAAACATGCATACACATCACTAGAAACACACTGATACAACACCGTGACACAGACGCTGACAGTATACACAAAGCAGCATATTACGGAGACGCAATGCAAAGCAGCATAATTTGACACAAATTGGACCAATTTGAAGATCCTAAACAACTCACGCTTCAATGTACTGCGGCTAACTCAACCAAATTGTAGCAGAAATTGTGCCCGATGGCTTTAAGTAGTCCCACAAACAGAGTATTTTATAACACAGTAGTCAGCATCGTATTAGTTCAAACGAACTGTAAATAACCTAGTCTAGAAACCAAAAAATCATCATAATTATTTACGAAGAAATGCTATTAACGTGCTTTTACAGTCACTGTGATATATTAAAAATACGTGAACTTAGAACTAATTTTAGGGGGTGCAAATTCACTGTGACCCACCTAATAAAATATGTTAAGTCGCATTCCCGGCCCCTCGTCATACAGTTTAACACGGAGCTTCGCCAGATGAGTAGGTGAATGCAATTGGCAATTCATTATTTCATCAGTTAACCAACCAACTATTGCATCACACACAATGTACATCATAGACAGTCACGAACGTATGCAGCCATAACCTCTGCACATAGGCCTATGCAACTTTAATAGCGTAACAATGATTGTTTTCTACGTTAACCGTAAGTCATTAGTCATTACAAACACTGATGGCATAAATTCCTCATAACAATAATATCTACAATACGGAATATGTACAAATTACACAACATCATAGTTATTATTACTACAACAGCTTACAAATTCACACCAGTGTGCAAACCTGTTATTCAGTGCAGTTTACGCAGCGCGAAGATATGCATAGTCATTACACAAAACAACTGAAGATATGTGTCACACCGATGACCAACACGGCATGCGGTCACTTCGCAATTTAACAATGACCGTAATCTGTCAAAATAAAAGTTCAAAATGTTTAACTGAAAGTGTATAATTTCGTGAATCTATCTGCGAACTGCTTAAAACGTTTGAGACCGGGTTCAAAGTAGGTGTAGTTCAAGATAGAAGTAATGTAATTTGGTCCTAATTGGGTTCGCAAATGTGCAGTGAAATATAATAAAAAGAAACAGAACCAAAAAACTAAAAGCAGTCGCCATCGACTCCGTTTATTGTTTATCACAAAGCACAACTTAAAGCTACAAACTTGCAGTGGAACTTGCATTTCATTGCAGAGAGTCGCAAACACAGGAACACAATCAGCGGCTTCGTTGGTTTAAAAAGTGTGGGGGGCGAAAAGTTGCAATTTTCCGACAGAAAGCTGCAAAAATTCGACGGAGAAGATTACGGTTGCTCGAAATAAGATTTGAATTTTTCCCAACAGGGTGAAATTTTGGAAGGGCGTCAAATTCGTCAATCGCCCCTTCGCCCTTCCTCCTACCACGACGTCAATGAATACAACAAAATACAACTCAGCTGTTCTGTTGATTTATTATATTTCATTTCATTTCACTGCAAATGTGCGAAGCTGGTGACAAGTTCAGACGGCAGCGACGCCAGCAGCAGCGGTAGCAGCCGTAGCGCGTGCGGCGTCAGTGCGCTCGGCGGCATGTGAACTGCAGTAGTACTTCTTGTGAGCGATGAACGTCGACGCGTACATGAACGTGATGTCGCACTGCTCGCAGTAGCGTGACGTCACATCCAGAGTTGACGTCGACGTGGTCGAGCGTCGCGCTGGCGTGGGGTGAGACGGACGACCTGCTGGTCGCGTCAGTCCAACCTCGGTCAGCGGAGGTGAGCTGCGACGCGCCGCCGACGCAGAAACTTGATCGACATCATCAACAGTAGCGTCCACGTCGTTAGTGGGCGACGCCGAGGACGTTCTGTCATCGTGGACCTCACGCTGTAATTTCTGTTCGTCCAGCGGCGGCGTTTCTCCGTCTGTCCCGTTGCATTTCATGTCTTCGTCGTTGATGACGTTCGCGCTGGTCGTCGTCTGCTCGTCGGCGTCTGCCTGTTCCACCTTGACGTACGACAGAGTGGACATGGCGGGCGCCTCGTCACTGACGGGTGACGTCCGGCTGCGCTGATCGACGTTGAGGTCCGCCGGCGGAATGGCAGCAGAGGCAGTGGCTGACGCTGTCTTGCAGAGTGCTTCCCAGGCGAGTAGTCGCTCGGCGGCGTGCGCGCTGGCGTGTGCCGCGGCGTGAGTCGTGTCTAGTAGAGGCGCGGAACACTCGGCACAGATGACCGGGGTCGTCGATGCGGCTGGCGGCGCAGCGTACTCTGCCTTTTCGTAGGCTTTCCGCGATCGTCGGCGCTTGTACGGCTCGTTTTTCTGTCGCAAGAGCTCCGTCTCGACGCCAGGCCGCGGAGTCGTGCCGCTAGCTGTGGACTGACGCCGTGTAGGTATGGCCGGTGGTTCTTCGTACTCGATGACGCAGTCGTCGGTGAATGTCGGCAGCTGGACGGCGGAGTTACTACCACCAGCACGTCCAGCTGCTGCAGCCGCGGCCTCGTCATTGTGCATCTTGCCGTGCATCCTCATTCCGCGCACCGTGTTGCCGCGGTAACCACACAGAGCGCAACGGAACGCGCGGGACGGGGCATGAGCGCGCACGTGCTCCACCAGTCGGCTGTCAGACTGCGCGGCGTAGTCGCAGTGAGGACACTGGTACAGGGAAGTGGTAGGGGTGACGGCGGCGGCCGCGCAACGGTGACCAGACCGCGGTGATGTGAGTCTGGTGCCGCATGCTGTGCAGCTACCAGCAGCACCCTGGACCTCTGTCGTCTGACGCTCGCCGTCCTCACTCCCCGCGCCGCTGCTGTAGACCCGTGACACGTGACGATGTCTCGCCGGTGTCGTCAGCTCCCCACCACTGCTAGGTGTGGCGTCGAAGCGCGCCGGACAGTAGAACTGTTTGTGCGCGCGCAGAGTGTCGAGGCTGCTGAACTTGATCTTACACGGGATGCAGTAGAATTGCAGCGTCGTGCCCGAGTCGTCCAGCGTCGCGACCAGCTCGTGGGGGTCGGGCGATCGACGGCGACCGTCGCAGTCTACGACGATCCCGCCACCACCGCGACCGACGTCATCCGACTTGGACTGCAGCGCGGCGGACTTGCCGAGTGGAGGACACGGAACTCCCCCTGCGACCTGCTCCTGTGCGCCCGCAGACGCCACGGCGTGCCGGCCAGCGCAGTAGTGCGCCTTGTGTGCCAGATAGTTGGCGTGCTTGTAGAACACGATGTTGCACTCGGCACAATGACTGATCGACGGCGGTGACGTCATGGGCGGGCGGGCAACCGGCAGTGGTAGCGGGGCGTTGAGCGGAAGTCGCGCTGATGGCGGCAGGAACAGCGAGCCCGGGTCGAGTGGGTCGGGAGGCGCAGGGACAAACTGACGAGCAAATGACGCCGGCGACACGCTGCTGCTATCGTGCTTGTTTATCTTCACATCGACACTTCTACACGTGCTCAGGTCCAACGGCTCGTCATCCGACGCAGAGGTCGATGAGCGACGGTCTACTGACCGTGCCGGCTGGAGCGTTCGAGCACCGCCCGGGGGTGACGTCGCGGTGCTCAAACCGTTGGTCGTCACGCCTGCAGCCGCCGCCGCCGCTGCCGCCGCTAGAAACGGTGCCAGGAAGAACGCGCCTGGAGGCGGAGGCGGCAGAGGAGCTACACCGGCGCTTAGCATCTCCATCAGCCCAGCCGACGGCGCCAAGGACGACGAAAACAGTGCCGTTGGCTGTCTCAAGCCCTCAGTGCCCCGAGCGTCCAGGGAGGAGGACTGCAACTCAGTTCTGCTGTCTGACGTGCGTCTTCGTCGTCGAACTGCTGCTAGGTCATCACCCGAGGCTCGCGCGTCATCGGCCACCACGCTGCGTTTGGTCGGTGCTGCTCTTGCCTTGCAGTAGAAGTCGTGGTGCGCTCGGTACGTGCTGGGAGACGTGAACTGTATGCGGCAGTCGGCACAGAACAAGTCGTCGCCACTATGGCGATGTTCTTTGTCGTCACCAGACGGCGTTGCTGCTGCTGGTTCGATGTCTTCCGTCTCTACGTCAACTTCGTCGACCTCGTCGTCGTCGTCTGCGTGTACATCCGGGGACGACGTCGGCGACTGGTGGCGGGAATGAGCGCGTCGAACATGGCGGCACAGAGCAGAGCGCTGATCCGCCGTGTAGTCACATTCTCGACATCGCAATGGCGACTGCTTCCGGTTCCGCCCGGCGGCACTGTCGCCGTTACCGTTTTTGTGCAGTGGAGACGAGCTTACGTCGTCAATGACGTCATCGTCTTGGCGGGAAACTTTGACTGCTGCCGTCGGTTCATCAACCGCGCGTCGTTTGCGATGATTCTCCGCGTCATCTACAATATATCCACACGCTACTCGCTGATAATAATGGATATATAATACAATACGACACACGGATTAAGAATCTTGCTAAAACATACTGCTATGTCATGGTTGTAAGCCAGCAACTGTGTGAACGTACTCATAACGGATGGCGATTTTTTCATCCCAAGACATAGGTAAACCTAAGGGATGCGGCGGGGCGCTAAAATGGCTCAAAAGCTACGTTATAAAAGTTACGAGTTTGAAACGAGAAACTACTTGCCTTCCGCGGATGGGTGTTTGATGAGGTCACGCGATGACGTCACTGGTCGTGGCTGATGTGTCGTGAACAGTACAGAGGGTGGTGGAGGTGGAGGTAATGCCAGAGCACCTGCCAGGGCACTGGCGGCAGCGGCGGCAGCGGCAGCACCAGGGTTGAACGCCGCCGCAGCGCCAGCTGGCAACGGGAACGGCTTGCGTGAGCAATAGTTGGCGATGTGAGCCTGCAGCGTGCGAGGACTGCTGAATCGTACCCCGCAGAATATACACACATGGATCAGCGCTGCAACAGAATACATTAAAACATCTCGCAACAGTTCAATAACAGCTTGTCCAAGTGTTGTAGATCAGTCAGTCGTTCATTACATCAAAGGCAGCCTTGTCTTGCCTTGCCTTACCTTTAGCCATCCTCGCTCCAGGCTTGGCCACACCATGAACGAGTTCTCTCCATCTTGCGTCCGAAGTGCTGTGGGCACCGGGCACTTACTTCGGACCTGATACATATTGAACCCGAAATTTCCGGTCCGAAATGTCTCAACTCTGTCTTGGAGATAGTTTATACCATTTTGGATTTTCCGTGTTTTAAATTTCTAAGTTAGTCGCCCATGCAAGAAAGAGAGACAGGCAAGATCAGTAATGCGGCGCTACCACAGCCGCATTTTGTACTGTAAGTCATTCCGCGGTTAACGATTTATTATAACAGCGTCGATTCGACGGCAACAAATTAATCGTGCAGAGGCCGCGGTGCAACAGCGTTCTAAGCTATAATTCTACAAGCTGTCAAGCAGTGAGTTATGGCGATGGATGAGCGGCAAATATATCATTCGCACATTTTCTCTACATGTCGTGGTATAGATGCGCGATGATTGATGCGGTCCGGCGTATGAATATTGTATAAAGTAAGCCGCCCGCCAATTTAGACGCATATAGGCTAAGTACGTAGCGTATCATCGACACATCGTCGCCGTAGATCGAAAAAATCGCGCTCGGACGTGACACGTGACCCCGGCGCGCGGTCACGTGACACGCGAGCGGAAGAAGATATCGTTCAGTCCAAGACGCCGGAACAGACCGGAAGTCGACATCGATTTCCGGTTCATCAGGGCTGGAAGTCGCGAGTTGGTTGGCGGCTCGTCATAACTTGTTGCCCGGTCACACACAACGCGACGCGACAATCGGCCGGGAAGGCGGCGAAGCGCGGCCGAGCCACCCAGCAGCAGCGGGCGTCACGACCTCATCAGCCAGGAGGCCGACGTGTTAATGGAATGAGACGACAGTCGCCAGCCGTCATCCATCAACGTGCGACCACCAGTACCCAGACCACTTGCCCGCCACGATATAATCTGCATTGATTGCACCAGCCAGCACTGCCAGCGACCATTTAGCCATGAAGATACCCGGCGCTAAGGACGCCATAGACCACCGCGCCGTTTGCGACCGCGACCGACCGAGACCATGCAGTCACTGGCCCGTGAACAGTCACACGGCACGTCTGTCTCCAGTCGTGCGTCTCCGCGCTAATATCAGTGTCGCTACACGTAATCAGAATGTTCTCCCGCGAGGCGACGCGATCAAAAGTCACCGTAGCGCCATGCTGCGCTACGTCTAGCCAGTTGCGGAATCATGCAGAAACCGCGAGAAAGATCACCGGCGTAATTTTAATGACGACAAAAAAAGAAGGGAAAACGAACTGTTAGCGGTCTGCGCAGTGGCGCGGCCAGAAATTTCAATTGGTGGAGGGGAGGAGGCTCGTCTTCCTTGCCCTGACCCTTCCCTTTCCCCTTTCGTCCCTTCCCTCCTTTTTCCTCCCTTTTTACCCTCTCTGCCTTCCTCTGTCCTTTTCTCATCCTCTTTCCTTCCCTCTCTTAGAAGCAGGACCCCCTAAAATCCAGCTAGAGGGTCTGTGAGCTACCCAGCTGGGTCTGGGGCGCAGCCCCAGCAGAAATCGATTTCGGTGCATTATAGCTTTAAAAGATGAGATCTGGTGGCAACAATTTAACTATTTTCCTGATAATAAACTGACCAACGTGAAGAATTTAGTGCAGTTTAAACGTATGCTTATGCTTGTCTAGAAGATTGGGGGCTGAACGCCTTGGGTCTCCCTTGTCTACGCCACTGGGTCTGCAAGCGACGTCTTCAATCAAGGTGACGGTCACCCATCACCTTGTCGGCCGCGGTCGACGTCGCACAACTTCGAGCGGTGGCGTCCTGCTGGCCACTAAACCGTGAAGGTCAGTTCGCCGATAACACCGCAGCCCGGGTGACTCCACTCGCCGCCGTGAGTCGTCACATCTTCATCTTCTCTCTGCGCTGTCAGCCGCTGCAGCCAGTCACGGGTTGGATCGGGTCTGAGTCGCGACTCAGTCAAGCGTGACCCAACGTCGGTTCCGGTCGTATGTCAGCTGCCTAGTCGTTCTCATTCGCTGACGTCTCAAACTCATAACCGACAATAACCAAGCGACACCGGACCGCATCCACACATCGCGTTCACGCTCGACACCCGCGATGTCACTGCAGCCCGTGCACTGGTTAAAGTAGCATTCGTCAACGTCAAAAAACCACGCGACCCGCAAACCATAATGCTGTGTCGTGTCTTATTCGATCCATCAACAGTTATCTCTTTCTTGTCCTATAACAACCAACCGCCGAATGAGAAGTCCGAAGCCGCGACTTCATAGCTAACTAATCTACACCGTGGGCCACAAAAAATGTGGCACTTAACTTTTGTCCATGTCTTCGCCAAGTATTGACCGATTTTCAAAATTCTTTCACTGGCACACTCAGCGGACAATGTGCAATAATGTAGTTATTAAATATCCCACCATACCGTAAACGCGTCTCTGCACTACCTCGTGAAATATAAATGTAAGAAAAAACTAACGATAATAACAAACAAAACAATTCAGACCAACAGTGGAGTGAATGATCCATATGACTGTAGACTGCGTTAGACCCACACAGTCCATTCACCGCAATGTTGGTCAGAAGTGTTTTTTTCTAATTTTGTCAACACGTTTGTTTGTTACTATCGTTATGCATTTATATTTTATTCATATTTCACAAGGTAGTGTAGAAACACATTTACGGTGTGGTGGGATATATAATAATCACATAATTGCAAAATTTTCGGGGAGTGTGACAGTGAAAAAATTTGAAAATCGTTCTATGACTGGCGAAAATATAGACAAAAGTAAAGTGCCACGTTTTTTTATTTTTCTGCCTTCCTGCGACGCTATAACTAACACGGTCGCTCCGATTCAGCCTGTCCAACTTTATGTCTCACGACGCGAACGCCGCGTTTCTTCCTTCGTTCGTCAATGATTTTAGCGCTCGCCAGGCAGGATCCCGGCCTGCTGCTGCAATCTTTTAATAACAATAAAAATAAAGGTGGTATACAATGGTCTTATAATAATAATCTTTAGTCACAGCAGACTTTGCTTTTAACTTTTGTTTTAGGCCTAACTCCACCTTCATAAAAAATAATATAAATAGATTATGAGTGCCAATACATGTATAACGATAACGATAATTTTATTGGTATGCACAACAAACGCTAACAAAATAGTACAGATTACAAACTAGAAACTTATTCTGGTCCTGCATAATTTTCCAGCTATTGAATTTTTTCGTGGTCTGTCATTTCCAGATCATGCAAATTCAATTAACGATTTCTTATTTGCCCGCTTTCTCGAATCATCAGTCAAATCGACCTGATAAGATAAATAAGGTCAAAACTCATGGTAAGTAAAATAACGTAAAGTTCTTCCCAAGCCATAAGCCCAAAAGGCGGCGTTGATCTCAGTTTCTTCAGCTCTTAGCCAGACATCATTTTACACTGCAGACTAGGAATATGAAGCTAATGCATCGCGCGGTGTGCCTGTTTACGCCCCAGCATTCGCTGGTACTCACTGCGCCTACGCCAGGCGGAATGGCCAGGCTGAGTTGACCTGGGTGGCTGGTTACGTACTGAGGTGGCTTACCTGCCCGCAGACGGTCAGTCGCCCATCCAGGTACTAACCGGGCCCGCCGTGGAGTAACTTCACTGATCGGGTCCAACGCGTTATCAACTAAACCAAGCCCCCAGCTCAGGGAAGGACACAATAATACCCCGTTTACACGATGAAGCAAACATAAAGCAAACTTAGAGCACACGTCGTGCACGTGTATATTGGATACGTTTGCGTCATGTTTGCTGAACTTTGCTCCATGTATGCTTCCTCGTGTAAACGGGGTATTAGTATTCTTTAATATCCGTTTAACTAAAAAGACTTCGTTGGCTACAACAGTTGTGACAGCGAACCAGATTCTCCCTGCACTTGGGTTTCCTGTTGAGTACACTTAGTCCAGGAGTATTAGGTCATATTGGGGTCAACTAAGGAAAAAATTAATATCAAGCTGATTTTTTCAAAATAGTTAGCCTCGAGCACTAGTAATAACATATCAAAACTCCCCAAGAATCCCAGCTGTGCTCTCTTCAAAATTTGAACTTGAAATTTGGAACAAAATTGAAAAATAGGTCAATTTTTAAGTACGTCAAAACATAGGCATATTGCATATCAAATCAAAGGTAATAAAGAGTAGAATGCGAATATGATGTTAATATGTCAATAAAATGATCGTATTGACAGTACGGGTCAGTACAGTAAGCTCGCATTTGTTAGATATCTTCATTCAATTCAGTGTCAGTCACTTGTACATTAGCAGTGGGGCAGCTTAGAACCAGATTTGGGATGGATGTGGATGTTCTGGACAAAAGCATCAATTTTTTTCCTGGTGTTACTTATCCCACGACCTGTTCATTTTTGATAGGAGCCACTTTTGCAAAGAAAATGGCAAGGCAGCCACCTTGAATTTCAAATTTACGCAAAAACGTATTATTAAGAATATCTTGGCTTTCAGGTCACGTAGAATCACAATTTTCATGTTTAAATTTACATTTTCCACGTCAGTGACTGCAAATGTGCCACTTAAAATGACATCAAATAATTTTAATCATACTAAACAGGAAAGCCCAGCTGTCGCTAGGGAAGACCCACTACAGCCTATACAGTTGCTGTTGCAGTACTGACCTTCAAGGTCATCCAAGGTCTATTAGTTTCATCTTATCTGAAAGAGCTTAAGCCACTTTCTATTAGTAATTAATAGTAACCTTGGCTCTATCTTACACCTTGAAACTTTCCATTGAAAATTGCGGCCAAACCGCTGCAGATAGACATGGTTACTACTGGAAGCCTATACGAAGTTGCCGTCGCC
>Ga0209367_1014015_pt1 | contig 10231 bp, 5 predicted proteins | sample WorMetLIZISLAND2_FD_187412 | JGI IMG/M metagenome (GOLD analysis project Ga0209367, IMG submission 187412) | Marine gutless worms symbiont microbial communities from Max Planck institute for Marine Microbiology, Germany - Olavius geniculatus... ...
TCTTAGTCCTGTCTATTACATTGTATGATTTCATAATTTTCATAATGATGATAATTTTTAGCCTTAACTTACACTGAGCCCAGATAGGTGCTACTGATACAACATTATTCACCTCTTAAATTACAGAAAAGATAGAAAACTCTGAAGATAAGGACCACAAAAGAAGAAGCAGAGAAAATACATCATACAGAACAACTGATTCTGGTCTCGTCATTATCTGAAGCAGAAAAAGAAAGAAACAGAAAAATGAAACATTAGCAGATGATTGCAGGAGTCTCAAAACCACATTCTATGCCACAAGTACTTGTAATGCTTTATCATCATTATCTGCACATAATTTCTTATCTTCTACCTACATATTACAGATGTCAGCTGAGAAGAAGCTAGCTAGGTCTGTTGCTAGTGATCGCAAGGAGTGGAAAGCCCTCATCATCTAATGTTCCAGTAGGAACAGAAAGACCATGCAGTAGATAAGCAAAAGAAAGCATTAAGTATGTAGCTATAACCATGTAAATGCTGTTAATTTGTTGAAGTGAAAAATACAATCATTTACAGTTTTATCAAAGTTTGCATTATGCGCCCATAGGCCTTCCATGTAAATATTTAACAGCCAGTAGCAACCTCTAAATATTAACCAATTTCCATTCAATGTTTTACAGAATTTTTTTTTCATAAGATGCAACAAAATGAGAGGGTGCCCCGTGAAAAAATCCAAACTTCATATTTTCTGAATCACCCTAATGTGACCGTTACATAAGTTAAATGTGACAGTCAGTATTTAAATGTTTTGCATGTATCTTGCCGTTGTACTTGTCGTCAAGTGACAAAGCAGACCATTGTTTTCTGAGTAAATGCCTAGACATATTAGGATCAGGAATTAGGCTATTGTCTAAGCCTCTGCAGAGTGTAAACTGTGAAAAAATTAACAGCGGCAGACTTCAAATGACTGCTGCCTATAAAGCGTCTGCTGAGCAGTTAATTACGGAGCGAATGATTGAAAAACTCATCAACTTTCATGACTGGTAATGTACGTGACAACTGTTATACGCACATCCATCTTTTACCCACACATCCGCACTCAGCATCCGTAGATTTTATCCGCCTTTTACCCGTTGCCACATCCGCACATCCGCTTATTACCCATAGCCTAATGATGTTAGTACCTGAAATGTTACTGTCAGCGGTTCAGTTTCGTCTAGAAATCGGACTGTACACGAATGATGAATATTTTCGCATCCGCCTGCAGACCTACGCGACGTCCTACGAAACATTTCTCAATCTGACATCTTTCGACAAAATATAAGAAATAAACTATAAACAATAGACGCTAAGGAAAACAACCTCCAACACGCGCAAACGGACGAAAGTAGCCCAAAATCAAACCAACTACATGAATATCGCATAACATAACGTAAGGCGACATCACAAAACGTGCTTGCTATTCAACACAACTCGGCAACCCATGCAACGAAAGCAAAAAATACGCAACAAGCACAATAGACACAGCTAAGGCGTGAAGCAAAGTACGCAAGCAAGTACGCAGCTAACGCAGTGAAAGCAGAGAATGCAAGAAAGGAACGGGACAAGCGCCGCAAACGCAGGTGACGCAACGATTAAAACCAAAGAATAGAAGCAGTTGTTGCGTTCGTTGCGTTTTCTGCGTTTGATGTTTTTTTCTGCGTTGCGTACGTTGCGTGCGTAGCGTTGGACGGAAACCTGCGCTTTTTATCGTCGAAGGTGCTTGGAAGCTGCTTCACATTCGATGCGTAGGCCCTACAGCTGATAGTTTTCAGACAACTTTTACACTTATAGGCCTACCACAGTACATAATACGCGTGTCCGAAAAAAAACATCCCAGACATTTTCGATTGTAACTTCAAGAATTATCAGATTTTAATTAATTAATTTATTTATTTGTCTTCAATAGCAGGCTCGAGGCCCATGAACACATAAAACACAGACACAAACACAAAGAGTAAAAAAAACTAAAACAAACTACTTCGCCAACACTTAAAAACTGGAGATTTAAAAAAATAACTTAATAACTTTTGACACTAATATTTTTGACAAAACTGGCGATCAAATGACTGTCCAATTTTTTTACCGCACTCATTGTTTCTGCACTCCCTGGAGAAATAAAACCAACGAAATATAGGCCTAGGTCCCTATTGCATTTTATCCTATTTCGCCTGTCGGGGTTTTCCCAGCTAATGCAGAAGCAGACATTTGGTGAAATGAAAACTACTAGAACGATCATTTGATGCCAAGTATGTGTCAAAAATGTTTGCACCAAAAATAATAATTAAAATCTGCCAATCCTGTTTTAAGTCACAATATTGATAATGTCGGGGATGTTTTTGACGCATTTCTGTTTATTTCAACTCATATTTCGTTGGTTCTGTTTTTCTCTGGTAGTGCAGAAGCAGACACTGGGTGAGGAAAAATATTAAACGGTCATTTGATGGCCAGTTGTGCGAGAAATAATCGTGCGAAAAATTATTAAAATTGGATATCCCTTCTTCAAGTGACAATCGATAATGTTCGGGATGTTTTTTTCCGGACACGGTGTACATCAACTGTTGAAATCAAATTACCATGCAAATCGTAGTTGTACCCCGTTTAAGCGGTTACATTTATGCAACCGATCATGCCACTAATTCGTTGCTATGTCACTGATGAAACCGGCGTCACTTTTCAATAAGTCATCAGATGATTGATTATCTTCGCGCTCGACTAGCGTAGGCCTACGTGTAACAGTGCGCATCAGTGTGACGTAGACCGCTGCCGATTCTGCAGTCAGTCTTGTGTAGTATTAGCAGACGTAGGCCTATCACAGAAATACATGTACCTATAGGCCCTATACGTATTTAAGGCTACTACTGATTGAAAAGATTTTGATACCTACAGGCCTAGGCTATACATACGGCCGTCGCAAATTTGGAATAGGCCCTATTGCTATTGAGTGGCAGCTTCAGTGGCCGTGCAAATATACACGGTGTTCATAAAAAGGACCCCTTTTTGTTTTTTTTTCATAATTCACTCAAATGATGATCAATTTACACAAAATTTGTACCAGTTATAGCTGAAGAAATACTAATTCAAAATATTGCAACAAAATATGGCAGTTGATTAAATATTTTTGCTAGTCCTGACTTAATGCTGACGTCATAATGTGTCACGGGTACAAACTGGATAGTTTCGACTGGTGCTGTCAGTTGCTATACCTTGCTCCAATGGTGAAAAATCTGGTTCATTCATCACAAATTGTTGAAGTTTTACAGTTACAGTTACAAAAACATGCAAAGCAATGGCATTTACGTGTCTGTGGGGATAGTTGGACTTTTACGCTTTCGAGCAAGACAGTGGAGTAGCAGACCGAGCTTGCAAAATGGTTGCATTTTTGGATCGCAAGACGCCTGATTTCATGTCCTCATGTTGCTTAGTGCTGACACAATAAACATTTTTCATCATCGAACCAGATTAAGCTCACCATCGAAGCAGGGTAGGCAACTGACAACACCAGTTGAGACTATCGAGTTTGTACCAATGACACATTATGACGTCAGCATTACGTTAGGACTAGCAGAAAATATTTAAACAACTGCCACATTTTGTTGCAATATTTTGAATTAGTATTTCTTCAGCTACAACTGGTACAAATTTTGTGTAAATTAATTGATTATAATTTGAGTGAATTATGAAAAAACAAAAAAGGTCCTTTTTATGAAACACCGTGTATAATCGCGCATTTAGCACTCGCTAAATTCCGACGGAGAGACACAAAAATTAATATATTTCTTAGCCAAATATTCAAGCAGGCGCCGATTCCATTAGGGCGATCGCTTTCAGGTCACATGGCGCTTGATTTTTGAATATTTTGGGCAATGGCAATCATATCGAATCATGAGCCAATTTTCTGCATCGACGTCAACGCAAGTCGCATTTTAGATCGACGTAGGCCTACGTTAGATCGAGTCTTTGGCGACGTGTCGTCTGCTGTCTGTCGTTGTCTGTAACGCATCTATTGTGCGTAAACTGTACGTCGTACGGATTCGACGATAATGCCGTTGGATAGTGCGATTACAAGTTCTTATAGCCTGTCAATAGTAACCATGTCTCTATCTGCAGCGGTGTGGCCGCATTTTTTAGTACAAAGTTGCTGCCTGCCCAATCACCCACATACGCCGAACTAGCGCATCGTATTTTAGCGTTGATTGTAGCGTTCGATATAGCAGCGTCACCATAGGACTAAACTCATTCTGGGAAATCGCTGTCTTTCCGCGATCGGAAGTCGATCGCTGGCCTTCAGATAAAGGTGGAACGGTCGGCCCACCCTAGCTAGCGATAGCTGGGCTTTTGTGTAGGCCTACATCCGGACTAAGCAGCGAAATGTAGATGCGTCATACTGCAAATGAGAAAAATTAAGGCATTTTGGCCTCAGTTTTTAGAATGTACAAACAAGTAATTTGAACATAGCTCACGTGACGCGCGACAGCATCGGTGCTGCTATTTGCGGAATTAATGTACAACGTGCAATAAAATAATAATGCGTTTTGAAAGAATACCCAAATTTAAGGGTTTCGTATACAAGACACTTTGAGTCTAGGAGTTGAAACTCTTGACTGTTAATGTCTATACTGTACGTTCTGTGCTAAAAATTTTATAGACTTATGTATTCTGTCGTGGTCTATCTGTAGGCTAGTATTTTGGTGGTGCAATTCACTTTTGAAATGTGCATGAGTGCATCGCAGCCTAAAATCGCGAAAAAACACTAAAATTCACTTTTTAGGTTTCAAGGTTGTTCAAGGTCATCAACGTTAATATACATTTTTAAAAATCGTCAACAGTGCTTGTTACGGTATGCAACAAGTGTATGTCTATCTGCAACCGTTTTTACTCAAAATTGGTGGATATAAACAGAAATCGCTCATTTTGAAAAAGTACCCATATTTGACGCTACCGTAGGAGGGACTTCTTAAACCTAGAAGGCCAAAAAGTAAACTGCTAAACTTTACTTTCAATGCTGAAAATTTCATACGCAGGTTGTCTTGGTCAGTTGGTCTATCAAGGTCGACGTCGACCAGCAGATGTAGTTGCGCTTCATTGATCGAAGGATGGGAACATTTCCAGCAGGCGTTTATCGACGAAGTGGCCAGACAGTAGCGTCCACGTCTTCGAGCTTGCATTCGGTACGCAAAGGAAATTTTGTACAGAAACTTTACTCGACATTTGCACAGACGTACATGTACATTGTACAGTTTGACTGTTGCGTGTCCGTGCGGTAGGCCAGTGCGTTTTTCAACAGAAAACGTTCCAGAAAAAAAATTTAAAAACGTTAAAAAACGTAAAAAAAAATTTTTTTTAAACGTTTAAAACGTTAAATAAAAAACGTTGGCCATAATTTGTTTAACCTCTTGCGCAATGCCTAACGCTGTAGGCTCGGTATACCTTAAACTATAGTCTAGATAAAGAAAATTTTATTTTATTTCATTTCAATTTAACCGTGTGGTCATAAGACCGTAGCACTAGACTAGCCAAATATACAAGATAATTAAAAACCTTTTATTTAGTATATTCTTGCTATTTCTTCGTTTTTGTGGTTTCAAAAGTGATCCTCAAAGTTCTTGATAGGCATTTCAGTGCAAGTTTTTAAAAATAAAAAGTTGAAAAAAATTTAAAACGTTAAAAAACGTTAAAAACGTTTTTTTTACATCTATGAAACTGGCCATATTTCGGAAACGGCGAGAGATACGGCCAAGGACTTAAGTTACTATTAATCACTAATAAGAAATGGCATACGCCTTTTGAGATTACTTGAAAATCATTGACCTTGGATGACTTAAAAGGTCACTGACAACCAGTACAGTATCCTAGCGACAGCTGGGCTTCTTGTAGCTGCGTGGCACAGACTGTAGGCCTACAAAGCGAACGAACTGACATTTAGTTTATTTCAGCTTTATATTTGGCATTTCTAGACAAAAATTTTCCCACAGCGAGAAAATTTTCCAACAGTCAAAAATTTAGGGGGGAGGGGCGCTGAATTTCTATAACATCGTTTACGTGACCTTATGGTCAAAAGCGGCGTGGGTGGTGCACGGGGAATTAACGACCGACGACGACAGACACGACAGAAGTCATTGTCTTAATGACATTATGGAAGTCCTTGACGTATGATGATGACCGATCTGGGACTGCTGCTGTTAAAACACTTTAAGATTGTGCAGTAAAGCTTCGTTTTTACTTTTTTACGCGCGAAAGCAGCTACTACTTTCAGCGCGTCTTAACCATCGCAATTCTGTCCCTCTGTCTGTCCGTCTGTCTGTTTCACGGGTGGATCAGTCAAAAACGGTGCAAACTAGCATCACCAAAGTTTCACCGACTCTAGTTTCAGGAACTGTAAAGCTTTTACATAAATTCAAAGGAATCGCCCCGAACGAGGGCGCTAAATGAGAGGGGGTTGGCAAAATTTGCGATTTTTGGCCAATAAGTCGCTGTATCTTGGTAACGTGCGAGATAGGGCCTAAGTTACTATTAATCACTAATAGGAAGTCGTACACTGGCTCTCGATTGGCGCCGAATTCAATGATCTTGAATGACTTTGAACGCCAAAATAGGGAGTTTTATGGATTTTTTGGCGATTTCGGGCTGCGACACAAGTCTATATTATTCACAAGGTGGCGCCACGCTACTATCGTTATGCGATCCAGATAGAAAATTTGGTATTTGTATATTAACTTAGCGTGAACACCCCAATTTTCAGCTTAACTACTGAACCGGAACTGCTATAGGCTTTCGCGCGTCTCGTGAGCATTATCTCAAATTTTTTGTTACTGATTGCAGTTTAATTTCACATCGTATTTGTTTATTGTTGTATTCTAGATGTCTGTGCAACGGGCGCACCACAAGGTGCACATTGATTACTTTAAAATAACTAGTTCGTAATAATTGTATACTTTCATATTATTACACGTGTGTATGATGATCACAGTTTTCTGGTGGTTGTATTCTGCATCATAGTGCATGTTGATGAATCCTGATGGACGCCAAACTGATGACAGACAATATTGTCGGTCACAGGTTTATCGGATTACTTTGCTAACACGACGTCACGCAGACTATCGACTGTAGGAGGCTAATCACGATATGAACAATATTGAGCTTCCTCGGCGGAAGGAAGGAAATTTATTAAGTTTACCAGTATGAAATTTCATTTGTCGCATGCAGGACGAGGCGGCATCATGCATGTGGCTGGTACTGCTGCTGATTCACGATGGTTGTCGCCGCCGCAGCAGCATCATATTAATTACCGCCAACGATCAAATCTCCGGCATCCACGTTCTTCGTTTCTGTGCATATGTCACGGCGAGCTAAGATCAGGCGTCGATCTCTATGGTACGGAGGAGGACATGTCCCCCAATATTTGGACTACGGAACACCATCAGGAATTAAATGTTTCCTAATAAGCCTATTTGGGCAGTAGGCCAGGCCTAATAGCAGTAGCTAACAGAGACTTTTCATCCATGCAACGTTTTAGTCAGTCGATTCTCGGGAAAATCATTAAAATTGTTCCCACCTTACCAGCTGTCATATTTCATAGCTAAAATGCACCGAATTTAATTTCGACTGAGGTGCCGCGGCTTTCACCCCATAATCAGTTGAAGGAGCTTACAGCGCTTCCCAGACCAGTTAAATTCTAATAGACTGTGTCTGTGATAAACAGAGGGGAGGAAAGGAAAAAGAAAGGAATGGGAAAATAAAAGGGTAAACGATAGGGAAAAAATGGGAAGAATTTAAACAAAGGGAGAGAAGGAGAAAGGAGAATTCGCTAGAGTATGCCCCCAACCGTGGAGAAAAGTCGACGCCTGTGATGATACAAGTATAGTAGTGTGGGGCGTGGGAGATGTTATCCTCCACATTTTTCGAACATGGAATGCCCCTTCCTTTTAATTATTTTACCGAAATCCGCGCAAAAAAGGCTCACCGTTTTATCTGCTTACTTATCGAAAAATGTCCGCTGTTTCTCTGTCCACAATATTGTTTCTATATTGGTTATAATTTTCGTAAACGAAAACAAAAAAACACATTTACAATAAGTTTCAGTAAATTCATTATAAGAACATTACAGCTTAAAAACAAGCATGCAACAAATCCAACACGCTTTTTCTTTACGCCGCTGAGCACAGGCGTCATTCACTTCAGGCGCGTAGGAAGTACAGTATAGCAAGGGAATTTGGGGAAACGCTGTTGGCTCCGCAGCAAGGTCCGCTCAACTACGTCGCCGAGTTACCTGGCCGCCGACCTCTCCGTTCTCCACCAACCGAATGGCAGTGCCTTTGGTCAAGTTGACAACCGTCGCCAACCAACCGGGCTTTCTCGGCTGTCGGCCCACGGACTGGAACGACCTGCCGGACGACGTGACGTCTACCGAGTCGTTATCCAGCTTCCGTCAGCGACTCAAAACTCACCTGCTTACCAAATACTTTTTTTGACTATTTCCTGGACTGGATTTTACCTAACCTGTCTCGAGTCGACTTAGCAGTAGTTTGTATTACTTAGTCCATTATAAAAAATCTCTGATTGATTGTTTGATCGATTGACTGACCGATGTAGGCACCGTTTTAGATAAAGTTTAGCACGAAATTTTGAGTCGCTAGTGTGATGACAGTAGCCTATACAGAGCAGTCGATATCTGCCAGCACAGTGAGGCAAGACAATGACTTGTTGTAGTAGCAAACACATGACAACAAAATCATTAGTCTTCCAAACCCTGCCGCATATTAATCACCAATCAACCTTACACACTTGGCGCCAGTCAGCTGCCGCTTCGAACATACAATTTACAGTATTTGCAAAAAGTCATTTAAATGGTTAGCCTACATTTTGCATCATTTTTCTATTGCGAAACGGCTAGTCGGCGCATTGTAAAGATAGGTGGGCTAGACATTGGTTCGTTAGGCGCGACTGTAGGCCTACATGAGTAGAATTAACCGGTCATGCGATACATGTACGTGGCGACACAATGAGAGGTGGTGCGCATTGTCTTAACAGCGTGTATTGACATGGACAGAGAGAGTCGTATAAATTGCGCGTACGGGACAGGCGGAGGGCGACTTCGGGGGCCAACGCGATGAGTACAAGCTGCACGATGACGTTGCCAATACGTAATCGAACGCTGCAGCGCAAATTCCACTACGCCGATTTCTCGTGTAGCTGTGCAACATCGTAACAAGTCGATCTATTACAGGCTTTTGATTTGCGTCGATTTGTTACACCCTAAACTTGGCACGGATTCGCTGTAGATTTTCGATTTGTCGTGGTCTTGTAATACAACAACAGTGTTGTAACATTTGCATTGTCAAAACCGCGAGACGAAAATGTATGAGAACGAGAACAATTTGATGAGAACAAGAATGAGACCATTAAATTTGGCCTCGAGACCACGTTGGTCTCCAAGACTTCGCATCCCTGACTTAATTGTATAGTACGGAGTGAACTTATGTACGACAAATCCACAGCAAAGTGGAGTTAGAGCTTGCGTGAGAGACCAGCTCAGGCGTGTCTGTCATCGACCACCCTTTACGTTGTCCCGTGCCGTGCACCTGCAGCTGGTTCATTGTCTCAGGTCTGCGACACTGAGTCGATGTTGTCAGCCTACCTGCCTGCGTTTAGCTATCGACCAGTTAGTTCCACGCATCGCCCACCCGCCATTAATGCACACGACGCGTCCATTCTATCTACGGTTGTCATCGTCTTCGGGTCAGTGCGGTCATGAGTGACATTCTAAAGGTGTGTTGAAAGCGACAGAAATAAACAGAACTGTAATGACAAAAAATTGAGCTAATGCTCAAGAAACGCGCGAAAGCATATAGCAGTTCCTGTCTGCAAACTGTCAGACTATCTCCAGCCATTTCGTCGCAGTTCATTCTTGGAGTATTCGCTGCAACCAAAGATCGCAAAAATCAATGCTGAAAATTTCATACGCAGCTTGTCCATATCTGTCTTAATTGATCTCGGCACAATTCGCTCTTGAAATGTCTCTCGCAGCCCGAAATCGCCAAACGATCCATAAAAACCTCTATTTTGGCGTTCAAGATCATTCAAGGTAATTGAATTCGGTGCCAATCGAGAGCCAGTGTACGACTTCCTATTAGTGATTAATAGTAACTTAGGCCCTATCTCGCACCGTTACTGAGATACAACGACTTATTGGCTAAATATCGCAAATTTTTCT
>Ga0209367_1014018_pt1 | contig 10228 bp, 5 predicted proteins | sample WorMetLIZISLAND2_FD_187412 | JGI IMG/M metagenome (GOLD analysis project Ga0209367, IMG submission 187412) | Marine gutless worms symbiont microbial communities from Max Planck institute for Marine Microbiology, Germany - Olavius geniculatus... ...
GCTTTAAACTGTCATAACTCCGGCTATGTATAAGATAAAGTTGTAATTTTTGGTTCTAGGGTATGGTTTTCGGGTCGGCCAATTTAACGGTGTCATTTAAATTTTCCCCCTGTCAACCCCCGTTGCCATGGCAACGAATTTAGGGACAAAATTGGCTATAACTCGGCCCGCGTAATAGATAATTGCGCGCTGTTTGCACCTACCCCATATTTTAAGGGCCGGCTATCTGATCTTGTCATTTAAATTTTTCTCCTGGTGACCCCTGTTGCCATGGCAACGAATTTTGGTACAAAATTCACTATAACTCGGTCTGTGTAAGAGATATCTGCAAGATTTTTGCGTCTATAATGGGGTTTTCGGTGATGGGCCATTGAATGCTGCCAACCGAATTTTTTCCCGAGCGACCCTCGTTGCCATGGCAACGAAATTTGGGACAAAATTAATTATAACTCGGCTTATGTAAGAAATATCTGCAAAATTTTTGCATCTATAGGGGGGTTTTCGGAGATAGGCCATCGAATGATGCCACGCGATTTTTTCCCCGAGCGACCCTCGTTGCCATGGCAACAAAATTTGAGACATAATGGGTTAGAACTCAGCTTACGTAAGAGATATATCGAAAATCTTTGCATTAGATGGGGGTGTTTTCAAGATCGGTTTATGTTGGTATGGACAGTGCGCAATTATTCAAAAGCGCACATATGCACCCCCGCAAAAATCATATGTTAAGTATACTAAAAATCGTTATTATCTAGCAACAAAAACATTTCTACATTTTTTAACATTGCTATAATTAACTAATCCAGATTACTTCCAACGGCAATAAAACTGCAAATATTTATGTAAAAACTGTTCAGTTTATATACAGTGTAAGGCTGACATCGTGGTTGTAGATATAAAACAGCACAAATCACAATTTAAGAATTCAAACATCACCATTACACAATGTCAGAAGAACTTTGCTGACTGTGTAATAGTAAAGTTTGAATTTTTAAATTGAAGTATTTTAAAATGAAGTATTTTATCGTATCGAAAAGCCAATCGAAGTGTATTATAATTTGGTGGTGAAATTGTGTAGAAAGACAACGAAATCAATCTTAATTCCAGGACACACTGCATTAAAAACGATTGTCGGTGTGAGATTTGGTGTTGGACTTTATTCAGTATAACAGTGCAAAAAACGTTCATGGAGAGTAGGCCTACTCCTTGTTTTTGTACACGTTTCGTAGTAACATAATGACATAGGTTTGCCGTTGAACCGGCCGCCGTCGTGGGAGCTCATGCGTCCGTGCGTAAAGTTTGTCTTTCTAGCAGTAAAATGAATCGTAGGCCACTCAGTCAGAGTCTGGTCTGTGGTCGCTGAATCAATCACGTGTTCTACATCCATTGATCGGCCAGGGTTCGTCCGATCTGTCTCCATCCCTTAGTGACCCAACTATCAGCTCACAGTCACAGTTCTTGCCGTCGTCACATTGCTGAAGCCTCACTCGCCGGGGACGCGGAAAAATTAATCGTTTGGCGGCGCCACTGTTGAGGCAGGGGAGGAATGTTTGACGTTTGCTTGTCGTGTGCCGGTTTTGTCTTATTACACTGACCGCCACCTGCGACGCCGACCAAACTCGGCTGAATATCTAAACAAACGCTTCACTTAGGTGTGTTCAAAGCGACAGAAATAAACTGAACTGTAATGAAATTAAACGAATCTAAATGAAAATCGCGCCCTGCCCTGCGGCTTTCATTTAGGTTCATTTCATTTCATTTAGTTTAGTTTTGTTTCAGCTCAGTTCAATTCCGTCACGTTGTGCGCTCCTTTTGAGATCAAAGTTTTAAAAACTTTAGTTTGCCAAAAACATTTTTGCAGAACGTTTTATTCTGCGTGTAGGCCAACTACAAAAGTAAAAAAACGAACAGGAAAATACACAGGCAGTGATTGAAAAAAAGCTACGAAACATGCGTGTCAGCACGGATGCGATTGGCGACTGATTTCTATTCGCCGGCGTATCAGTTGGTCGTTCATTGACGCAGCGAAACCCGATTAACGTCGACCAGACGCCGTCCAATTATCACTAATAGGGTGTTTACACGATCCAGCAAACGTCCAGCAAACTTCCAACAAATGTATTCAAAATACACGTGAATTGCTGGACGTTTGCTCCACGTTTGCTGGAAGCTTGCTGGACGTTTGCTGTATCGTGTAAACACCCCATAATTCGCCGGACGGACGCCGGCCACGCAGGCGTTCTAAACAAGCGTGACGTATGCTGCTGCTGACGCTGCTGCTGCTGCTGCCTTGCCTACCGCACACTGCGACAGATTAAAGCTGTTTATTTTGTAGCGTCACTGTAGGCTGTAGAGTGCAAGTCAAGAAGCCCAGCTGTCGCTATGAAAGGACGACCGTACGCTGGTGCCCGAAGGCCAACATGTGTGAATAAGGGGTCAGTTCAGTACTGCTGTTTGGAGGCAAGGGAAGCTCGGAAATTGAGGCATTAGATAAAGCATTTGCAAATGTCTGTATCCTGTTAATACTGTAACCACTGCGCTTATACAGTTTGGCCGTAATGCACCATGCAAATGTTGGCGGGCGGGACCTCTATTGTGAGAAAAAAGGTATCGTAAGAGGTCGGTGATAGTATCGTCAGATAGAGTAATAGTAAGTTTCTATAGACTGTCAATAGTAACCACGCCGCTAACTGAAGCGGTTTGGCCACAATTCTCAATGCAAATATTTGGCGTGCAGACCGTGCAGTCATATTCAGGTTTAGGTAAAATAGGGGAATTGTCGGAGGTGTGACTTGCTACCAGTCAACCCTATTTGCTTGTTCAGACACTCTTACCGTAAGACGTACCGTTTAGTCGCAATACATGCTTGTGCCATAAGCTCGATCTTAAAGGTCGGCCAAATTACTGCTGAGGTGTGCACGACGGAAAAAAAACAACACTCGCAGACTCATTGGTCTCTAATGGGCTAACCTGTAGGAAGTCTACTTAAAAAGTGACTTGTTGTCAGTATTCACATTAATTAGTTTTAAGATTAGATTGTTCGGGCGGGGAATGCGGGTCAAGAATTTTTTGCTCGAAGTCTTTTAATTGCAGTTTGCTACAACAGCTTTGTTGTCATAGATTAATGCAGCAAGCTAATGGATAATAGTTCTGCTGCGTTCGAACAATATTCATCTATTCTCGTGATGTTGGTCAGTAGTCTTTTTTCTGGTTACAATGCTTACAAAGTGGAACAAAAATCGAGGCCACTTTGTTTTAAGGCTTGCAACTATAGAAGTAATGATCAGATCGAGATCGGCAAATAAAGTGGCACAAACATAGGCCTACACGAGGCTTAATTAATTGTTAACAATATTTTGTGATTTAGTAGTAACATCTACGGAAAATAAATTGGCGCCATTTTGTCGAATGACAGTATAACTTTGACAAGCGCTTGTAGACTTCAGCCGAAAATCATGCTTTGCAGTACGCCAAACAGACGATCGTGAAATGACCATCTTCCTTCATATTTTGTAGGCCTACTGACTTTTGCAGACGTGCAGAACACTTTCATGACTGCAAATACGCTTTTGCACAAGTTTGATTTGATGTTTTCCGAAATTCCGACGTGCGAACTCGCGGACGGCCGAATGCTTTTGGACGTTCTGTCACGTCAGTGAAACTAAAGCTTCTGTTAAGAATAAAATAACGCTGATTTGTGCCAGATTTTATGCTGATCTGATCAATGCTTCTAAAGTTACAAGCCGTGGCGTAAATGCTGCTGCTACTGCAGCAACAAACTTAACAAAGTGGCCACGTTTTCTGAGGCATCCTGAGTATTAGGCCTATTTTAGTTATATCGACTATATCGGATGAAAGCAACATTCTGGTCTACAGGAGTAAAACGCGCTACCGGTAATCCCATTCCCAGCGTTCTGAACTTCTGATGCCGATTATCATGCAATGCTAAATGTGAAGATTTCAACGCGAATCGCCAGATGGCGACACCGTTAACGCCGGTGCCACGCATGCGATCATGGCCCTGGGTTCACATTAGCAACAGTCAACATTGTCATCTGCTAGAGACCGCGGCGTCCTGGCCGGAGGGAAGGAAGGGGCACCCGAGACAAATTGAGCAATTGTTCCCCTAAATTTCGGGCTGTCAGAAGACTGTCGAAAAAATATTTTTTTGTCCACAAATGCAAAATTTGGAGCCGAAATTTTTTTAAGTAAAGAAATTTTTTTGTCACGGTTCAGCCAGTGTAATAACTTTTTTTGTCATCTCTGCTGTCTTGCTGCATCAATTGAATTCTGACTATAGACATTATATTACATTTTAGTTAAGTCTAAGTTCTAATTAAGTTTTATTATTTTTCTTGTTTATTCTTTGTTTATTTCTTGTTTGCCGAATACGGCGAATAAAGATATGTGTGTGAAAATCCCCGTTTTGAAAAAATTAAAGGCAAAATTGAAACCCTTAGTGCTCATAATTTCTTTCGTCGGAAATTTGCCACTTTCTGCCTCACATACTTTTTAACTTGCGACGCCGCTGGCTGCACATAGTCGATCAATACAAGTTTGTGTTTGCTTTTAGAAATGATTTAAACAAGCAAAACAATAAAGTTTACTTTTTTCGATCAAAAGTCGTTAGGCCTATCATTAGACTTGTAGATAGTGTAGGAAAAAGGAGTAGCCTAAAGCGAAACAACGACAACAACGGGTGTTGTCCGTCCGCCTATGTGTCGGTCGCAGACGGGCTCTTATAAGTCGTAACTAAAATGGCGTAGAAAAACCAAAATTAATGTCAACAGTCCCCAAAATAGGAGCAACAGGTGAGTCGGTTTTCTGTCCAAAAGGTGAAAGTAATTTTCAGTTCGACTCAGCACAATGTGTTCATCGTCGTACGTCGTCGTCGTCGTCGTTTAGGCCGGCGTCGCGCATCACAATATCACATCGCAAACTGCACTGCGGTGGCTTATACACACTCGTACAGTTGGTAGACGAATAATAGACGATGCGGCGACGGCGCCGTTGTTTCTGCTATTACGATTATAGTGGAATAATCGTCGCCAGCCATTCACCAACCACTAGCGACACCCACCCACACATGCGGCACGACACCGTGACGAACTAGGCACAGAACAATGACACTGCACGCCGAGATGGGGACAGCATCAACATCCCCCATAGCCGCAGCGTATGATACTTTGAATCAACTGCTCCCTAGGCCTTTCAAACTCCAAAGGCAGTGACTATGATGACTTAGGATCTCTCTTTCTGGAGTCTGACTCTATCCCGTTCAGTATTTGGTTTATTCTTTTCTACCCACATGAGTTAAAATTTGTAGATTGTCACAAGATATTGTAACCGTCCTAAATATGGATGACTAACTGAAGTGTAGTCCGCCGTACGAATTATGTGTAAAACGATGCATCTCAGAAACCGCCACTCTCATTGTATACATTGGTGTCCGAAATGTCACATAGCAAACATCGCAGCCAATCCCCAGTACGTCGTCATGCTCAACGTCTGCCACACGCCTGCTTGGCCACATCGACTGGAAATGGTTCGTGCTGTCGTCAGAGCGCCACTTCCGCTCCGCCAAGTCGCCGTTAACCCTTCCCAGCATGCACTCGCACTCGAACAGATAGCTTCGGCGTTCAACCGTCTCCGCAGATGCCAGAACGTTCTTACGAGACTTGTTTGCGACGAAAGTCGTTCAATACGTAACCGATTTTACAGGGTGTGCCAAAAATGACTCAACTTGTTTTTTTGTCAAAACTCCGTCAAGTCTTCACTAAATTTGAGAATTTTTAACAGACGTTTAGCCAAGACGATAGAAATAAGTGAGGTACACTCATTGTCCATCTCACTTAATAATTTATGTCAACGCACTACCGTGTTAAAGGCAGATGCTCTAAATTGTTGCATAATGCTTAGTTGTTGTCACCGTAAAAGTTCTAACAACTTAATTAAGCACACAGTAAACTAAAGTGTGATTTATTTAGCTGAATTTAAGTTTGTGTAACAACTTGCTGACGAATTATCAAAATTTATGTTCAAAGTGCACACAATGGTTTAGAGGTGACGCCACGGCTGAGAGAGGCATTAACGATCAACTGATCAAACTCCACAGCACTCATTCATAAATTAGATGTGTTTTAAGCTCATTAGTCAGCTATTTTGTTGTCTGCTATTTTCAGCCTAAAATATTTTATACCACAAAATTATTAAATCACGTGGCGCCATCTGTCGAATGGATAATAAAAAGGTAAACAATCTGATACTGATATTCACCGTGTAATGTAACAATTTGGAGCATCTGCGTTTTACACGGTAGTGCGTTGACATAAATTGGGTGAAATGGACATTGAGTGTACCTCACATATTTCTATTGTTCTGGCTATCTGTACGCTAAAAATTAATAAATTTCGTGGAGGTTTGACGAAGTTCTGACAAGAACAAACTGGGTCATTTTTTGGCACACCCTGACTGCGTATTAAAGGTTGCTATGCTAAATTTCCGACGTATCGTGCGTATAGTGAGCTTAACGTCTATTAGTTTGCCTGTTGTGACTAGTTTTTTTGTCATATATTTTAAGGATGTTATGCATATTTTGTATGTGCTAGCCAAGATAACCCCGCAGTAACTTGTAACTTAAACGCAGAACTGAATTCCGGTGTAAAATCCAGTATTTAAGGATCGCACGCCCGAGTTAAAAATAATGTAATGGCGAGCTGCGAGTCGATTTCGTCCACATTCGATAAACTTATTGTTCAGCACGCCAAGTGTCGTACGGATGATTTACGGCATTGTGAGTTTGAAAGTGTTTGAAAGATAGATACCGCAGAGATGTGCACGAGACCTTCTGAGCCAAGACCGTAGTTCGTAATAAAAAAGTGACTATTATCGTCGTGTGATAATTTTCTCAGAATAATGCAATTCTATGTAGCAACTCGTTAGATTTCTCGGGTTATATTTTTTATCTGTTTCTTTGATACAGCTCACGTGATTACAACAATTAATCAGTTCTTTGTTACGAACGGTAGTTTTATAAAATATGCCAGAGATTTTACGTCGTTGATTGGCAGGTTGCGACTAGGTCCACATGCCAGATGATTGCGGATATAGGCCTAGCTGTATTGAAGTACGACTATATCACAGTGACTATATTATTGCACGTAACGACGTACTGCCTTGGCTCTCGCTCTACACTGTAGCATAAAGACTACCGGATGTGGCGATCAGATTTAAGTACGATAGAACGAAGTCCCACTAGAACGAAAGAAGAAATTCGATTCCATTGGGCTTTTCGTTTCAGTGGGACTTCGTTCTGGTGGGACGACACCCCTGTGGCTGTGCTAGAAGCAGAGAAGTCCACAACCTTGGCGCTCGCACAGAGTGGGCCAAAAATTGGCACCATTTCTTATACGCCTTAGCTTCATCAAATATTAATTGATTGTCAAAATTTTTTACTGTCAGAATCAAAAGAAAATTGCAATAACACTGTCATTAAAGATTAAAGATCCTATCACATCTTAAGTGTGTCGCTACACTATCTTGTGAAATGTGAGTGGCTTAAAACAAGAATTGAAAACAAGACAGAAAACATTGTATCAGTTATTGTCTACCCGGTAAACTAATTGTAACATCCTGCAGTTTGTACACTAAATGTTCGGTGTCCCCTTGCTGCTAGACGTCGCACTCAACCCGTCGCACTCAACCTGACGAGTGGCGCGATCAGCAAAAATGCCGTCTTGTGGTGCTTTTAAAAGATACAAGATAGTGTAGGGGCACACCTGAGGTGTGTTGAGATCTTAATGATAATGCTATTACAATTTTTTCACTGATTTTAAAAATAACAAATTCTGAAAATTGGTTAATATTTAATAAAGTTAAAAGGTACAAAAATGGTGCCATTTTTGGTCTACCCTACAATGTCAAGCCCTACGATCCGAAAAGCTTGTCAGTATTTATATATTTCGTGGACAAAAGCGTCAGCAAACAATGTTTGCAATTTTTGCCTGGTAGCGTGTATATGTAAAGGGTTAAGTTAGTATTGGTAGTTTTATGTGTGGCGTCTATCGTCGTTGCGAAGTGATATGTGTGTCTGATTCGCGGACACTGGTCACTATAGACACTAGACGCTCGCTAGATTCGCATATACGCTGAACATTGCTTCTATCTACCACAAACACAGCTGCCAGCCGTCACTATGCCTACTGTGTGTGCATCTTTACTCGCCAAAACATGATATCAAGCGTAAAAACATTAACAGTTTTAACTAGCGTTTAAAATATTACATAAACGTCTGAGCAATAAGTTGAAGAAAGAGGACTGTGCATTAGCCCAAGGAGCATTAATTCAAAAAACGCGAGGGTTAGATATGGTCGGGAAACTCGGGATCACGGTTAAGAATGGGGTTTGAGATATGAATAAGGATAGATTGCATCTTTGGCTTTGGCAGATTTCGGCTATTGGCTGTCTATGGTGGACCGGAATTCGATCAAATTCGCACTGGTGCTTTTTCGAACAAGTGACACTAACCAGTCACCGAAGTAAAGACGTTTGTTAACCATAGTTTGCCTACTACGACGGAAATGAGTCCTGAATACCGATCACGTCATGTTGCCGACGCATTCTCGAACATTACGACTATATTCAGCCGCTGCAACAACAGCAGTGGCAGCTAACTCTGCACGCGAAACACTTCGCCGCTTTGATGGCTCGGTGCTAGGTTGATTCTGCGCACTTTGTAGACTATGAAGTCAATATTCAATGTCGAGTAACGTAACCAACTACGAGCGACTAGAGTTCTCAAACGGTCAAATCTCGGCCGAGAATGCCACCTGAGGTGCGTTTCGCACTTTTTGTTTCTCTGAGATTTTCAAAGATTCTCTGAGAATCTCAGAGATTCTAAGAGAAATAAAAAGTGCGAAACGCGCCTCTGGCATACGCTACGCGGGGTAGCAGTTTACGTAGATGATCCAAAATCCGCAAAAAAAATCCGCGAATCGCCACGAAAAGATCTAATTACGGTAGTTCCCTGTGCCGGCGGCAAATACAAGAACTACTGAGAATTTTTGTAGTGCCGACGGTGTGAGTTTTTTTCTCCGATTGACGAAACATGACGATGACAGGCGCGGATCACGCGATGCGCTGCTGCAAGCGTTGGCTGACATGCAGCGAGGACGATGGCGCCGGGACGATGGTCGTTCGTTGTACGTTGCAAATCGTATCAGTCACTGCCTTCTGCCACCAGCGACTCACCGACAATTTACCCTCGCCCCTCACACTGCAGTAAAACGTACGCTCTCAAAAACGGAATCGCCAGTACTCAAAGCCTTAGCTGAGACAAGTCCCATTTGCAACTTTTAAATGAAATTAAATAATTTGTCATCACTGTATGCACGGTTTAGCTGCAGCTTGCAGTGGATCATTCTGACAAGCTTCATTGTGCAGCCGTATTATTAGTACAGGTGAAGTAATCACACAGGAAATTGCCAATTGCCACTATTAGTGCAAAGTGCCGGTATATGCTTTTAATAGATTCAATTCGACTCATCGTTAGCGGTTTTTTTGTCGGGGGAATGAAGTTGTCGTGAGGGGGTTATTGTCGAGCGTCGGTCGGTAGAGCAAGTGAGCGAGACTCTTGGAGACTGGACGTCGCGTGCAAGTGAGCGCGTGTGATTCTGCTGCACTGTGAGCGCCTACTGCTGTCAGCTGAACTTGTATAGGTCTAAGCGTGCGCCGTTTACACCAGTCATCGAGTGTCATCACTGCTTGGTAGTCTCGGTCCCCTGTCTTGTATAGAAATAGATGCTTCGCTGCATTCGTCGGCATCGTTTAGGTCAAGCAGCGGCGATCGAACCGCGATGTTTACCTGGTATTGTCGAACTCTTTCAGCTTCACCTAGTTAGCCCATCTCGCCTACTCTTTACTCAGCATCGGTCTCATAATTCTTTTACCGAAGATTCGTACCCAGGTACACTTCAGGTTTGGTTTCGCCATGCAGTCTTCTGCTGGCAATTTCTCTAAATTTTACTGGCTTTGGTGTGACTGTACAAATCGTCAAAATCTTTGTAGTGTTTTAACTGCTAGAAGTCATCGTAATTAAAAGTCAATAAATGTACAAAACATTAGTTTATACACTTGTTAACGGCAACATTTAAGGACTTGCACATCGAAAACAGCAAAAATTACAAAAGGTGATATTGCCCGCATCACACTGACTGTGTGTCAATGTGCT
>Ga0209367_1014019_pt1 | contig 10228 bp, 6 predicted proteins | sample WorMetLIZISLAND2_FD_187412 | JGI IMG/M metagenome (GOLD analysis project Ga0209367, IMG submission 187412) | Marine gutless worms symbiont microbial communities from Max Planck institute for Marine Microbiology, Germany - Olavius geniculatus... ...
TAGTTAACCTACGGGCTGAGCGCGGCTTGACCAATCAGCGTCGTCCACGGTATAACCACGGCCGTTCAACTGAACGGGATCAGCTGATCCAAGTTCAACTTGGTGCAACATAATTCAGCGTGAACTCAGTTCAACTCTTGATCTAGGTTCAGCTGAACCAAGATCATGAACGACGTTGGTGCAACTCGCCCTAAATCATCATGTTAATGAATTGCTACTTGCACTATGGTATCTTGAACTTGAAAGCTATGAGAACCACAAGTTATAATGTTATATCACATAACTGTTTGGTTCCACATATAACACCATCAGATAACAGTACCTTTGTGCAGCAATACCATATCTTTTAGCGCTTGAATATCTCGCTCTCGCCATTTTTCCTTTTCATTCAGCTCCTTCTCTGCTTTCTGTAGCAACTCCGCCGTTAGGCTGCACTGATAATTCTCAGACGACGACGCCATGTCAGTAGTCGCTAACTGCAATTAGCAATTACAGCATACGAAAACAAACTAGAATCACAGCATATAGAACGTTCGTGTTCTGTATACTGGACTAGAATTTATGACTGATGCGAATGACAGTACCGCAGGCGCGTTTCGCACTTTTTATTTCTCTGAGATTTTATGAGATGCCAAGGTAGAATTTACGTTTCGCACTTGCTTTTTCTCTTTATCAATTTCTATGATGTTTATACGATGAGACTACAACAGATATACCAGCAATTATTCCGTACTGTTTTTGCGAACAAAATCACACAAGTCACAAAAATGTACTATGTAAGCTTAATCACAAACGTTCGACATCTTACCGCTTCTGAGCCAAATAACTCAGAATTTGGGCTTTGTTTTCTTACCTCACGAAACTTACGGAAAACGTTTGTTTCTCTGTTAAGCGTATAAAAATAGACTCACAATTGAAATTGAAAATGGTCCGTTGTGGCTGGTAATTAGTAACACCGCCGGTTTTGCAAAACAGTAAACAATTTGCAGTAAACAAACACAGTTATTGTCGTTTTTATATGATATATTGCAAGTTAGTGGTAATTAAAACATGTATATGTTTTATGACTTTGTATTTAATACTAACCAGTAGTAAGCGACCAGTGTCGATGCAATTTTATTGGCAGTGCTGTGAAGGTCCCTTAGATCGTCGTATTTTGTGAGCGTGGCTCAGTCACATAAGGAATTCTCAATGCAAAACGTGGATAACTAGTTGTAATACAGTTGAAAGAAGCTGTTTGTTAAATACTATTTGTATTAGTACTTGTTGTGTCTGTATCGGTTTCAGTAGTGTAATATTTGGGTTATTCTTTTATTTTTCCAAGTGTCTAGAGCAGTGTTTTTCAACCTTTTTGCTGCAGCGGAACCCTACGTAAGTGTGACAATCACTCACGGGACCCCATGCAATGATAAGTGAGTTCAGCGGTGTAGGCAAAGTAGAATTTTTCGGGTGTCTGGGGACTGATGTCCCCAGCGAGTCAAGAAACAGAGAACCTGTAAGAGTCTGGACTATGAGGCATATCCCTCAAACGCTGATGATGAAGCAGCAGGCAAAAGACTCGTTTAATTTGACCGTATTATATAATATTATTTAGCTATTTTGTTTTATCCGTAATCAAAATTACCTTACGAGGTGGTCGCCAATGGCACAAACATTATCATTGGATCTTATACTTTTTTACGCCCACGGACAGCTCATGGGTCTGGACCCCCAGGCAGTTGTGCTGATGGGCGAAGCTTACTATATTTTTCAAGCAGAGTGTTTCAAGAAATGAAATTCTTTCAATAAATAAACACACGATTTCATTATACTGGCACTAATAAATTAGTGTTCGATGTTCAATGCAAATATTCTAACATTGTTAACAACAAGAAAAATATTCAACACTGCATGCTAAAGTAGACGGTTAGAGGCACTAATTTGAAACTGAACATGATCAGTGCATAGGGGGCTACACTTTAATGGCTTGGTTTGACGTAATTTTGCACGCTAGGTTATTTTTTAATTTTTTTTCTGACCAGCCGCGGAACCCCTGGCATATGCTCATGGAGCCCTTGGGTTCCGCGGAACCCCGGTTGAAAAACACTGGTCTAGAGAGCCGACAGTTGGCCCTCTAGGCTGTGTACTAGAGGGCCGACAGTCGTTCAACAGTCGGCCCTTTAGTACGCAGCCTAGAGAGCCGACAGCAGCAGCCACCAGCATTAGGCATAGATTAGAAAGGTGGCGCTAGTGTTTAGGGTTAGTGTTTACCTTATGATAGATAGGGTTTAAGACTAGGGTTGGGGTTAGGATTAGTGTTAGAGTTATGGTTAGGGTTAGTTATTGCAGCTTATTCAGTTTTGTTAGCTATTGAATTTTTAGCCTGCAAATTTAACGATATTTTATACAATTAGGTAGTCACAGATGTACACTTAAATTAAGGTTGCAAAATTGGGTATGAATTTGATTCTAGTGCTGCCAGGCTTGACTGGCCGACTGGTATGAAGGCGTGATACCTTGGCATTGTAGTGTACATTGCTAAGGTTGATCTCATCAGTGGCTAGCTGCCGTGAGGGCGTCTGTCTGCAGCAGTATGGTGGGTTCTCATACTGCCAACCCATCATACTGCCTGCCATAGGCAGTCTCTTACGACAGTGTACGGTCGACTGTTGGCCCTCTAGTACACAGCCTAGATGGCCGACTGTCGACTCTCTAGACATGGCGTTTATTTTTATTGTGAGGCATCTGTTAGTCTTTGATGATTTCCTGTCAACATGGTATTTTTGTCTTGTGTTGTCTTCTGCAAAGTTGTCTGTGTTCTTGACTACCAAATTAATTTAATTAATAATTAGCTGATTAATTATTGACAGATACATGTAGACGATATGTTTCGAAGATATGTATAATTAGCAACAACAACATTTTAGGCTCCCAACTAGGCTGTCATATTAATGCATTAGGGAATTAATTGTGTTTAAAGAAATTTGTACTGTTAAAAGACTAAAAGTTGAATGTGCGGGTATAATTGTGAGAAGCAGGACTGCACGAGTGCTAATACACCACCACCCAGTATTGAACTGCACATGCATAAGCACCCGTCATGTAGCTTGGTTTTCTCATTCCATGCCGCACACTCGGGATAATAGCATGATCCACAACAGTGAGCAGCTGCTGCATAATTAATTAGCATCCATAACGTGCATTTCGTGCAATTCAGTTCATATTGTAAATGATGGTCTTGCACAACTGTTGATGGTATTCCGACTTCTGATTTGTTGAGCTTCATTTGTAGGTGGGATGGGTGCAAATGAATACTACTTGCGACTAGTGACGTCGCTGGATAGGTTCCGGGAAAGTGATTTTCTGTGTGACACCGTGCTCGTGACTGATGACAAACGCGAACTGAAGGCACACAGCATCGTGCTGGCTGCAGCCAGTTCCGTGTTTCACACGGCATTTGCATCAGCAGCAGCAGAGCGGGGTCCAGGACCCCTGCAGGTCAACCTGCGTGAGTACGAGAGCGACATTGTAGAGATAGCACTGCAGTTTATCTACACGGGCAAGCTGCTGCTTATTCCAGCCATGTTTTCACGCGAGAGCGAATGGTCTCGACTCATTGCTGTGTTAGAGCGGTTGGGTCTTGATATGCAGCTGGTCAACTGTTGTGAAAAGTCATTTGCGTCAGAAACGTAAGTTTTGTTTGTTCTTTTTGATGTTACATGCAGTAATGGGTAACTGCACCAGTGCTCTATTGCTAGCATCAGTGGCATCATGGCTGGAATGGCAGGAAAATTGCCCCTCTCCCCCCTAAAATTTTGGGTGTTCGAAAATTGTCTGAAAATATTTGTCCGAAAATGCAAAATTTTTCCAAAATTTAGCCGGCAAAATTGTAATTTTAAGCACCAGTAATCTCTTCCATCAGATATTTGCAACTTTTTGTTGAAATTTTGTTGGAAATTTGCAGTGTATATCGGAAAATTGCAGTTTCCAGGAGCCCTGCCTGCTTTTTAACCCATGATTCCAGTGGTTTGCATCCAGTGAGTTAAGATAACTGGTAGTCAGTCTGTCTTGTGTGATGGTCATAGTAGCTATAGCACCAGAAGCAGCTTATGGCTTAGGCAATCGAAGGCCAAATGTAAATGATTTTCTGTATTTGTAAAAATACTGTAATTGTCAAATTGGTGTGTAGCTCTACGCCTAACTATGTTAATTGTCGACATGTTCAGGAATTATTAGAAATTTAAAAACAATAAATGTTGTTGATATTGTTTTTTTACTGGCCAAAAAGATTGCAAAAATTTTAGCCACTTTTTTCTCTGTCTAAGGCTGTCTCAATGTACGTACTTACTACTATGTAATGTTGCCAGAACTGTCAATAAAGGTTATGAGAATGCAGCAATACTGCTGGCCATCACAGAACTTATGAAGTAGATCTTCAGTTGCTTCACCAGTATTCTGTTCACAGTGTAAATTTCAACATTCGCATGACTGTTGTTTTGAGTTTCAGTCTTCTATTGGTGAATAGGCTGCTAACATTGAGCAGTAAGACTTTTATATTATATGTTATTTGTTCAATCTGCTGCAGTTGTGTGGACATTAAGAAGGAGGAGAATGCTTTGGAGGAAATATTACAGAATCACGGTACAGTTTAAATTTATTTGATGGTTTCCTACTGAGCTTGTTTAGACTGAAAACTTATTTGTGTCACATTGATCATTATATACTGGTTACATTTCACTGCATTTACGAGGGTTGTTCCATAAATAAGTTTACAAAATGGCACCATTACATAATTTTTAAAATAGGAAAAATTCTTTAATTCGAAACATACGTGGAAATTTTTTGATGATGATATTATTGTGACGTCATCTGCTAACAGAACAGTAGAGAACACAAATGTATTTGTGTATTATTTTCCCCGCCAGTAATGTATCATAACTCACAAGTGACAAACAGCACAGAAAAGGAAAAAAACAAATAAACTTAACAAGTTAATGTCAGCTTTTTAAACGCTAAACATTAGTGCTTCATTTTTTCAACATATTATTTGAGCCAATTCAAACATTTGTCCCATCTGACAACATGCTTCTGAATGCCCAATGCAAAGAACGGTGCAAGCTACTGTCCATGCCTCTGAAGAACGACTCATTGCACATTGGCAAGCTGATACAAATTTTCGCCCATGTAGCATTGTCTTACACCAAATGTGTACTGTTCGCATTGTAGAACATTTGTTGCCATATAGTGGGCGACTTCTCTTTTTGACTTAGACTTTTGCTGAGCAAAAGCTAAAGCTGAGCGTTAAAGTCTGTACTTAGACCACAGTTCAACTAAACTTTGGTCTAAGTCTACTGACTTAGACCAAAACGATTAAAATGGTGGAAAAATAGGTAATCTAACAGGAAATTAATCAACCATTTGCGCTTGGACTTGCTTATTTGATTGCGCCGCGCACGCAAATAACGTAGGGCCTAATTACGTAACATCTGACGTCATTGCATATTTATTACGGCGTTTATTTTTGGTATTTATGTAAAAAAACTGTTCAGTTTATAATACAGTGTAAAGGTGACATCGTGGTTGTAGATATAAAACAGCACAATTCAAAAATTCAAACTTTACCATTACACAATCAGCAAAATTCTTCTGACGATTGGCAACTATTTTATCTAAAAAAAATCACACGTGTCACATCGCATCCTCTTTTGTTGCAGCATGTGCTCAAAATGTCCCCCTCCAGCGTGAATGCAAGTGGCAAACATTGACACCACTTGCAAACAGCAGGCTCAACAACCTGCATATCACAAGGTAGTGTAGTGACAGTATTAAGTGAGGTGGCCAAAAGTACAATCATTTGCATCAAGTTTTTTTCTGATGTTGCATGCCAATAATTATTAAAATTGGCCAGTGCTGCACGGAGCTGTTCAAAAAATAAAAGTGGCACATTTTTATGGATCATGGTGTAAAACTTGCCTTGCACTCTCCAAGCATTTCTTTACCACTTGTTTAAACTGCATGGTTGATCATGGTTTACTTGTCCCGTTTATTTAATAACCAGGCCTGGCATAAAGCATTGTTATTGATTGAAACTACCGCAAATAGCACAGTGCCTGGAATGCTAATGTTGCTGTTGCTGTTGTTGCAGTGGAGAATGGTTGCGTAGAAAGCTCTTTGGTCTGCAATGAATTGTCACCGGAGCCAGCAACAGATACACAAGAAAGCAGTTTGAACAATGGTGACGTCAGAACTCACTGCCAGAACTCCGAACTGGCGAAGAAAGCTAAACGCAGTTCCAGCGTAAGCGTCAGACGTAGCGGTAGACGTAAGCAGTGTAGAAGTAGACAGCTCCGTCGTCGACGTTCTCGGACAGTCACCACCCAGAACAAGTTGGACACACACCATGACGACGATGAGAACCGTCTGCCAACAGAGTCTGGTGGTGTATCGAGTTTAGAAAAGCCTTCTGGTGAAAATGATAGTCCAAGTGCTGCATCCGCTGCGCAGTCGTACGTCTGTGATACGTGCAGTCGGAGCTTTGCGAAGAAGGAACGGCTGATGCTGCATGAGCGAACACACACTGGAGAACGTCCATATGAATGTGAGACTTGTGGCCGTCGGTTTTCCTTGGCCGGTAACCTCCGTCGACACGTGCATCTACACAGTGCGCAGAAGCCGTACATGTGTGAGCTGTGTGGGCATACCTTCATCCGGCGGGCTTACCTTGACGATCACCTCGCGGTGCACGTCATGGCGCAACCGTACTCGTGCAGTTTGTGCCCAAAGCGATTCAACTCAGCTGGACAGCTGCGACTGCACTTCCGCTACGTGCACGACCGGTCTGCATCAGCCAACCGCAAGTGCTACCCGTGCGACGTGTGCAATAAGAACTTCTCGTCGAAGGGCAACCTGACCACTCACCTTCGGACGCATACTGGAGAACGACCGTTCATATGTGCATGTGGAAAGGCTTACGCGCAGCGCATCCAGCTGATCCAGCATTCACGCATGCATTCCGACGAGCGTCCGTTCAAGTGTGAGAGTTGCGAGCGATCGTTCAAATTCCGCAGTTCCTACGTGATCCACAAGCGGACTCACTCCGGTGAACGTCCGCACGTCTGCGAGCATTGTGGCAAGTCGTACACCAACAAGGCAGCGCTCAGGACTCACACAGCCAGGCTGCATGCTTCTGGTGCAGCCTGTGGCCCCAGCCAGGCTCCAGTGTTAACTGTGCTCATGTCAGCTACCTAGCATTGCTTGCAATGTACTTGTGTCGTGTAGCAAAACACGTTTGTGAACGTTGTGCAAATAGTCATACATACCAGAGCTGGTAACTATTAAAAAGTTTTCAAGTTATGACATGATAAATGATTTGCACTGAAAAAAATGTATTTGTTGTGACTTTATGATATTTTTAAACAAACTTATTATTTAAATAGTTATTACTTTATTTACTTTAGTTATTACTTGTGCTCCCATTATAGGCACAAATAGATTGAAGTTGAACATATGTCACAATCTCAGGGGAGAAGTTCAAATGCAGTGCGATTGAGAGTGTTTTGTTTTAAACCCTACTACTGTTGATAGATCGGCAGAAAATATTACTCAGTCATGTGATTAATCATTAACAGTTGTGAATGTTCTTAAGTTTTGAATTGAACTCATGTCACTAAGAACGCATTAATTAAATACCGAAACAAGCATTTGATAAGTGATAACCATTTTCTCTGGAGAACATGATTGGATTAACAAACATTTAGGCTGTGCTAATGATAATATCTAGATCTACTGTTGTCTCAGTGCATTTGTGATAGCTGTTAGCTAAATAAGTTATAAAGTTGATAACATACTTTTTCTTGCACAGTTGTTGGTTTTAATTAAAATAATAAGTTAATAATTGTTAGTTTTTGAAAAGTTAACTATTAAAATTTTTTATTTGTTTCCAGCTTTTAATGTTTCACACCAGTTTTGAATTGTTGCACTATTCTGAATATTTTAGTTTTATTACACGCAAGAGCTAGCATAGAAAAGCGCATAGTCTTGTCTGTCATGACCCGGCACCGTTCCAAGCCCAGGTTAGGTAGAGACTTCGAGTTTTTACCATATGATAGCCTAGCGTCTCTAATATTTCGTGACAAAATTTCATGTCACTGGGTGAAGGGGGTCCCCACGAACGAGGGGGAGAAAGAGGGCCATTCCCCTTAAAAGGCGTTTTTCTACCGTTATTGGCTTGTCTAACGTGAAAATGGTTGCAGATAGGCACAGACATGCTGCTTATCATAACAAGCACTGTTGATGAGCTTCTTTAATCTTAGGAGTGTCAACATTGTTGACCTTGAGTGACCTTGAACCCCCAAAATAGGGGGTTTTAGTGAATTTTTTTTTGCGATTTCGGGCTGCAACACACATTTCAAGAGCGAATTGCGCCAAAATGGCTGGAAATAGACCAAGACAACCTGTGTATGAAATATTTAGCATTAAATGTAGATTTCAGCAATCCAATCCGGACCCTCTAGGTTCAAGGAGGCCTGCATTCAAGGAGCCCTGCACATCCGGGTGTCAAAGAGGGGTACCCTCTAAAAAGTGGTTATTTATCAGCTGTTGGCTTGTCTAGTGTGAAAATGGTTGCAGATAGGCACAGACTTAACATAACAAGCACTGGCAATGAGCTTCTTAGGATTGTCAACATTGATGACCTTGACTGACCTTGAACCTTAAAAATAGGGGGTTTTAGTGATTTTTTGGCAATTTTTGGCTGCAAAAGAGTGAACTGCGACAAAATGGATGGAGAGCTCAGATTTCTTGTTTGTCTGGCAGCTTTGTAGTCGTGTGGAAGCAGTTTACTTTATGTTGCTATTACACTGTCTAATAAATGTCTCTCTGAGTGCACATTCTAAAAAATATGAATGGAATCTGGGAATATTTTTAAGTTAGAATGCCTGTGTGCAAGGGACAAATCCGTAAGCATTTGGAGTGGATCCAGCTTCTTTGATGAGTCCTAACTCCTAAATGGTTCTGACAGGATTTGTTTGATTAGCAGGTACACTTTATGCGGACATTTTGCTTTGCGGCAATGTTTGGATTGCCGAGGGGTTGGAGGGTTGAACCCCCCCCAACGGTTTTCTCAACCCCCTAACATGCTGTCAAATTATGTACAGGGGGGTCAGCTATATACTGAATACATACGATTTACGTCACAACTTTGTTCGGTCTCCAACCGTCGAAAAGTTCAACCCCCCAGCTAATTTTTCACAATTCAAACACTGCTTTGCGGTGTATCTCTGCTGGCTTCGCAAATTTAAGACAGAGTTGGATGAAACTTAATAGGCAATGTAGGCCATGTTGTCATGGTTGAGAGCAGCGCATACGATCTATGGGAAGATATGGAATCATTTTCTGTGTGCGTTGATGGAGTTAGCCTATGCAGTCGACTGAGTACTGTCTAGTTATTGAGCTGTTTTCTGATTTGCATTTTGTTTTGCTTATTTATTGCAACTGTTGCAGAAAGTGTTAGTGCTTGTTGTCTGCAGTTTACGTTGCTGTGCATTAGTGTTTTTTTACAGGCCGTCAGCATAGCTTGCTCTGCAGATGCTGCCTTGTCTTCACTACACCATACGTGTCTGTTCGTATTGTGGAATGGATTTTAAGCTTAAAGAAATTTTGTAAGCAATAGACATGGGCAGGCTATGGGATTTGGACAGCATTCCGAGAAATGTGACAGATAATCTTTTTAAAATGCTTTCTTTGTTATTATTATAGGGCCTAGGCTTAGGTGTAGGCCTACTCAAGAGCTGTTTAGTTGCTATTGGTTTAGGGCTTTAGGCATTTTGAATCTGGCAGTTCTGTCATGTTGGGTGTTTGTGAATTTTATTGGCATTTTTTGTTTATGCAGTCTGTTATTGTATGGTCTCTTAAATTTAGAACTTGGTTGTGTATATTGGAATTGCCATTTACCGCATGTGCATAGTACATGTATATGTAAGATGATGTTTTTAGCATTGATGCGAATATCTGGCAATCGTTCCTTCATCATTTTTCATTCTACGTGTTATAGGCCTAATTTGAAACTTGAAAGTAGAAACGGGATTGCTCTGTTCAGAAAACGTGCACAATACATAAAATACGTAGGCCCTATACAGTATAAATGTAAAAAACTTACCAGTTTAAAACTCAGTGTAAGGACGACGTGACGATATATCAGTCCACTAAAACAGCAAAAATCTTTTGATTAACTACATGGTGCTATACATGC
>Ga0209367_1014020_pt1 | contig 10228 bp, 9 predicted proteins | sample WorMetLIZISLAND2_FD_187412 | JGI IMG/M metagenome (GOLD analysis project Ga0209367, IMG submission 187412) | Marine gutless worms symbiont microbial communities from Max Planck institute for Marine Microbiology, Germany - Olavius geniculatus... ...
CAAAAACCCCTGGGCGGATTGAGCCCAAATTTTGTTTGGTGGTAGGCGTCCATGACGTAATCACGCCATTAAAATTTGGTGACGATCGGTTCAGGGGTTTTTGGTTGGCTGAGGGTCAAAGTTTGCACTTTCCCATATACTTTGAAGGTCGTCCTTACAACACTCACACTACCGTGTGAGTGTGATTATTATTACTATCAGTGCTAATGATGCACCAAGAAACACATGGTTATCACTGTTATGGTCAGCATCAAACAGTGCAGAAAACACACCAGCAATGTTAGTACTTAACACTGCTACTGAAATCATACACAAAATACACAGATGCGATTCCTGTCATCATGTGTCATGGCGACTGAAATAATTAACTGCATGATTAACATGATAAACAAGAAATCTGAGCTAATGCTCATGATACGCACGAGAGCCTATAGCAGTTACTGTTCGCAAGTAATCTTGATCTATCTCCATACATTTCATCGGAATTCACTCTTTTGCAGCCAAAAATCGCAAAAAACACTAAAAAACCCCTATTTTTAAGTTTCAAGGTCATTCAAAGTCATCGATGTTGACATTCCTAAGAAGCTTGTCGCCAGTGCTTGTTATGACAAGCAACATGCCTCTGCCTATTTGCAACCATTTTCACATTAAATGAGCCTATATCGGTAAAATAATGAATTTTAAAAGAAAATACCCCTCTTTCTCCCCTCGTTCATGGGGACCCCCTTTACCCAGTGTCATAAAATTTTGTCACAAAATACTAGAGACTCTAAGCTATCATATGGTGAAAACCCGAAGTCTCTATCTGATCTCCAAACAGTACTGGGTTGTGACAGACAGACGGACAGACAAACAGAATTATGTACCTATTACGTGATATAGCTAGCTATGCTAGTTCTCGCGCGTAAAAATCAGTCGTTGATTCAGCTGTAAGTATGATTAAATATTTGCGTAACACGACATCAGTTCACCTCTGTACATCACAGGTCAAAGTTTACCCTGTGTCTGTATGGGATTGAAGGACTTGAAATGCTTATCCTGTATCTAAATGTAATAACATCACTTGGAGGTACTTACATGACTGACAGTATGAAACAAAAAGACATAAAAACATAAAATAAGAAGACCAGAAGTGCTCACCCTGTGTCTGTATGGGATTGAAAGACTTGAAGTGCTTCTGGTAGAGTCCTTCAAAGTCAGAGTTACGCAGAGCGGAGACTGGCAGAGGCTGCAGATCCAGTAGTTCTGTTGGCGGGGGATACTTCTCTGGCAAAATTAGATGACGAAATGACACCGGCAGCTGAGTCTCACTGCCTGTTAGTACAGCACCAATACCATTAATGATAATTATATCATTAAGTGTCTGTATAGTTCCACATGGGAAAACCATCACAGAGCTACGGAGACGAAGCATCACCTGTATATGGGATGAGACACTGCCACTTGACACAGATAAACATGACCCACCTTAACCCCAGCCAGACAGACCAATACCTGATTTACTTACCCTGGGGGGATAAAGACTGAGTTGACTTTGGTGTTTGTTATACACCAAGATAGCAGTCACCCTTCCTAGTAATATCCACTTGATAGCAATCTGAATTCACAACCTCTTGATGGTAAGTCCAATGCCCTCACCGTTACACCATGAAACTAACTAATACTAACTAACTACTAATGATCATCATCATCAACATCAATTTGTCATCACAATCATCATCATATCACAGCCAACAAGAGCAACAATTTTTCACCTAGCTGTTAAAGTGCCACATAAATGTGCAACACAGCTAAAACTTGAAACAACAGTGCCTATATATGCAATAAAATTAAAACAAAAACAACACAAAACGATCCTTTCTCAGTTATCTTGCCTAACTGCAGCATTTCATTTTGGTGCCTTGTTTGAAGGCAACTATGTACATAAATCTGCAAGCCGGGGCACATGGACAATTCTGTCACAATGCCGTTCCACATGTCACCAACAAGTTGACCAGAACTGAATCCCGTGGCCTCAACCAATGACTGAATGCTACCCCTAGTTCAGTCAGCAAAAAATTAACTCTACACAGTGTCTCATAAAAAACATCCCTGAAATTTTTGACAGTAACCTGAAAACCAATTAACAGATTTTGATAATTTTTGGTACAAATATTCCCGACACAACTTGTCAACAAAAGACCATTCAGTTTCTCACCTCACCCAACGTTTGTTTCTGCACTACCTGGGGAAAGCACAACCAGCACAATATCACTTTTTCATCCAATGCGATATGATTGCTTAATTAACATAACACGTAAAAACACATTTTGTTCACATTTCTGACACTGTGGCTGACATTTCATTCAGTTGTCCATTTTTCAACTGCCTACAGTAAAATTGCTCAAAGTGTTGGCCCATTATGCAAACACAGGCAAGGAGACGCTTTCTCCATTCACTTGACAGAAGTATCCATAATGTTCTGCTCCAGACAAATACAGGCTCTATCAGTCACTTCTGACTTTACAAACATTGTTAAATTTCATCTGGTAGACTCACTGCTGCAAGACAGTCAAGCCTTGTAATAGACCTGCTGCTGGGGCCCACAAATTAGACAGATGAAATTTATTGACGTTTTTCATTCATTTTAACACGTATTATGCCTGGTCTGCTTTCCCCAGGTAGTGCTAAAGCAGACGTTGGGTGAGGTAAAAACTAAAACATTTATTTAACAGCCAGCTGTGTCAAAAATATTTCTACCAAATATTATTAAAATCAGGTAATCTTTATTCAAGGTACGATCGATAATGTTGGGGATGTTTTTTCAGGTTTCCTGTTTCTTTTAACGCATATTTCGCTTGACCTGCCTTCCCTAGGTAGTGCAGAAGCATACATTGGGTGAGGTGGGAAACTGAATAGTCATTTGCTGGCAAGTTGTGTCAAGAATATTTGTACCAAAAATTATTAAAATCTGATAATTGGTTTTCAAGTTACAGTCAAAAATGTCGGGGATGTTTTTTTTGAGACACAGTGTACATGACAGAATTATCAGCCAGTTCTTGCAACTGTCTTACAAAGAAAATTATTATAGACAATAAATACACAGATATGGACTCAAACTGAAAAAAAGTCCACAAAAGAAGAAAAAACTATTATTAGCTCACCAATCCAACGGTCGGCGACGAGGCGAATGAAATAGTGAGGTGGAAGAGGCTCAAAGACCGGAACAAAGAACTTGACCAGATGATCATCCTGATTGAACTTGCTGTAAGCACACATAGAGATTCTCAGCAAATGGTCTGCACAACACTATACTGTACACTGTGCATACGTAACACAACAACGTTAAATTACTACATCACTGAGGTCCTCAATGTAGCATCAATGGCCATGCAAGCAAATGCAAATACATCCTGATTAATTTAAGCTCACACTACAACAATGCCTATTTAGTTTGTTCACATACTGAGACTATGTGCACCGGACCAAATTTACCAGAACTTGTATTACTGCAAATTTTCTTGCAACGGTAAAAAGCAACAATAGAATGAGCATCAACCTCTCAAGCAAAGTTTAAACTCAAAATGCACTGCAGTTCCCATGGTATGAGTTGACAAATTTAGTGCCATAACTCATATTTACCTAGCCACCCAGCAGACTTGCTCAATCCAGCTGCAGAAAGCCTTAGCTCTGCTGAAAAAATATCCCCAAAGTAAGTGCACGGATATCAAAAAGTGCTTACGATTTCAGCAGAAAATATTCATGATGCAGAATAATTTCACTGTCGACATCTTCGACACGAATCCAGAACGCCTGCAATCAGTCACAGACAACACTGAAATTTACATGCTGATAAAAAACGCCAATTACACATATAACAGCACAACAATGCCAGCTATTAGCAATATACATGTGTTATTACTGTTTTATTGGTGTTAAGATGTGCCGTATCCATCGACCTTTTGCCATTAGTGTTTCTACTTCAAAGTTTTTAATTATTCGCATGTATGAACATAAATCAAACAAAAAAACAACAGATGACAAACGACGGCTCAACCTCAGATTGTCCGTGTACTTTGTCGTCCCACTGAAAGTCCGGAGTGATGGTAAGCTCCACCCTCAGCGTCGACCTGGTGATTGGCTGGACGTGGACTGACAACTCGAGCTTTGGCAGCTGGTGGATGTATTTGTGGATTGTCTTTCCACTCTTTGGCATGCGGATGAGCTCGCCAATCTCGTGTGGGTTCAGGTCGTAGAAACGTTCCCACGGGAAGTTCTTCTTCTCGATTTTGCGGACGACCTCCTCTGGAATCTTCTTGAACTGACGCAATGGACTCATCGACTGCCACCTACCAGCGACAGGAAAAGATAATCAGAATCAAGTGATCCGCTTAGGCCAAGCCAGATATTTTAAAAGGTAAAGGTGCCATACTCCGCAGGGGCATAGGCGGGGTGCTCATCTCCCTTTCTTAGGCCTTTGAACCCTTATGTGAATAGAACACCGAGTCTGGGACGCATGGCCAGTGCTACACCAGACCTATAGTAACCTTCCCAGCCAAAGAGCATCACCGCCCTTTGACCGGCACCAAATTATACTGCTTGGTGAACAGAGGCACATGTGTGTGAACAACTTGCCCAAGGTCACTACCTGATAGTGCCCTGGCTCAGAGTCGATCCTGGGACCTTTTGGTCACCAGTCTGGCCCATTACCGTAACACTACCAAACCAAATTATTTTAAAAGGCAAATAGGTAAATCACCCATAATCAACATCACGCTTTCACAGCTCTGTGAGCGTAGAGATTGGTCTTAATCTCCCATTTGCTGGTTTTTGAGCAGCGACTGAGCTGCAAACACAATCCAGCTATAAGAGTGCTGAGCCACATCTGTTCCATTTGGTAGGCCGATACCTAATCATTCTTAATTATATTCAATTATTCCTCATTTCATCCCCATTTCTCTCATTAGTCCCACTTGAAAATTACTGAAGTGTTGTGTTAGTTATGTGCTTGATTGAATGGACCGTTTTTGAGCACTAATCTCACATCCTATTACATGATAAGCAGTGTAACTCTAACATGCGTCGGTCAATCATTTTGCACAGAGCGAGAGCCTTGTCAGCCAGCTGTGCCCAGCCGCGATGCAGAACAATCTCAAAGATAGCACGCATCAGCCGAGCTGCAGACTGGGTGATGAACGTCATGTCAGAGACCAGCGCAAAGCCCTCCAGCTTCAACTGCGATATGTACGCTTGCAGCAACACGTTCACCTGAGCACATGTACATCCAGTCATACTAAGGCTAACTAAGCACACTACAAGTGCAAAAATCAAACGGTGTATTCACGGAAATCCATCTCAGAGCTACTGGATATCAGACACCAGCACAGAAATCACACGTGTTACCAGGCCTGACACAGAATGTTTGTGCCTTAACCCAAACCAGACAGAGCAGTACTCGACATACTCACCCCAAAAAAATGGAAGGCTGAGTTGACCTAGGTGGTTAGCTTACTGCAGACATCTATCCACAAACAGTCACCCATCCACGTAATAACCAGGCCAAGCATAAAGCAAGATTAACGTATTAACCAAACCACTAACCATTAACCGTAATACCAATGACCTAATGGCAGCGTTTTGATATTGCTGGCTTGCTGACAGTAAATGCATCCAACTGTTAAAAATGCTGCAGCATTCTCAAAAACTTGCCTAACTTGTATTAACTTCTGAAAAGTAAACCCGTTAAACAGCAGTACAAAGCTTAAAGCCAAATACTGTAAAAAAATGTAACTACTGCCATTACCATTAACTTAAGTCAATATTTTATCCATATATTTTATTACTACATCCTGTGCTGCTGCAACGTAGGTTAGACTAACTGAATGAATTACAGCACTCGCCGGAAAAATCTAAATCAATATGAGTGGTACGACCACATCACTACATACAAAGTTCTCCTTGTCAAAAAAAATCTGGCACCAGACTAAAAACAAGATTAAAAACAAAATAAATGTCTAGATACTAATTTCTCAACTAGTGTATGTTTGCCCAGTGGCTACTATCCCCCCAAATCTGGAATCAAAATTGGGCACAACTTCCCCCCAGTTTTAAGCTGAGGTTCCCCCAATTTCTGACTCAAGTTTTCCCCACCATTTTGGGCTTCTTTCCCCTCTAGGAAAAGTTTTTTAATGGTGTAGTGTGCCCAGTGAAAAATAAGGGGAAGTAAAAAATAGGGGGGAATTTCTGTTAAGGGTGCAGATTAAAAAATAAGGGAAAAATAAGGGGGGGAACTTTGTTAAGGGTGTGGATTGCCCAGTGAAAAATAGGAGGGAAGTAAAAAAATAGAGGGAATTTTTGTTACAGGTGCAGATTTAAAAAAAAAGGAAAAACAAAAAATAGGGGGGAGTTTTGTTAATGGTGTAAATTGCCCAGTGAAAAATAAGGAGAAAGTAAAAAATAGGGGGGGAAAAGTTTTGTTAAGGCATAGTTTGCCCAGTAAAAACTATAGGGAGAAGAAAAAAATAGGGGGAAGCTTTGATCTACAACCTTATCAAAACTCCCCCCCCTATTTTTCACTGGGTGCAAGCTGTGCCCACCAGGTATAGGGATAGAAGCCACTGTGTTGGCCATTCTATACCTTTGCACTGGATTCCTCGATGCTTTCTTTGATGGGAATTGGAACCCGCTCAAGCAACTTCAGCAGCTCCAATTTCTCTTCCTACAAACAACCTACATATCTACACAAGCTACACAGATGGGAGTATTCTACACATTAGGAACCATCAAAATGGAGAGAATAAGCATAATCTGTTTGTTTGTTGAAACTTCTAATCCATTGCAAGCAGTTCTGAAAATTTTCTCACTGAATGCATTAACATATGGAACCATCATGAAGCTCTAACTGCACCTATTTCTGACAATAAAATACTAATGACCGAAAGCTGAAACTAAACCACGTGCATAAGTGGACCAAAACAAAGCAGCTGAAACCATGACGCACATCGCGGACCATGATGTTGCGAAATTCCGATGAGAGCGAGAATACCCGGAACAACTCAATTTCACTCAGAGTCGGTTTGAGCAGCTGGTTGTACGTTGCCATCGAGTCATGCGTGATGTAGTAATGACTCGCAATACGTCCCAGCTCAGTAACCTTCAACCAACAGCCAATCACACTCAACGACATTGTTTACATAAATTTATTTCTCAACAAACAACATAGAACACAACACAGATCACTATTATATTGGTGACACGATATCAAAAATGTAACAACCTTTTCTATAACAAATGCCGCTTGAAAACACAAAAAACTAAACTTATACACAATTGCACATAAACAACTGTGGAAGTACAAATACAACTTATGTATCAAACACAACATAATGCAATTGGCCACTATTGAGTTATTACTGTTTTCAGTTACTTATATATTTGATACAGTCATCGTCCCATCATATTCTCATAAAACTAAGTGTATTATTCTATGCCAATCAAGTAATCTGCTAGTATAACTGAAGATCCCAACTGGCAAACCAACGGTACACTACAGATAACAAGAACTTTGAGCTAATGCTCACGAGATGTGCGAAAGCCTATAGCAGTTCCTGTTCGCAAACTGCCAGTCTATCTCCAGCCATTTTGTCGCAGTTCATTCTTGAAGTCTGCGCTGCAGCGGAAGATCGCAAAACTCAACAAAAACCCCTTATTTCGAAAATTTAGGGTCTTTCAAAGTCATCGATGTTGATATGACTGAAAAGCTCATCACTAGTGCTTGTTGTGTAAGGTAGCATGCCCATGCCTATCTGCAACCGTTTTCATGAAAGACTGGCCAACAATGGTAAAATAATGACTTTTACGGGGGTACCGCTCTTTGATACCCTTGTGTGTAAGCTTCCTTAAACCTAGAAAATCGTGACTTGACCCACTGAAATCTACATTGAATGCTGAAAATTTCATATGCAGCTTTTCTATGTCTGTCTCAATTGGTTTCGGCACAATTCGCTTGAAATTGCCAAAAAATCCACAAAAACCCTTATTTTGGCGTTCAAGGTCATTCAATGACAATGACATTCGATGGCAATCAAGCACCAATGTACGACTTCCTATTAGTGATTAATAGTAACCTACGCCCTATCTCGTACCGTTATTGAGATACGGAGACCTATTGGCTAAAAATCGCAAATTTTTCCCACCTCCTCATTCAGCGCCCTCGTTTGGAGTGACCCCCTTCGAATTTATAAAAAAGCTTTATGGTTCCTGAAACTAGAGTCTTCCAGGCAGCTGACAATGAAGATTTGGTGATCCTAGCTTGCACCGTTTTTGACTGATCCACCTGTCTGATCCAAACTGAAAATAACAATCAATTTGCGCACCTGAAAATTCCCAGTCTTCTTATCATAACGAATGAGATTGTGCTTGTCGAGTATGGATGCAGCCGTGTGTACGAGGTCACAGCGATAGCGCTCCAGGTAAGGGTCGTCCGCTAGCTTGTCATGTGAAACGCCATAGAGTGACGGTGACCGCAGCATTCTCACGTACAGATATGTGTAACCTACACATCATCAACAAACGTGTAATACTGACTAACCCATGCACCATGGCTTGTAGAACTACAGTGGACTATATGCCATGCAAAAAAATATGCATGCAGTTTTAGGTAAAAAACCATACTCAAGCCAGAAACTCTTGATGCCTTTGCACAATATAAATTCAATGTAATGTTGTACTGTACAACAGACAGTGAAAACAATTTCAAAAAGTGTCGGGTAAAAACTACTGCAATATTGGTAAACGTATGAAGCACTGAACAGCTGTAAAATAAAACAGTAAGCTGTAAAAAAAGTACCCAGTACAAAGAGCTAAAGAATTGTAAAAAAAACAGCACAAAGCATACCAAGCCACTTGACAGCTTCCTGAGCATTCTGTACAGTGCCTAGCACCACCTCTGCATTGAGATTATCAGCCAGCTTGCCAATGAACTGTGACTCAATGGGCAGCTGCTGGTTCATCAATGACAGGTAGAACTGAAGCTCGCTGTGATTTGTAATGAGTATGCCTTCGCCCATCGTGTCATACTGCGGACGACCCGCTCGACCCAACATCTGCATCATGTCACACTAGCAATCAGGACATCTTCTGGACACAAACTACAGGGTGCGGCAAAAAAGTGGACCATAAAAGTTTTTCGCTGTTTTCTCAGCAACTATTTGGAATTTTAATTTTAAATTTTACAGATTTATTTCTTAAAACCTTCTAAATCTAACTGCCTAGTAAAATGGGATTCTTCTGAAAAACGATGAAGTTACAGATTTTTTAACATGACCGCCTACCGATTTTTCAGCATTCAAAAATGTTCCGGCTACAACACCAATTTAATAACATTGTTGAAACAACACAGTTAAATAATGATAAGATGCCAAAATTCCATTGTCACTGCGAATGTTTGAAGTGTTCAGTGCCAGCTCCAAGCTACAACACCAGCCTCCAGTCGCCTTATTTGAGAAATCTTTTACAGCCTCGTCGATCGGTCCCTGTGGCAGGTTGTCCCAGATAACCTGAAATGCATCCTTGAGTTCGGCGCTTGTTTTTGGCTTCGACTTAAGCTTGCGATAAGCCTCCAACATTGCACCCCATACGTGATAGTCCATTGCATTTATATTCAGCAAATTTGGAAGCCATTGGTCTTTTGTGATGATATCTGGACAGCTGGCCCGCAGCCAGTTCTGTGTGCTGCACAGCGTTGCGTGCTGTGTGTGCTGATGTGCCGTCCTGCTGGATGATGAATCCGGTGGGCAGCCGGCAATTGCTTTAAAGGAACGATAATTTAGTGATAATTTATAAACAATATAAATTAATGTTTATCAACACATCACTGTGACGTCATCAGCAGTAATGTGTAACCAGTTTTTGAAAATTAAATAACTTTTTTAGCTTGAACATTTTTTAATGCTGAAAAATTGGTAGGCGGTCATGTTAAAGTCTATAACTTTGTTGTTTTTCAACAAAATCACATTTCACTTGGCAATTATCTGTAGAAAGTTTCACCAAATAAAGCTGTAAAATTTTGTATTAAAATCCCAAACAGTTGCTGAGAAAACAGCGAAAAACTTTAGGGGTCCACTTTTTGCCACACCCTGTATACAAATTGCCCAGTGCCAACAACATACTGTAAGACTTAACCCCCAACAATGATCTTCAGTTGAAAACTGGCAAGCCAGTCACTCCTGTCCTTGACAACATCTATACC